>Ga0131853_10024438_pt1 | contig 10902 bp, 3 predicted proteins | sample TergutLab28metaG_FD_92764 | JGI IMG/M metagenome (GOLD analysis project Ga0131853, IMG submission 92764) | Labiotermes labralis P1 segment gut microbial communities from Petit-Saut dam, French Guiana - Lab288 P1 (version 2) (version 2) | ecosystem: Host-associated > Arthropoda: Insects >...
AACAAACTGCATTTTGAAGAGAAAAAAAACGGAGAGTATATACCATGTTTAATATATTCAGTACCTATATTTGTTGAATAAATATATAAAATGCAACTTTAGAGGTTAGCGGTGCGGTACGACTACTATAGTTGACATTAGGCGTCTAAAGGTTAAATCACATAATGAGTCTAACGAAAACATTACAACACTGATTCTGCCTTTAACTACCGTGTATTTGGACAATAAAACATGCACGCCCTAAGAACCCCCCCCCCCTTTTCGTAAAATATCACAATAGAATACGAATGTACTGGTGAACCCTAAACAAATTCAAGGCAGGGACATGTGCAGTAGTTCGGGGCACAACGTGATGGAATTTTACGACAATGCTGTTCTGTGACAGATCTTGATATTAATTTTATTATCTCAACAAAAACCGTCTACTTTAAACTAATTTCCTTATTCATGTTTAGAATGATCGACACAACAAATTTTAACAGTGCACCATTACTACAGACAGCAAACAGAAACGCACACCTCTACATACAGCCTGTCACATGGGCCCTCCAAATTTATTGCGGAACAGCCACGCCCGTTATTGTGGGCTGGTACGAGGGCCGTACATAGACAAATAGAGATCCTTGGTATAAATTACTGTGTAGTTGTTTTTTTTTCACATACATACCGCGCGTCTTGATACTATCAAAGTCTGTTTACCAACACTCGCACAATTGAAATTTTCTATATATATATAAATTACATTAAAATTGACATTAAAACAGCTCCAACATGTTTCGGCATAATCACCATTATCAGGAAGCGCACTATTCTAGCTTGCTAAAGTTGCATTTGTTAAAATAATCAATTAAAACACACTACCGAATTATTCACATCAATGTATTTTAACTGACTATTTTAACAAATACAACTTTAGGAAGCTCGAATAGTGCGCTCCCTGATAATGGTGATTACGCTGAAACAAGTTGGAGCTGTTTTAATGTCAATTTTAATGTTGATTTTAAAATTGTTTTTAAGACAATTCAATTGTGCATCAGTTGGTAAACAAACACACTTTGATACTGTGCAGTTTTTATTCTACATAACGCAGTTTACAAATATGAGCGTGGGCCGAATAATAATAAAACCAGATCTGCAGCATGTTGGATACCCATGGGCTATTATACAGGGTGAGCATAAAGTCTTTCCCTGATTACAAACATTTATTACAAGAAAACCACTTGGAATACAAACATATTTTTTTATCATCACTTAAGTTAATTTCTAAAATTTTATGTCATGTGTTTATTGTAAAATTTGTAACGTTTGGTTTTTGGATGCAACATTTCGAAACAGGTAGATTGGGAGAGATGGTCCGACATCCTGGCCATCACGATCGCCAGGTATCACCCCCCTTGACTTCTTTTTATGGGGGTATGTTAAGGACAAAGTGTTTTCGACACCAGTTCCAGATTTTACAAATTTGAAGGCAAGAATATCAGACGCTTTTGCTACAATAACTGAAGACATGTTGGAGAACACGTGGAGAGAAATTGATTATCGATTATCTCCGTGCAACAAAAGGAGCACATGTTGAAGTTTACTAATATGTTGTAAAAAAACTTCTTGAGTTACATTTTGAAAAAACAAGTTTGTTTGCCACTTTATTACCGTTGTAATAAATGTTTGTAATCAGGGAAAGACTTTATTCTCATCCTTTATATTTGGCTTAGTGATGTCTTCAAGATAACCCAGAACTGCAGCCTGTATTTTAATGCAGCGCTGTGGTGACTGATGCACCATCGTTTGAATTCTATCACACGCAATTTGATGTCTGAGAGAGGGACTACAGTCCTCGTTTCTCAGGTGGCCGAAAACGGAAGGAAACTGAAATTACACCAGCATAAGGGAAGACTGATTTTACGCCGTCTTTCAGATCGACCATAATTGATCCAGATTTAATTATACGTGATAGGGCGTATATTTCACCATTCCTGTGATTGCGTTCTATCAGTCCGCAGGAAAACATTTGCCGGAATGTTAAAGAATATAATACCATAATGACTGCAAGCAAAATAATGCAGTAGCATGGGTACACAGAAATAACACCAAAAGCAAACAAAGAAATAAACAAAAACAAACAAAAGACAAACAACAATTAATTACAAGAAAACACGGTTCATGTTCCGAAGAAAATGTTGGCTCACCTAGTCTAGGAATTTATAGAATGTTATGGCACCTGTACGTTTAGTACCGCGTCCATAAGACACCGCCAATGGACCCCACTCTGGTCTAGTACAGATTCTTCCATCCTATGTTTTTTTTTTGTCTTATTAGCAATCAGAAAGGATACAATCTATAAGCTAATGTGATGATTATACAAAGTACGCTGCGATACCATGTGTTTCTATGACGCGATGTCGCCTCAGGTGCCTTGCAAGTCTAAGGCCAACATCTTTTTAGTCTCCTAGTGTTTAGAGGTCGTAGCAGTGGCTCTAATAGTGGATTGCGATGGGTTTCCAGGTTTTGTGACGTTTAGTGATTCATACATGACGTCACTTACGTAAGGTATGTTGAAGTCTGTGTGTAGAGTATGATTTACCGTGTTTTAAATAAACGTGCTAATATTACCTTCCCACTTACTGTCATGGCTTGACACCTTAACTTAGTTTCTCCCACCAAAATCTGTATGCAATTTTTTTGTTCCACACGCGGGCCATACGCCCCCCTCCATACCCTCAGCCTTCATTTGACTGCCCTAATTACAAAAAGAGAGATTACATAACTACAGCGCCTAAAGCAACACGGTTCAAAAACGAAAGATAAAAATCATGACAGATGGAAATAGTTCACAGAACGAAGTGAGACGGTTGGTATCACTGAAATTGGTTATATGAACAGGAAATATACAGCTACTGGGACTGGAACACAAACCAGTGACAGACAGGAAAAGGAAATGACCACACAGCATGCACTAAGAACGGAATATATGGCCATAAATTCTGATAATATTTTATTTAGTAAATGAAACGTATTTTAAGCATGGGAGGAAAAAACTACGATCTAATTTGTCAGTGAATAAATAAATCCCGCTTCTTCCTCTCTCTTCGACAGTTGTTAATACATAATTTATGTATATTATTTCTGGCCGGAAAGCAACACACTTAGCTGCAAGGCACATTCTCAATGTGTCACAACGGAAGATGCCTGTAAATGCGCCTAACGAAATTGCAATCCAATAGACCGCCCACATGTACCAAGCGCTAATTTCATTACGTCAGTTGACAAATTCAATTGCTCTTAGGAACAGGAATTGCAGCATATTTAAACCCTGGCCAGAGAACGAATGCTCGTCTCCTTTCGCATCAACGGAGTCTTGATATTCAAAATAACTTGGATTTACAGCCTAAGTCTCATAAAATGTAAGAAACCTAAAAGCGTACTATCAACCAAATATACCTTAAAAGTTACATCCGTCTTTCTGGAAAAAAGCAGCTATTGGCTTCGTCATGTCCGTCCGTCAGTCCGCATCGAACAAATCCTTTCCCACTGGACTGATTTTCATGAAACTTGATATTTGAGAATTTTTTTGAAAATTTGTCGAAAAAATTCAAGATTCATTAATACTGAACATGAATAACGGACACTATACATGTAAGACCAATTACATTCATGATATCTCCCTGAATTCTTCCTAGAATGAGAAATGTTTCAGACAAAAGTTGTAGAGAGTATCAAAACACACATTTCATGTCAACAACTTATTTTTTTTTGTTGAAAATAGTGTCTTTACGATAATGTGGAAAAATACCGTAAAGTCGGGCAGGCCAGAGATGATAATATGGCGCATGCGCAAGGCTACAAACGCAAACTCAGAATACGTTAATGCTCATTGCTTTCCCACGGCAACAATGGTTACACGAACGCGCCTCAATGCTACGTCATACGTACAGTACACTTCCAGTATTGTTATCTGTCTATACTACACAATTTTAATTCAAATACCAATTGCAACTACGAACGGATTAACATAAATGCTTCTTTACGTTATTTAAAGGGAGAAGTCCCCCCCCCCCCTAACACGTCACGAAGGCCCAGAAGGGGATTGAAGGTACTTCCGCGCTAGATAGGAGTGGATGGTGAACGTCGGGCACCGACCGCTTTACCCCTGGAGAAAGAGAACTGGTACACTTTGTACAGGTAGCTGGGTGGGCCCCAGGGGTGGTCTGGACGGTTGTGGAAGAAGGAACATCTTTGACCACTTCTCTGGGATTTGGAATCCTGCACGGTCGTGCCGGTAGCCAGTCGCTATCCAACTACGCTATCCCAAACGCTTAGGTCATTTAACGACATTTCATTAGCTACACAGTTTAGGTAACGTAGAATTTTAAGACCATATGAAAATGATGAGCTGGGAAGGGTATGAAGAAATTGTCGTGTACCGTGTGACTTAGTTTTGATGTTTTGCTGACCGTGCACCTCAGTATGATCTTAGCAACTGACCAACTTAATGCACAAATTCTTGTTTTATAATTACGTTTATTACATTTCTCTACATGTTTCGAGCACAATAGTGCTCGAAACATGTAGAGAAATGTAATAAACGTAATTATAAAACAAGAATTTGTGCATTAAGTTGGTCAGTTACTAAGACGTGTGACTTAGCTTTGATAAGATTGGCCCACACAAATGGCTGCCGTATTGGTTAAGAGCAACATACCACCATTTATTATCCATATCTTTCTCCGAATAAATGGCTGATTATGGGGCGACACTACATGGTTTGCAGAGACAGGAAACTAAACTACAAAACGTTAAATATTATATTATTTTATAGTGGAATATTTAAGGAAATACTGTCTCATCTATACTATACGAAGGTAAAGGTAATGTTACTCTGAGAGAGAATACAGGCTCCAAAATCACACGGTTTTTAAGAGAGACGTGAGGCAGGGCAACATTTTAACTTTTCAAAAATTACCACAAAGTCACACATAAGACACTTATGCCCAAAATCCCCCTGTGAGCAGCATTTTCACACATATTGTATTCGGTGTGTTGTAGCACGGTACATATAGTCTACAAGCGCTTTGCTAACACTAAGCGATTCAAAAGATACAGTGGGTGGGAGTCTTTTTTTTTAAATCTATACAATAAAAGGCATAAGAGTGGGGTGGAACACGCACAGTGCGGGTGGCGGGGGTGGGGGGGGGCGGTCTGGAATTAGCGCCGGCAGCAGCAATACTGTCCCTCCCTTCTGTATTGTACAGCTGTTCCATGTTCCCACATTGTCACCTGCTAATGGGCCATGAACACAGCCCAGCGTCTCAATAATACGTACCCATACAGGGGTTACATTGTCTCATTCAATGCAAAGCCGCTACGTACGAATGGGGAGCGCTGAAACTGACGTACTGAAAAATAACGTGTTTTATATGTGAATGAGAATTTATAGCTACAGAAGAAATGTGTTCGAAAAATGACGGCATTTAAAGCTGTCTCTGTGTTTAATTAAGCACCACGACATGAAGATGTATGGCGGCATGGGGTTGCAGCTCCACTCATTCTCAGCTTAGGAACTAGATAGTGGTGAACGAGCAGTTTCACTGCATTTATTATTCCCAGGAATGTAGTCGCTGGCACAAATTGGATAGAGGCTCTTGAGCGCAAGAGACGGCCTAGCATTGATCTAACGACCATTCGGTCTCCAACTAGTCCCAACTGTCAGAAGACGGCGTTCGTAAAATGAACATCAGATTTGCGTTCATTATACTGACAAACGAAAGGCACTAAGTAAAACAGAGTTGAACACAGACATAAAACGCACTGCATATTTGACGCTCAGGTGACGGTGTATCGTGATAAATTATTATAATAAAACCAACCAGATGCGCCCATTTCTCAAATTTATTTTTGGAATAAAATTCTGCATGTTTCGGACAGTTCCTCCGTCCATCAAGAGTTTTTCACAGTACACACATCAATGGTGTATGTCATACAGTTTTGCTGACAGCTTGCGAGCAGGATGGAGACGGATCCGTCCTGATCCTGCTCGCAAGCTGTCAGCAAACCTGTGTGTACAGTGAAAAACTCCTGATGATGGACAGTGGAACTGTCCGAAACATGTAGAGTTTTATTCCAAAAATAAATTTGAGAAATGAGTGCATCTGGTTGGTTTTATTATAAGAACACTTCATGTTAAGTGCCGAATACTACATGTTTCGGCACAAACGAGCCCTCCTCAGCGAGTTTTGTAACAATAAACTTTCACAAATTAAACACGTGCTTCCAAACTGAAACACGTGTTGGACTTGGGGAACTTTCGTTGTTACAATTCTCTCTGAGGATGGCTTGGTGCCAAAACATTTAGGAGTTGGCATTTAACATGAAGTGTGCTTTATGATTGTGTTTCACTGCATTTTACTTAGTGCATTTCTTTGGTCAGTATACTAAATGTAAGGAAATGCACGGCATGAATAACGTAACATTAAGAGTATTTACGGTTTACGACTCAAAGAAAACACTACATCTATCTTACGATTATCGTCAGCGAAAACGTTTGATGTCTACTTTAATGTGACACCCTATACTCTGGTACAAATGTATAAAAGGTTCACAGATAATGCTGCCTCCTTCATCAGGGTAACATTGACGTTTCGGAAGATCCTGCTTCAGATAAATAACTGCCTGTTTCATCTACCCTCATACTACTGGTTGGAGGGATTGTAAGGACCGTACGTACATATGTACAAGCCTACATGACATCAAATGCCAGAAAACTATTGTCTTCATCTCACCACCGTTGGAACGCAAATCCTCATCCTCTTGATTTAAAAAAGTCGTCGTCCTTTATTTTGAGAACCAGAATAAATCAATAAACACACACTGTGTTTGTAATATCGTGTTATTAAACTTAAAAAATGGTGGTACATACAGCTGCAAAGAGAAAATTCGCAATAATGCATATTAAAATTCAACCCCCTCCTGAAAAAAAAAATACCAACTAGATGCCACTTATTATTTTATTGTACTTCTTATAGGCTCAACATGTTTCGGGCATTGCTATGCCCATCTTCAGGAGCTCGCGACTATGTTGTTAATTACCACATTGGTAGTTTCGTTCTTGGTTTGCTGTAGGTTGGAGGTTAGGTGCTGTTAGGCTGGAGTAGTGTCTGGGCTGCAGCCCGGACACTACTCCAGCCTACCCGCACCTAACCTCCAACCTACAACAAACCAAGAACGAAACGACCAATGTGGTAATCAACATCATAGTCACGAGCTCCTGATGATGTGCATAGTAATGCCCGAAACATGTTGAGCCTATAAGAAGTACAATAAAATAATAAGTGACATCTAGTTGGTTTTTTATTCTTCAGTTATCACAATGATGCACGGTCCAATAAACACCCGATTCAACCCCCTCCTATTTTAACGTAATTATCTTTATAACTGAACCAGTTAACAGTAAATGTTCCGATGTTGTATCACACACTGCAGTTTATTTTTTACACTACGATTAATATGAACTGATTTTACATAAATAACTTATTACAATTAATTTAAAACAAATGCATAACTTATACAGTGCGTTCGGAAAGTGCTGTGCACTTAGGGTCCAGTTGAAATGTTATGGCACACAGTGACGTACGACAGGGGAAGTTCGCTGTGCACTTATAAAAGGCGTTGGAATTGATGTCCACGAGCGTCTATACAGGCCTGACCCTGTTTAATTTTATTCACAAACACTTTCTGCAAATCTGCTTGTGCCTAAGTGCACAGTGACTTTCCGAACGCACGGTATTTGTAACGAATTCGCGCTTCTATTTATTTCATTTTTTCTCTCCTAGTATATTATAAAACACTTAGCACTAACCTACACAATCACCGCTGTTGCACAAGGACCTGACGCAATTAAACAGACACTTATTCGCTAGCCGCGAAGTGAGTCAAGATTTTACAGCAACATACCTTAATATTGTACCTCGACTTCCGATCTGCACAGACACCGTTAAATAATTGCGGGGTTGCCAGTTTTTCTGTACAGAACGTCAATACTAGCATTAGCTATTTATCACTTTCGTAGATCATGGGCCGCACCTATACTTGTATCTCCATTACCAAATCTCCAAAAAACAACACCAACACCAACACCAGTATCGGAAGTTACACAAGTACCGTGAAAATGGAAGCAGTCATTCATCCGAAACGCTGGTACCTATCTACCAACACCAGAATGCCACATTCCCACAGATCATACTTTAAGTAGGCGTATCTGTCTTCATACTGCCTTATGTTAATTTAGGTCTGCTATTTAAAGTTCCAGCCGCTCGCTTGCTGGGGTTGCGGGTTCGAATACCGCCATGGGCATGGATGTCAATCTCTTGTGAGTTGTGTGTTGTTAGGTAGATGTCTCTAGGTCGAGCTGATCACTCGTCCAGAGGAGTCATACTGAGTGTTGTGCGTCTGAGTGTGATCGTGAAGCCTCGATATTGGGGAGGCACTGGGCCATTAGGGGCTGATGCGACATTAAAAAAAAATTACATTTTCAGGCAGGGTTTAATAATTACTGAAAAAGGGGAGCAATTCTTCGTGGGCCATGACGTATATTCTTTTATTCGGAATTAAATTCACGAGGCACAGTACGTTACAAAATTATACGGACAGGAAATAATAGCAATCCAGTGCAATTTGGTGTCGTTTATTTCAGAATACATTATCCGCGTTTAAACTTTCAAAAGGGAAAATGACATATCCTATCTTTTTTTTAATGTTTTGCTGACCGTGCATCTCAGTAAAATCTTAGTAATTGACCAACTTAATGCGCAAACTCTTGTTTTATAATAAGTTTATTATATACCTGTACATGTTTCGAGCACTATGTGCTCATCATCAGGAAGTAAAAATTGTATTATATAGCATCTGGTATCATCACACCTGTAGGTGGCCGTCCCGTGCACAGGTTCCCTGTGTGGGTATGAATGTTTCGGCGCAAGGTGTTGCTTCTGTCTTCGCGGTAGATAAGTTCGTTCAGGTCCTATATCACTCTGGAGATGGATAAAGCAAGTTCGTCCAAATATCTACCAGCTCATACGAAACATTTTCTCCAAGGCAATCACCGCTAATCTTTAATCCCATTTGTGCATTTTTACACATGCTCGCCAAATATTGCAAGAGAACACGGGTTTAAATTTTCATCAGCTACGTTACTTAACATCCCTTATAGGAAAGGTATTGTACCCGGCACAGTAACGAAAGCGATGACATTCTTTTAGCGTAATTATGTGGACGATGATTGATGTTGGGTAATTTTTTTTTGAATATTAATGAGGACGCGGGAATGGGAGATAATCGTCCATTGTAAAGTGGAGCTCCGAGGGTAGGTCCTCTGAATACAACAAAGCTGAGCACTAACATACCAGTTGTACTGTATGCAGTCGACCCACCAACTTTTCACGGGAAATGCTGAAAACACGAAAACCTAAAGCTGACTATGTATAAAATGTCAGGAGAGACCGAGGAACCAAATTTGAAAAAATTCAAATTTTAAAACAGAATTTTGTATTTTCATTGTTACACCGTGCATGTTGTCGAAATCACTCAATTATTATACCAAATAATGCACTTATATAAAATTTATACATTAAAACACTAAAACTGCTCCGACATGTTTCGGTCCTAAGACCATCATCAGGGAGCTGTATTTCTTTGCCTTGCTAAAGTCACATTAAAAAAAGTCACTGATTAACTTCTTTGTACAATTTGGGTATTGTGGCAGCATGCCGTGTTGTGTAATGTTATGTTGTGAAGAGTGCTCTGCTACGGATGTGCATTCTGTGCTTCGCACGCAGCGAAGTTTCACTTACTACTGTTAAATCAGGTGGTACATATGGTTACCACTGTTTCGCGAAGTGTTAAAGCACTTCACAATCCATTCAACGGCGGGTATACTCATCTGAGAAACAAAAGGAACTGATTTGGCTTTCAACAAAACAACATTAGTGAACCTGAGATCAACAAAGGCGTACAAACTGACAGCAGGTTTACGGCTGCCAACTTTGCTGGATTCCACACTGAACTGCGCATTCGCTACACTTCACCGTTTCAAATGGGAATTACCCATCGAACGACTGACAATCTGCTGAAGCCAAACGGACATCAGCCACTGGAAGAGACGAGTCTAACCATTGTCCAAATTTTAACACGTTATCCAGTCATTTATTTATTGATTAATTACACAGAAATTTTGCAACTAAATATATTCCGGAAATACATTCGTAAACAGAATGTTAATTTACGGGTTTAACAGTTGTATAAAATAACTGATCCATCCACAAATACAAGATAACAGAAATACCATGTATAAAATCCAATGCAATTAATTTGTAAATTACAACAAGTGACACAACAAGGCACAAATGTGTTAGCTATAATCATGTAGACCGCAAATACAAACACTAACAAAACTGAATTACTGTTTGACAAACTTGAACAGGAAAAGCAGAACTGAAGGCATAACAATTAGTACTAACAATATTATTTCTCGTCTCGGTGATTTCTGTTTATATAAACAAACAGAACTCCTACCCTAACAGATGACTTGTTTTGAAAGAGAGATCTGCACTCGGGATCTACAACGTAGCAACAAATTTTATGAATGTCACAGTTCGACGAGGAAATATAAAAGAAACCAACTTTTACATTATGTCTTTGGTTCTGATTTCAAATCTGAAGGTAAAATCCGTAAAATGTCACATTTGAAGAAAACGTTAGTGAAAAATATTTGTGGATACATTTTAAAACATATAACTACAAGGTTTTATCAATGGGTGTCAAACGGATATTTGGGAATATAACTACAAGTTTTATCAATGGGTGTCAAACGGATATTTGGGAATATAACTACAAGTTTTATCAATGGGTGTC
>Ga0131853_10024439_pt1 | contig 10902 bp, 10 predicted proteins | sample TergutLab28metaG_FD_92764 | JGI IMG/M metagenome (GOLD analysis project Ga0131853, IMG submission 92764) | Labiotermes labralis P1 segment gut microbial communities from Petit-Saut dam, French Guiana - Lab288 P1 (version 2) (version 2) | ecosystem: Host-associated > Arthropoda: Insects >...
CACCGACCTCGACCCCATCGAGCACGGCCTCTTCTTCGAGCGCTTCCTCAACCCCGAGCGGCCGTCGATGCCTGACTTCGACATCGACTTCGACGACCACCGCCGCGGTGAGGTCATCCAGTACGTCTCCGAGAAGTACGGCTCGGACCGCGTCGCCCAGATCGCGACCTTCGGCCGGATCAAGGCCAAGCAGGCCATCAAGGACGCCGCTCGCATCCTCGACCACGGCTTCGCCATCGGCGATCGGATCACCAAGGCGCTGCCGGCCGATGTGATGGGCAAGGGCGTCCCCCTCAAGGAGCTCTTCAACACCGAGCACAAGCGATACGCCGAGGGTGCGGAGTTCCGCACGCTCTACGACCAGGATCCCGACGTGCGGCGCATCTACGAGGTCGCGACCGGTCTGGAGGGCCAGATCCGGCAGACCGGCGTGCACGCGGCCGGCGTGATCATGGCGAGCGAGCCGCTGCTCGACATCGTCCCGCTGATGGACCCGAAGCAGGACGGGTCGGTGATCACCCAGTTCGAGTATCCGATGTGCGAGTCGCTCGGCCTGGTCAAGATGGACTTCCTGGGCCTGTCCAACCTGCACACCCTCGAAGACGCCCTGAAGAACATCCGCGCCAACCGGGGCGAGGATCTGATCCTCGAGGACGTGCCCTTCGACGACAAGGCGACCTACGACCTGATGGGCCGGGGCGACACCCTGGGCGTCTTCCAGCTCGATGGTGGGGGCATGCGGGCGCTGCTGCGCTCCATGCTGCCCGACAAGTTCGCCGACATCACCGCCGTCAGCGCGTTGTATCGGCCGGGCCCGATGGGTGCCGACTCCCACAACAAATACGCCCACCGCAAGAACGGTCGCGAGCCGATCGTGCCCATCCACCCCCAGCTGGCCGAGGCGCTCGAGCCGGTGCTGGGGGAGACCTACGGCCTGATCGTCTACCAGGAGCAGGTCATGGCGATCGCCCAGGTGCTCGCGGGCTTCTCGCTCGGCGCCGCGGACAACATGCGCCGCGCCATGGGCAAGAAGAAGAAGGAGGAGCTCGACAAGCAGTACGCGGGCTTCGAGGGCGGCATGCTCGAGCGGGGCTACTCCAAGGAAGCCGTCAAGACCCTGTGGGACATCCTCGTCCCGTTCGCCGACTACGCGTTCAACAAGTCGCACTCCGCCGCATACGGCGTGGTGACGTACTGGACGGCGTACCTCAAGGCCAACTACCCCACGGAATACATGGCCGCGCTCTTGACCTCGGTCAAGAACGACAAGGACAAGATGGCGATCTACCTCAACGAGTGTCGGAGGATGAAGATCGCGGTGTTACCGCCCGACGTCAACGAGTCGGCCCACGACTTCACGGCCGTCGGCAACGACATCCGGTTCGGTCTCACCGCGGTGCGCAACGTCGGCTCGAACGTCGTCGACGGCATCTCGTCCGCCCGCACCGAGAAGGGGCGCTTCGAGGACTTCAACGACTTCCTCTCCAAGGTGCCGGTCCAGGCCTGCAACAAGCGCGTGATCGAGTCACTGATCAAGGCCGGCGCCTTCGACGACATGAAGCACAGGCGGCGTGCGCTGGTCGCGATCCACGAGACGGCCGTCGACCAGTTCGTCGACATCAAGCGCAACGAGGCGATCGGCCAGGACTCGCTCTTCGGCGGGCTCGACGACGAGTCCGGGGGATCGTTCGGCGTCTCGGTCGCGATCCCCGACATCGACGAGTGGGACAAGATGACCCTGCTCGGCCACGAGCGGGAGATGCTCGGCCTCTACGTCTCCGACCACCCGCTGCTCGGCCTGGAGCACGTGCTGGCGAGCGGCACCGACGCAACCATCGGTCAGCTGTTGCTCGACGAGGACCGTCCGCACAACACCACCGTCACCATCTGCGGTCTGGTCACCGGCGTGAACAGGCGCATCACCAAACGGGGCGACCCGTGGGCGACCGTCACGCTGGAGGACCTCGACGGTGCCATCGAGGTGCTGCTCTTCCCCAGCTCCTACCAGCTGGCCGCGCCCCATCTGATCGAGGACGCCATCATCCGGGTCAAGGGGCAGATCTCCCGCGACAAGGAGCAGCTCGAGCTTCGTGGCCAGGAGGTCACCGTCCCCGACCTGACCGGCGGCCCGGGCGGCCTGGGCGGCCCGGTGGTGATCAGCCTTCCCTCCACCCGCTGCACTCCGCCGGTGATCTCCCAGTTGCGCGATGTGCTCGGCACCCATCCCGGGATGACCGAGGTGCGGCTAGGGTTGCTGACACGGGAGTCGACTCGCGTGATGCGGCTCGACGACCGGTTGCGGGTCACTCCGAGTCCCGCGCTCTTCGCCGACCTGAAGCAACTGTTGGGACCTGGATGTCTGACCAGCTGACGCACCCGGCCTCGCTGCCGCCCGCGGCGACCGTGCGCCGTCGCTGGGCCCTGCCCGCAGCCCAGGCGGCCCTCATCCTGGTTCTGTCCGGCGGCCTCGGCGTCCTGGGGGGAGTCCTCTGGGAGCGGCTGTGGACCCCGGGCCGGGGGATGGTGTGGGACGACAAGTGGAACAAAGGCCTGCTCTTCCTCAATCCGAAGACCTTCGCGCAGCGTTGGTCCGAGAACGCCCACCAGGACATCTTCGCGGCGGTGGCGCTCTACCTGCTGATCGCGCTCGTCGCCGGCGTCCTGGTCGGCCTGGTCGCCTCGCTCGTGCTCGCCCGTCAGGAGCTGACCACGCTGGTGGCCGTGATCGTGGGCGGCCTGCTCGGCGGCACCCTGATGGGGTCGGTCGGGATGGCGCTGGGGCCCAGCAACCCCAACGCCGTCGCGGCGCACACGGCCAACGGCGTCCTGCTGCCGGATCAGCTCCAGCTGACCGGCGTGAGCTGGCACCTGAATCTCTTCGGCTGGCACGTGGCGCCCAACCTGCTCTACCTCGCGTTCCCCGGCGCATCGCTGCTCGCGCTCGCTGTCGTTTTTCTGTTCCTGGATCGTTCCCGCCGAACCCCGGCGTAGACCTCAGCACTGACGGTACGCTCCGCCTATGTCCGACTCCCGCCCGCCGTTCGGGCCGCCCGCGGGTCCGCCGCCCCAGGGGCCGCCCCCTCCCTCCGACGAGGTCAGCTACGGCTGGTCCGAGCCGCCGGAGCCGCAGCGCGGCTCGCGGCGCAGATGGCTGCTCATGGGTGCGGGAGTCGTGGCTGCCGGAGCGATCGTGGCAGGGGCCGCCTTCGGGGCGGCCTCCGTGCTGGGGGGCACGAAGAAGCCCAGCGGCCCCGCGACCGCGCTGCCGGCGTCGACGTTCGCCTTCGCCAGCATCGACACCGATCCCGCCGACGGCCAGATCGGCGACCTTCTCGGCATCCTGGCGAAGTTCCCCGGGTTCACCAAGCAGCTCTCGCTCCAGGGCTCGGGCGCCGGCACGAGCACCGACCCGCGTCAGCTCGTCTTCAACGCCATCGCCAAGAGTCGAGGCGGCCTCGGCAGCTGCCACCTGTCCTGGAACGACGACCTGGCCCCGTGGCTGGGCAACCAGTTCGCGATCGCCGGAGTGCCTGTCGACAACAAGCCCCAGCCGGTCGCCGTCGCCCAGGTCACCGACACGAGCAAGGCGAGCGCCGAGGTCACCAAGCTTCAGGGCTGTGACCACGCCGACTCCTACGCCCTCTCGGGTGACTGGCTGCTGGTCGCGCCGCAGCGCTCGGCCATCGACGCCGTCACCAAGGGCGTCTCGGCCGGCACGCTGGCCGACGACCCGACCTATCAGCACTGGATGGGCGAGATCGGCGACGCCGGCATCGTCCAGGCGTACGCCGCCCCGAGCGCCGGCGCGATGATGGCCGCGACGCTGACCAACGGTGCGGCCGGCGCTGCCGGTGCCGCCGGGGTTCCGGGCTCGAGCTCACAGATGCTTGGCGGGATGTGCCCCGGAGCCGCGGGCGGGGGCTCCGCTGCCTCCTCCCAGGCGGCGTTGCGCGGCTTCCGCGGGGGTGCGGCGACCGTCCGGGTCCGCGACGGGGGCATCGAGACGGAGTCGGCGGTCGACATGGGCTCCAGCGCCGGGTCGGCCGTTCCGGGTTCAGGCGCAGCCGGCACGGGCTCCGGCGCGGCCACGCTGGTGACGAGCCTCCCGGCCGACACCAGTGCCGCGGTGGGCCTGAGCATGGGCACGCACCCGTGGGAGAGCATCCTCAGCCGCCTGTCCAGCATGTGCGGCGGCAGCCTCGGCGCCGGCCAGATCGACAGCTACCTGGGCGGCCTGACCGGGCTGAACCTTCCGGGCGACATCGACACGCTGCTCGGCAACGGCCTGGCCCTCTCCGTCGGCCCCCTCGACATGAGCACGCTGGACCGCGTCGGCTCCGACCCATCGGCGCTGCCGGTGGCGCTCCAGTTCAGCGGGGACGCCGGGGCGATCCAGGGCGTGGTCCACAAGGTGCTCGACAAGATCGGCCAGGCCGCGGGCGTGCCCGTCGGATCGGTGATCGGCGTCGACGCCAACGGCAACCGGGTCGCGGTGGGGCCGAGCAGCACCTACCGCAAGGCCGTGCTCGGCAACGGCGGCCTCGGCGCCGACCCGACGTTCCAGAACGCCGTCCCGGACGCGAGCAAGGCATCGTCGATCTTCTACGTGGACCTCGACCGGTTCGATCCGCTGGTCAAGAGCGCGTCCGCCTCGGCGTACAAGGACTACTTCGCGCCGCTGCAGGCGGTGGGCGTGGCTGGCTGGGGAGACTCCGACCACGTCTCCCACAGCCTGATGCGCGTCACGACCGACTGATCGGTGCGGTCCGCGCGCCGGTGACGGCGACCAGGTCGGCCGGCGCGAGCTCCAGGTCGAGACCGCGCCGCCCACCCGAGACGAAGATCGTCGGGTGGGCGAGCGCGGAGTCGTCGAGCACTGTCGGGTGCGCCCGCTTCTGGCCGACCGGGGAGATGCCGCCGGCGACGTACCCGGTGGCCCGCTCTGCCGCGCTCACCTCGGCCATCGCGGCCTTCGAGCCGCCCAGTGCGCGGGCGAGGCTCTTGAGATCCAGCTGGCCGGAGACCGGCACGATGCCGACGACGAGGGTCCCGTCGAGGCTGGCCATCAGGGTCTTGAAGACCCGCGCCGGATCGACGCCCAGGGCCTCGGCCGCCTCCAGCCCGTACGACGCCGCGCGCGGATCGTGCTCGTAGGGGTGCAGCGCGAAGCTCACCCCGGCACGGCTCAACGCCACGGTCGCCGGCGTGCCGCCGGCCTGCTGCTTCTTCGCCACAGTCCCGGACTATCCCACTACTCCAACGCCGGCGGCGTCAGTTCGGCGACCAGCGCGTGCGGGCGACCTCGGTGGCCGGCAGGGAGGGGATGACGTTCATCGCCCGGAGCTCGCTGCGCAGCATCTCCGTCACCATCGCCAGCCGGATGCCGGCGTCGTCGGCCTCCAGCAGCTGCTGGCGGTCGGGGAGCGGGAGCGGGGCGACGGCCGCGAGCGTCCAGGAGAGGTACTCCGGGTCGCGCGGCAGCGAGCCCTCGTAGGGGTCGGCGCGGATCGCCGCCAGCGTCGCGCGGTAGGCGGTGAACGTCGCCCTCGCCCGCTCGACGGTCTCCGGCGCTACCGGGACGACCTGCTCGGGCAGCTCCTCGACGTGGCCGACCGGGTAGACCCCCGAGGGATCGAGCTGTTCGAGCATGAACCGGTCACGGGCGACGGCCACGATCTCGAAGGTGCCGTCGGGATTCTCCTCCGCCTCGACCAGCTGCAACCGGCAGCCGACCCGGAAGAGGGACTGCGCGCCGCGCTCGCCCACCTCGTACCCCTCCCGGATCGCCACGGTGCCGAAGAGCCGCTCCTCGGGGTCATCGATGCGCAGCAGGTGATGGACCAGCGCGCGGTAGCGGTCCTCGAAGACGTGCAGCGGCATCGTCAGCCCCGGAAAGGCGACCGTGCCGAGGGGGAACATCGGGAGCGTCCGCGTCACACTCCGAACCTAGTCGACGACGTCGTCCAGCGTTCGTCGCCAGGTCGGGCGCGGCGCGTCGTACTCGTAGAATCGCACCCATGGTCCGTCGTATCGATCTCCGAGGTGCCCGCGCTGCCAGCGGCGGCGCCATCGACTACCGCGCCGCCGTGCCGCGCGCGGAGTTCGATGTGGAGAAGGCGAGCCATGTCGTGCAACCGATCATCGACGCCGTGCGGAGGCGGGGCGTCGAGGCGATCCTGGAGTTCAACGCCCGCTTCGACGGGGTCGAGCAGAGCGACATCGTGGTCGACCCGGCGGTCTGCGAGAAGGCGCTCGCCGACCTCGACCCCGCCGTCCGCGCGGGCCTGGAGGAGTCGATCTCGCGGCTGCGCGCCACCTGCGCCAACGAGCTCGAGAGCGATGCCGTGACCGAGCTCGGGCCGGGCGCCATCGTCACCCACCGCAAGGTCCCCGTCGGGCGCGTCGGGCTCTACGTGCCCGGTGGGCTGGCGCCGCTGGTCTCCAGCGTGCTGATGAACGTCGTGCCGGCCCAGGTCGCGGGCGTGGAGTCCATCGCCCTGGCCAGCCCTCCGCAGAAGGCCAGTGCCGACGGCCAGGGAGACGGCCAGGGAGACGGTCAGGGAGAGGGTCAGGGAGAGGGTCAGGGCACCGGCCTGCCGCACCCGACCATCCTGGCCGCCTGCGCCCTGCTCGGCGTCACCGAGGTGTACGCCGTCGGCGGCGCGCAGGCGATCGCGATGTTCGCCCTCGGGGTGGGCCCGTGCCGCCGCGTCGACCTGGTCACCGGCCCCGGCAACATCTACGTGGTCACGGCCAAGCGCCTGCTCAAGGGCGAGGTCGGCATCGACTCCGAGGCCGGCCCGACGGAGATCGCCATCCTGGCCGACGACACCGCCGAGGCGGCGTACGTCGCGGCCGACATGATCTCGCAGGCCGAGCACGACCCGCTGGCCGCCGCGGTGCTCGTCACCGACTCGACGCGGCTCGCCGACGACGTGGAGGCCGAGCTCGAGAAGCAGGTCGCGGCCACCAGGCACGTCGAGCGGATCCGGACGGCGCTCGCGGGCAGCCAGTCGGGCATCGTGCTCGTCGACGACGTCGAGCAGGGCATCGAGGTGGTCAACGCCTACGCCGCCGAGCACCTCGAGATCCAGACGGAGAACTCGGACGTCGTCGCCGGTCGCATCCGCAACGCCGGTGCCGTCTTCATCGGTCCGTACGCCCCGGTCTCGCTCGGCGACTACTGCGCCGGGTCCAACCACGTGCTGCCCACCGGCGGCTGTGCCTGCCATTCCTCGGGCCTCTCCGTGCGCGCCTTCACCAAGTCGGTGCACGTCATCGACTACTCCCGCGAGGGCCTTGCCGCCGTCCGCGACCACGTCGTCACGCTCGCCCACGCCGAGGACCTGCCGGGCCACGGCGCTGCGGTCTCGGTGAGGTTCGCCCGGTGAGCTGGCCGCCGATCCGCGAGGAGCTGGCGGGCATCGAGCCGTACGGCGCGCCGCAGCTCGCCCAGGATGTCGCGCCGGTCCAGCTCAACGTCAACGAGAACCCCTACGGCCCCTCGCCCGCGTGCGTGGCGGACATCGCCGCCGCGGTGGCGACGGCGGCCGCGACGCTGAACCGCTATCCCGACCGGGAGTTCGTCGCGCTGCGTGTCGCGCTCGCCGAGTACCTGACGCCGGATGCCGGCGGCGCGTCGATCACCCCGGAGATGGTGTGGGCGGCCAACGGCTCCAACGAGGTCATGCTGCAGCTGCTGCAGGCCTTCGGTGGGCCCGGCCGCACGGCGCTGAGCTTCGCGCCGACGTACTCGATGTATCCCGAGTACGCCCGTGACAGCCTCACCGAGTGGGTCGCGGGCGCGCGCGAGAGCGACTTCTCCCTCGACCTGGAGAAGGCCCGCGCGCTGGTGGAGGAGGTCCGGCCGAGCGTCGTGCTCCTGCCGAGCCCGAACAACCCCACCGGCACCGCGCTGCCGCCCGAGGCGGTCGACGCGCTCTGCGAGGCGGTCGGCGAGACCGGCCTGGTCGTCGTCGACGAGGCGTACGGCGAGTTCCGGCGCGCCGGCGTGCCCAGCGCGCTCGAGCGGCTCGCCGCCCACCGCAACCTGGTCGTGAGCCGCACGATGAGCAAGGCGTTCGCCGGCGCCGGCCTGCGGCTGGGCTACCTTGCGGCCCACCCCGCCATCTGCGACGCCATCCGCGTCGTCCGGCTGCCCTACCACCTCTCGGCGACCACCCAGGCCGCTGCGCTCGCCGCGTTGCGCCATGCCGACGAACTGCTCGGCAACGTCGCCAGGCTGCGCGAGGAGCGCGATGCCCTGGTGGCGTGGCTGGGCGAGGCGGGCTACGAGGTTGCCGAGTCCGACGCCAACTACGTCCTCTTCGGCCGCTTCGCGGACCGGCATGCCGTCTGGCAGGGTCTGCTCGATCGTGGCGTGCTCATCCGCGAGACCGGGCCGCAGGGTTGGCTGCGCGTCTCGGTGGGCACGCCGGACGAGATGAACGCCTTCAGGACCGCACTCACCGAGGTGAACGGAGTACGCGCATGAGCCGCACCGCCCGTATCGAGCGTCAGACCGCCGAGTCGAAGGTGGTCGTCGAGGTCGACCTCGACGGCACCGGCCGCCACGACGTCTCGACCGGTGTCGGGTTCTACGACCACATGCTGACGGCGTTCGCCCGGCACGCGCTGGTCGACCTGACGGTGCAGACCGAGGGCGACACCCACATCGACGCCCACCACACGGTCGAGGACACCGCCATCGTGCTCGGGCAGGCGCTGCGCCAGGCGCTGGGCGACAAGCGCGGCGTACGGCGCTTCGGCGATGCGACTGTCCCGCTGGACGAGGCGCTGGTGCAGGCCGTCGTCGACGTCTCCGGTCGCCCGTACTGCGTGCACACCGGCGAGCCCGAGGGGCAGATCTACGCCCTGATCGGCAACGACGGCTACATCGGGAGCCTGACCCGGCACGTCTTCGAGACGATCGCGTTCCACGCCCACCTCGCGCTGCACGTGCGAGTGCTCGCCGGGCGCGACCCGCACCACCTCGTCGAGACCCAGTTCAAGGCCTTCGCGCGCGCCTTCCGCGACGCGATCGCGATCGACCCGCGGGAGACAGGCGTGCCCTCCACCAAGGGCACCTTGTGAGCATGCCCACCGTCGTCGTCCTCGACTACGGATCCGGCAACCTGCGCTCCGCCGTACGTGCGGTGGAGCGTGCGGGCGCCGAGGTGACCCTCACCGGTGACCTCGACACCGCGATGGCCGCCGACGGCCTGCTCGTGCCCGGCGTGGGTGCCTACGAGGCCTGCATGCGGGGCCTGCGTGCCATCCGCGGCGAGCGGATCATCGGACGCCGGCTCGCCGGTGGGCGTCCCGTGCTCGGGATCTGCGTCGGCATGCAGATCCTCTTCGCCCGCGGCGTCGAGCACGGCGTCGAGACGCACGGCTGCGACGAGTGGCCGGGGACCGTCGAGCGCCTGCAGGCACCGATCGTGCCGCACATGGGCTGGAACACCGTCGAGGCACCAGCCGGGTCCTCGCTCTTCGCTGGTGTCGAGGGGGAGCGGTTCTACTTCGTGCACTCCTACGGCGTACGGCGCTGGGAGCTGGTCACCAACGACCGCACGACGGCGCCGCTGGTGACCTGGGCCGAGACCGGATCCATCAGCGGCGGCGGTGACCGGTTCGTCGCGGCGGTGGAGAACGGGCCGTTGTGCGCGACACAGTTCCATCCCGAGAAGTCCGGCGACGCCGGCGCCCAGCTCCTGCGCAACTGGGTCACCTCGCTCAAGGCGGCCTGAACCATGGCCAAGACGCGCCAGCGTGCGCGGGCCGAGCGTGAGCGGCTCGCCGCGATCGCGGCTGCCGAGCGCCAGGCCGTGGCCGAGCGGGCCGCCCGCATGCGACAGCGGCGTGCCCGGCTGGCGCGGATCCTGGACACGGTCGGAATCCGTCGGGGCTCGTCGGGCCGCGGCCGGCCCGGCGGCGTACTCGCTGCTCGGCGGGCGCGCACGGCGCGGATGACGTGGGCGGGATTGGTCGCCATCGTCGTGGTGGTCTGGCTGATCACCCACAACCTTGCGGCCGTCGCCTTGACGGTCGTCGCCGGCGCCCTCGTGGCGCCCGTTGTCTACACCCTGATCTCCCGGAAGGACTGACGCGTGTCGTATCTCGAGCTGCTCCCCGCCGTCGACATCTTGGGCGGCCAGGCCGTCCAGCTGGTGCAGGGCGTCGACGGGTCCCAGAAGCGCTTCGGCGACCCGATCGAGGCTGCGCTGCGCTGGCAGGAGGCAGGCGCGGAGTGGATCCATCTCGTCGATCTCGACGCCGCGTTCGGGCACGGCCACAACCGCGAGCTGCAGGCTGAGATCGTCGGCCGGCTCGACATCAAGGTGGAGATGAGCGGCGGGATCCGCGACGACGAGTCGCTCGCGGCCGCGATGGCCACCGGCTGCCGACGGGTCAACATCGGGACCGCCGCGCTGGAGCAGCCCGAGTGGTGTGCGGGCGCGATCGCGCAGTACGGCGATCGGGTGGCCGTCGGGCTCGACGTACGTGGCCGGACGCTGGCGGCGCGCGGTTGGACGCGCGACGGCGGTGACCTGTTCGAGACGCTGACCCGCCTCGACTCCGAGGGCTGCGCCCGGTACGTCGTGACCGACGTCAACAAGGACGGCATGCTGCAGGGGCCCAACCTGGACCTGCTGCGCTCGGTCTGCGCGGCCACCGACCGGCCGGTGGTCGCCTCGGGTGGCGTCACCACCCTCGACGACATCCGCGCGCTGATGACGCTGGTGCCGATCGGGGTCGAGGGCGCCATCGCCGGAACCGCGCTCTACACCGGCCAGTTCACGCTCATCGACGCGCTTGCGCTCACCCGCGGAGCCTCGTCGTGACGCTTGCCGTCCGGGTCATCCCGTGCCTCGACGTCGACGGCGGCCGCGTCGTCAAGGG
>Ga0131853_10024441_pt1 | contig 10902 bp, 12 predicted proteins | sample TergutLab28metaG_FD_92764 | JGI IMG/M metagenome (GOLD analysis project Ga0131853, IMG submission 92764) | Labiotermes labralis P1 segment gut microbial communities from Petit-Saut dam, French Guiana - Lab288 P1 (version 2) (version 2) | ecosystem: Host-associated > Arthropoda: Insects >...
AAATCGACTGCTCCGCGGCGTGGTCGAGAAGGGTTCTGCGCAGGTAGTCCAGCGCGATAGCCGCGGAGCGTGCGCGAACCTTGGTGCGGTTGCCGCGCAGGTTAAGCTCCATGGAGGACGACACGCCCGCAAGATGTATGCCGATGTATACGCGCCCGACGGGCTTTTCGTCCGAACCGCCGCCAGGCCCGGCCACACCGGTTATGGACAGGCCAACACCCGCGCCGGCCGAACGCGCCGCACCCTCGGCCATCTCCATGGCTGTTTCGCGGCTGACCGCGCCGTGCCGCTCCAGAGTCTCGGGCTTTACGCCTAGCCGCGCCGTCTTGGCCTCATTCGAATAAGCGATCACGCCGTCCACGAATACGGCCGACGCGCCCGGGTTGTCCACAATACGCGCGGCAAGAAGCCCCCCGGTGCAGGATTCCGCCGTGGCGATCGTAAGCTTTCGCTGTGCCAGGAGCGTGCAGACCGCAGCCTCCAGCGTTGTGCCGTCCTCGGCGTAGATGTCCCGGCCGAAGCGGTTGTACAGCTCGGCCTTCAGCGGCTGTATCAGAGCAACGGCTTCCTCGCGGGTGGCCGCCGCCGCCGTCAGCCTGAAATGCACCTCAAACGTCTTGGCATACGGCGCGATGGTGGGGTTCGTCTGCGCGTCGATCAAGTCCTTGATGCGCTCTTCGGCCGCGCTTTCGCCAACGCCGCACAGCCGCATAACCGTGGACACAAATGTCTGCCCGCTGCGCTTTGCAAACTCCGGCGCGACGTGGTTCGCAAACATGGGCATAAGCTCGTTGGGCGGGCCGGGCATCATTATCAGTATCTTGCCGTCCTGCTCCAGCATAATGCCGGGAGCCGTGCCGTTGTCGTTCGCAAGGGTTCGCGCGCCTTCGGGTATCAGAGCCTGCTTGCGGTTGCTCTCCGTCATGGTCAGGCACTGGGTCTTGAAGATGTCTACGATTCTGTTGAGAGACTCCTCGTGCATAACAAGCTGCTTGCCGAAGTACCTTGCGGCGGTCTCCTTCGTGAGGTCGTCCTCCGTAGGGCCGAGGCCGCCTGTGGTGATAACAATGTCGGCGCGGCCAAACGCCACTTCGTATGCGCCCATCAGCCGCTCTGCGTTATCGCCCACGCATGTCTGGTAGTACACGCCGATACCAAGCCCGGCCAGCTCGCGCGAGAGGTACTGCGCGTTGGTGTTCAGTATGTCGCCCAGCAGCAGCTCCGTTCCCACGGCAATTATCTCTGCGTTCATAAACCCTCACTCCGCGCTATCTATAATATTCAAACTCCAGGTTAAACAGCTTCACTGTGTCGCCCTCTTCAATGCCCATTTCCTCCAGCTTGTTGTTGATGCCCTTCTCCTTGAGATACCGCTGGAAGAACACAAAGCCCTTCTCGGTGTCCAAGTTTGTAAAACCCAGCATCCTCTCGAGGCCCGTGCCTTCCACGACAAACACGCCGTCCTCGGTGACTTCCACCGTAAACGGCTCGTATCCGGGCGCGGCAAGCCCCGCTTCATACTCGAAATAGTCGGGGATGTACGGCTCCGGCACAGGCTGCTGCTTCACAAGTTCCGATACATGCGATATCAGCTCGTTAACCCCCGCGCCCGTGGCGGCGGATATGGGAAACACCTTCCCAAACTCCGCTTCCAGCCGCTTTAGGCCTTCCTCCGCGCCGGTAATGTCCATCTTGTTGGCGGCGATCACCTGCGGCAGATTCAGCAGCTGCGCGCTGTGCGCCGCAAGCTCGTTGTTGATCAGCCTCACGCTGTGTACGGGGTCGCCGCCCTCCACACATGCCGCGTCCACAACGTGGATCAGCACACGCGTGCGCTCCACATGGCGCAGGAAGGCGTATCCCAGCCCCTGCCCCTCGCTCGCGCCTTCGATAAGCCCGGGGATATCGGCCATCACAAAGTCGTTGGCGAACTTGGTGCGCACTACGCCAAGGTTCGGCGCGAGGGTGGTGAAGTGATAGTCGGCTATCTTAGGGTTTGCGTTTGTGGCCGCGCGTAGCAGGCTGGACTTGCCAACGTTTGGAAAGCCGATCAGCCCCACGTCGGCCAGGAGCTTCAGCTCCAGCACTATGTCATACTGCTTCGACTTCCTGCCGGGTTCGGCATACCTTGGGGCTTGCCGCTTGGGCGTGGCGAAGTGCTGGTTGCCGCGTCCGCCGCGCCCGCCCTTTATCAGCACTACCGGTTCGCCCGGCGTTACCATGTCGGCCATGACGCGGTTTGTGGAGGCTTCGCGTATGATTGTTCCAACGGGAACCTTCACAACAACGTCCGCGCCGTCCTTGCCGGAGCAGTTGCGCCCGCCGCCCCTTGCCCCGGGCTGCGCCGCGAACTTCCTCTTATAGCGGAAGTCCATCAGCGTGGCAAGGGAGTGGTCGGCCACGAACACCACGTCGCCGCCCCTTCCGCCGTCGCCGCCGTCGGGGCCGCCGCTGGTGATGTACTTGGCGCGGTAGAACGAAATGAAGCCGTCTCCGCCGTCTCCGCCAACAATACGTATTGTTACATTATCTACGAACATATATACTCCTTTACGACATACCCGGCCAAACAACAAAAGCCCTTGTTCGGATAAACGCAGGCTTTGTTGGTAATGATTTAGGCCATAACAGGCTCGGGGTATACAGAGACTTGCTTCTTGTCCCTGCCCTTGCGCTCGTACCTTACTCTGCCGTCTACCAGGGCAAAGAGTGTGTCGTTGGAGCCGCGGCCAACGTGTAGGCCGGGGTGGATCTTGGTGCCGCGCTGGGTGTAGAGGATGTTGCCCGCGCGGACGACCTGTCCGTCGGCTCTCTTTGGCCCAAGGCGTTTCGAGTTGGAGTCGCGGCCGTTCTTTGTGGAGCCTACGCCCTTCTTGTGCGCGAAGAATTGCAGATTCATCTTTATCATGGTGTCGCCTCCTTATTAGTGTCAAGCGGAACTGCTGTAATGGATATATCGCCGGGATATTCCTGCGCGATAGAGCGCAGACCCAGCATCAGCGATTCGGTAAGCAGGCGCGCGTCGCGCCCCAGTTTCCCCGCTTCGTTTTGAAACTCGATCTCCAGAAAGCCGCCCTGCTCGTTATAGTTGCAGGTGAAGCGTTCGTCCGTCAGCGCGTCGATGCTGTTTACGGCGTTTAACACCAGTGCCGAAACTGCCGCGCACACCACGGGGTCTCCGTGGTTGTGCAGGCGCAACGCCTGTACGTCGCCCGCGCAGCTTCTTGCGACCGACACATTTATCATACGGATATGGATTCGATTCTAAGCTCGGTGAACGGCTGTCTGTGTCCCTTCTTCTTGTGGAAGCCCTTCTTGGCCTTGTACTTGTAGACGATGACCTTCTTGGCCTTGTCCTGCTTTGTGACAACAGCCGCGACGCCGGCACCCGCAAGATAGGGCGAACCGATCTTCACGCCGCTTTCGTCGGCACACATCAGCACATTGCCGAACTTGTGGCTGCTGCCCGGCTCCGCGTCCAGCTTTTCAACCCTGATAACATCTCCCACGGCCACCTTGAACTGCTTGCCGCCGGATTCAATAATTGCGTACATAACGCACCTCCTGTTGTTGTTTTGTGCGTGCTCGCCGGATGCGGCATATTATGACCCGTGCGGGTTCGGCCTCTCCGAGCGGCTGCGTTCGCGATGTGCAAACGCTCTATAGCTGTTCCAGCTGAAAACCGGAACAGCTATAAAATAATATCACGCCGCCGCCGGTGTGTCAATATTTTTTCAAATTTTGTCTTGAACTCACGGCGCGAAAGTATTATAATGGAGCATTATTATTGATAAGTTGGTGAGTTTGTGTCAGTACTTACTTGGAACGAAGAGTTTGCGTCGGGCTTTTCCGAAGTGGATGGGCAGCACCGGAGCCTGATGGACATGATGAACGTCTTTATAACCGGGAACAACTCCAAGGTGGCTCCGCGTACTGTGCTCAAGTTTTTGGGCGAGCTGGAGGAACAGCTGATCGGGCATTTCAGCTATGAAGAAAGCTTGATGCAGAGCCACTCATTCCCCATGACAGACTATCATGCCAATCTGCACAAGGAGATGCGCCGCGCCCTGGCAAAGGTGCGTAACCTTGTCGAAAACCACAACATGCACGACCCCTACACTCTGCTGGCAAAGATCTGCCACGACTGGCTCTACGACCATGTGGCCGTCGAAGACAATATATTCTTCAGCTTCTACAAGAACCGGGACTATTCGCTGGACAAATACTTCGAAGGCCGAAAGTGCGAGATACTGACCATGGACAACAAGCTGCTGGGCACCGGCAGTATCGCGTCGGTACATAGGAGCGAAATTGTCATTCGCAACAACATGTCCAAGGCGGTGCCGCTTACGCTCAGCCAGATGGTGAAGATCTCGTCGGTTTCGCCGCAGCTAAAGAACCAGACCTTCATGGCGCGGGTGTTCTTCTCAACGGAAGAGATTGTGAAGCTGTTTAACGCCACCCTTGTCCAGTCCGTAAACCACCGCGAGCATTTCCGCGTGGCCACAGACCTCGACGCAATCATAATCGCCGGGGACGTAAAGATGCCCGCCAAGATCATCGAGATCAGTGTGGGCGGGCTGATGGTGTCGGCAAAACCGGGCCTGTCCCTGAACGATGTGATAATCATCCAATTCGAAGTGCCAGACGCCAAGTTCTACGAAACCTGCGAGATCCGCCGCATAACGGAAGGCAAGCCGAACACCAATGTCTACGGCTTGCAGTTCCAAGCTATGCAGGACTCTGGCGCGGACAAACTCAACAAGTTCGCGCTGCAAAAGCAAGCTTCCGACAGGCGCGTCAAGCACAGTGAGTAGTTACCTAATTTGACAGCTTGCCAAGGTCTACGTGGCAGTACCCGCCCGGGTTCTTCTCGAGATACCGCTGGTGATACTCTTCGGCGGGGTAGAAGCTCTCCAGCGGCAGAACCTCCGTTACGATGGGTTCGTCGTAGCCGGCCTGACGCTCTTCCACGAATGACGCTACCGCCGCTGTGTCCTGCGTTTCGGTGCAGTGGATGCCCGTGCGGTATTGCGTGCCGACATCGGGGCCTTGGCGGTTGAGCGTCGTTGGGTCGATAGTCTCGAAGAATGCTGTCAGAAGCCGGTCCAGGGCGATTTTGCCGGGGTCGTAGTGCAGCATTATGGCTTCGGCGTGGCCTGTTTCGCCCGTGCAGACTTCCTTGTAGGTCGGGTTAACGGTTTGGCCGTTGGCATAGCCGCAGCTTGTCCGCGCCACGCCGGGGATACGCGCCATGTAGGCCTCGGTGCCCCAGAAGCACCCGCCGGCCAGGCAGATCGTCCTAAGCGAAGCTTCGTCGAACTGTGTGTCTGTGTTGGGGTTGTGCGGAAGCATTGTACCACCTCACTAGTGTAGTTTAGGAGTGCAAGTATGCGGACTGTCGTGATAACAGGCTCTTCGCGCGGGATCGGGCTGGCTGCTGCCCGGCGGTTCGCGCGGGAGGGCTGTAATATTGTGCTGAACTCTTCGCGCGGCGGCGCACAGCTTGACGGCGCGTTGGCCGCCGTGCTTGCCGCCGGAGCGTCCGCAATTGCCGTGGCGGCGGACGTTTCGCGCTACAGCGAGTGTGAGCGGCTGATGAGTGAGACCGCAAAGCACTTTGGCGCGGCGGATGTCCTGGTGAACAACGCCGGCAGATCCTGCGTGTGCCTGTTCACAGACATGCGGCCGGACGAGATTTCAGCGGCGGTGGACGCAAACCTCACATGCGCCATGTATGCCTCCCACGTCTGCATCCCCGGCATGGTGAAGCGCAAGAGCGGCGTCATCGTGAACGTATCGTCAATGTGGGGCGGCGCGGGGGCTTCGTGCGAAGCGGTCTACTCCGCGGCCAAGGGCGGGCTGAACGTCTTTACAAAGGCCTTGGCCAAGGAACTCGGCCCAAGCGGCGTGCGCGTAAACGCCGTGTCATGCGGGGTTATCGCCACCGGTATGAACGCCTTCCTTTCGCCCGGCGAAGCCGCCGCACTGGCGGATCAGATTCCGCTGACACGCTTCGGCACGGCGGAAGAAGCCGCCGAAGCCATATTCTTCCTCGCAAGCGATTCCGCGTCATACATCACAGGTCAGATCCTGGGCGTTGACGGCGGATTCATCTAGCCGCTATTCGAACACGATGTAGAGAATGGCGGTTTTTTCGTTGCCGCGCAGGGCTTCGGGGTGGAAGGGGTTGTTGTCTGCGCGCCAGCTTGTGCCGGTCTGCCACACTTGCAGGACGTAGCGTTCGCCGCCGGTTATGGGTCTGTTCGGGATCGTCATGTCGGCGCGTACTATCAAACCCGGCGTGAAGTCTATCTGCGAAAAATCGAAGTACCCCTGCGCCAGCGCGCCTTGTATGCCGATGTACGCCCGAAGCTCCTCCCGCGTGTTGCCGGACATCGTAAGCACCCACTGCGCCGTGCCGCCGAGAAGGGACGCGCCACGGGTGCCGAACGCCGCCACGCTCTCCCGCAGGACAAGCTCTTCGCCCTCGTAGTACGCCATAAATATGCCGATCTCTTCGCCGTACCAGTTGAAGGACACACTGCCGAAGTTGTGCGACATCACGGTGGTGCGATCCGCCCGGATGCGCCCGTCCGGCAGGCCGGACACACTGCTGCCTTGGAAGATTCCGCGGTTTGTGTAGTGAAGGTAGCCCACAAGCGCGGCAATCAGCACCAGCTTCAGCACCACGAGTATCATAAATTTCCGCAAGAGGTCCATGGAGGCTCCTTCGTATTCAGAGGGGTCTACTTCGGCAGCGGTTTGACGCGTGCCGCGGCGGTTATCACGATAATGGCGGCAAGGAACAGCCCCAGCACGCCGAACACGGGGTAGACACGCTCGACGATATGCGTGAACTCTATCTGCGAAAAGGCCAGAGCCGCGGCGCACATGGCAACCTTGGCGATCCATGGACCTAGGGTCTGTTCACCAATAACTTCCCTATTTCCCTTGTCTTTTTGCCAAACTGCCGCGTCAGCTCCTCCTAGCGTGCCTTTGGGCACGCGTCGTTGTCTCTTCCTTGCATTCTGGCAAAAATCCTGCGGGAAATCCGGGGAAGTTATTGGTGAACAGACCCTTCGCCACGGGCGGTTCAGCACGGCAAGGTAGAAGCAGTAACCGTTGGTGATGGCCGTGGTGTAGATAGCGGCGGCCAGCACGGCCACATAGGCCCACTGCAGGGCCGCGCCGTAGTCCTGCACAAGCCGCAGGAACGGAACGGCAAAGCCTGACACCGCAGGCAGCCCGCGGGACAGCCCAAGCATCAGGCTAAGGGCGATCAGCGTCACCGCGCCCGCGCCCGCCGCCACGCCGAGGACAGCCGCGCGGCGCGTGCGCACAGACGCGCTTACGGCGGCAAGCATGGCGATCACGGTGATCATGTTGTAGGCGGCGTAGATTACGGCGGAGCTTACCCAGTTCTGCCGCAGAGTTTCGCCCGCAAGACCTAGTGTCGCCACCGCGTCGAACAAATATGTATACAGCCCCAGGCCGATGCTGCCCAGGATCAACACAGGCGCGAGCAAGGCGCTGACGCGCACCAGCCCGCGGATGTCGAAGGAGAAGGCCAGCAGGCACAGCAAGCACATGGCCAACGCGCCCGCAAAGCGCGGCAGGCCAAGCAGCTGGCTTCCCAGCGCACCCGCCGCCGAAAGCATCGCCGCGAATATCACGAACAGGAAGGCCACCGCGCCGGCCTTTATCAGCCCGCCGGCAAAACTTCCCGCCGCATATGCCACAAGGTCGTCAAAGCCGGCCAGCCCCCTGCGCGCGCAGACCTCCAGCGTCGCCCAGCCCGCCAAGGCCATCAGCACGCCTGAAAGCAGTAAGCCCGGCACGGCAAACCGGCCGTAGTCCAGGAAGAAGCTGATCAGTTCCCGCCCCGTGGCAAAACCCGCGCCGATAATCACGGCGGTGTACACGGCGGCTATCTCGAAAATAATTTTACGCTCAGACATATCAAGCTCCGTCATAGTTTTAGCTTAGCCTATGACAGAGCCTTGGAGGTTAGAACCTGTTCATTTTCATGTCTGAAATCTTATAAACTTCGCCAAAAGCGGCAACTTCTGTCCCTTTTGTGCGTATAAAGCTTTCGGGCGCAGTGGCGTAAACATCCACCTCTTTCAATAGCGGCAGATAATCATTTTTCGCTAATTCGTGCTTTTCCAAGGAGAAGTAAGGAAGGTAACAAAAATTGTCCAATCCCAGCCCTTCGTAAACTGTTGTTGTGCCATCTTCAAAGCTGACGCAGGTTGAGGGCATATTGATAGCCCCCGCGCTAAATCCCATAATGATGGTTGCGTCAGTTTCTCTTATGGGTGTTTCCAGCCCATACTCCTTGAAAAATTCCGCCTGATGCAAGTCAGATCCGCCAAGAAGGAGCAGCACAGAGGCTTGTTTGATAAGTCTGTGCGCTTCTTCTTTTGTCCTGCGATTATCCACTAAATGATATTCGTCAAAAACGATACCGCCCGGTGCAAGCCAACTGTCTTTTACAAAATCAACAAGCTCATCACCGCCCCAGCAGCCCCAGATCAGCACAAGCGAGCGTGTGTTCGTCACATCGTTTTGTAATGATTCTAAGTAGCGCGCCGGCAAGGCTTCATCGAACCAGCCGGAATAATAATGAATTTTCACGCATTGCCTCCGTCAAAACTTGCTATTCTCCGTGCCCTAGTACAGACGTTTGAGTTTTTCGTAAAGCTCCTTGTACTTGCGGGCGGACTTCTTCCACGAGAAGTCGCAGCTTAGGGCGTTCTCCACGACCCTTGCCCAGCCGTCCTTATCGTTGTTAAAGGTGTGCAGAGCCTGCTTCACCGCCCACATCAGGCCGGAGGCGACATAATCGTTGAACACATAACCGTTTCCGCGCGGGTTGTCCGGCCCGTAGTGCCATACCGTGTCCACAAGGCCGCCGGTGTGGCGCACAATCGGCACGGTGCCGTACCTCATGGCAATGATCTGCCCCAGCCCGCACGGCTCGAACATCGACGGCATGAGGAACATGTCGGCCGAGGCATAGATCTTACGCGCAAGGTCGTCGCTGAAGAAGATGTTCGCGCTGACCTGGTTTGGCACGCGCTGTGCGTAGTGCTTGAACAGATGCTCGTACCTGCCGTCCCCCGTGCCGAGAACCACCAGCTGCACGCCGTTGTACAGCAGTTCCTCCAGGACTATGGCCACAAGGTCCAGACCCTTTTGATCCACAAGGCGCGATATAATGGCCACCATGGGCGCGTCCGACTGCGGAAGGTTCAAAAACTCTTGCAAAAACGCCTTATTCTGCCGCTTCTTGTCCAGAAAGTCGGCATCGTCAACGGAGTAGTTTACGAACAGGCTTGGGTCAGTAGCAGGGTTGTAGGACTTTGTGTCGATACCGTTCAGTATGCCGTAGAGCTTGTGCGAGAAATGCCTAAGCGTGCTGTCCATGCTGTGGCCGTAGGTGGGTGTTTGGATCTCCAGCGCGTAGGTGGGCGACACGGCGGATATCGCGTCGGCATAAACCAGCCCGCCCTTCATCAGCGATATGTTGCTGTGAAACTCGAACTTGTCCGTTACGAAGTATCCGTCGTTCAGATCCAGCCGCCCAAGCTGGTCGCGGTTGTACAGCCCCTGGTACTGCAAGTTGTGGATGGTGAACAGGGTCTTGATGTTGCGGAAGAGTATGAACCGCGCGTAGACATCGCGCAGATACACACAGCCCAGAGCCGTCTGCCAGTCGTTGAAGTGGATGATGTCTGGGGTGAACTCCATACAGCTTAGGAACTCGATAGCCGCCTTGGTGAAGAAGGCGAAACGCTCGTGGTCGTCGCCATAGCCGTACAGGCCGTCGCGCCCGAAGTAGAAGTCGTTCTCTACGACATAGGTCGGAACGGGCGCGCCCTTTATCTCGAACATGGACGCGCTCTGATTGCGCCAGCCCAGGGACACCACGAAGGAGTCGACATACTTGTAGTCGTGCTCGCCCTGTATCGTGCGATAGCGCGGAAAAATCACTCTTGCGTCAACATCAACCTCGGCCAACGCCGCCGGGAGGGACCCCGTGACATCACCAAGCCCGCCGGACTTCACATACGGGCCGACTTCCGAAGCAACTATCAATACCTTCAGCTTATCAGATTTGTGCATGGCATCCTCTCTTCGCCGGGGGTGTTCGCAGACAGACCCCGTTGGCTACGCTCTTTCGTAATTTATTCTTGCCATCAACACCGAATCCACATACTTGCCAAGCCTTACCGTATCCATTCTCTTAACGCCTTCGCGTTCGAATCCCAGCCGTTCATAGAAGCGCATCGCGCCTTCGTTCACAGAAAGCACATCAAGCTCCAGCCGCACCAGGTTGAGCCAGTTGTCGGCCAGGTCTATCAGCTGCTTCATCAGGTTTGTGCCGATGCCCATTCCGTGATAGTCCTTGTGCAGCATAATTCCCGCCAGGGCGACGTGGCGTTGGCGCAGTCGGCCGGATATGGTCATGGACGCTATGCCGACAACCTTCGCGCTTCCGTCGTCAAGCTGCGCCTCGGCCACAAAGATGTGCTGCGAAGCGGGGTCGGTGTCGCAGAGCCAGTTCCGCGTGGCGTCCACCGTTTCGGACGGCACCGACAGTATGTTCGGCAGAACCTCCGCCTGTAGGCGTATCTCGTGTATGTCATAGGCGTCGTTTTCGCACACCGGCCGTATGGTATACTGCATCTCTCACCTCGTAAGTTGCTGTGCTGACAATTATATATCAGTCTCCGCGCTTAGTCAAGGCCTAGGGCGTGTTTGAAAACCCCATTTCGGCGAATTTTCGAGCATAATTTTTTGCCGGGCTAGGAAGCGACGACGACGCGAACCCTTGTGGTTCGCTAGGAGGAGCTGACGACGCACGGCGGAAAATTTGCCGAAAATGCGCCGAAA
>Ga0131853_10024443_pt1 | contig 10902 bp, 4 predicted proteins | sample TergutLab28metaG_FD_92764 | JGI IMG/M metagenome (GOLD analysis project Ga0131853, IMG submission 92764) | Labiotermes labralis P1 segment gut microbial communities from Petit-Saut dam, French Guiana - Lab288 P1 (version 2) (version 2) | ecosystem: Host-associated > Arthropoda: Insects >...
TGTACTTCTTATATGCTCAACATGTTTCGGGCATTACTATGCCCATCATCAGGAGCTCGCGACTATGATGTTGATTACCACATTGGTCGTTTCGTTCTTGGTTTGCTGTATGTTGGAGGTTAGTTGCAGTTAGGCTGGAGTAGTGTCTGGGCTGCACCCCGGACACTACTCCAGCCTAACCGCACCTAACCTTCAACATCATAGTCGCGAGCTCCTGATGATGGCCCGAAACATGTTGAGCCTATAAAAAGTACAATAAAATAATAAATGGCATCTAGTTGGTTTTTATTCTTCAGTTATCACAATGATGCACGGTCCAATAAACATCGACTAATTATAAAATTGTTAAACAGTTAAAATCATTTAAAATTATAATAGTTGCTCCACCATGTTTCGGTTTACATAAACCATCATCAGGGAACTCTCAGCCTGTATTGTGGCTCCATATGCAGCCACAATACCGATAACTTCAAATAACGATATGTAACCGAAGTCAACATTGTAACTTTAGCGAAACACAGGCTGAGAGCTCCCTGATTATGGTTTATGTAAACCGAAACATGTTGCTGCAACTATTATAATTTTAAATGGTTTTAACTGTTTAAATTTTATAATAAATTCTGTGCATTAGTTGGACACATAAAGGACATAATACTATCAACATGCACAGTGCAGCTATGAAGATTCTCGGAGACATAATTTATAATGAACGTCACCTCATGATCCTGGCAATATCTTTGGCTTATGCTTCATCCTTCATGCGCTTAACCATCTCCATGCTGAGTGTTTTGCTACAGAGTAGCAAACAACTGTTTTTATTTCTCCCGTAGCCCGTCTGACGTCACGGTGTTTACTCTTACGTCGTATTGCAAAGACATGGGAATATGAGAGACTGGGAAGTGAGTGATAGCCTTACCTTTCCAAATCCAACCTGTTCTTAGTTTTTTTTTCAATGAAGATAGGTAACTGAAAAAAAATATCTTCAAATAACCTAATAATCTGTCCTGTCGCGTGCGGGTTCAACTTAGTAACAGATGATTAGAAAGTGCTGAAAAATATCGCGTGAGAAATATCACAAAAATATTTTATGCTTAAGGAAAGAAAGAAAGTCTCCTCCTGACGCACTTTCTACCTAATTTCACATTTGCAGCTCTGATATGGTGCTTTAAAACGTACTGTGTTCATCGCGCTCTGTTGAGATTGCGAAGATCGTCTCACTGAGGACGAAAGGTCAGTTGGAGTGAAGCAAAGCGTAATCAGGCGCCTAATGAGCTGCAGAGATGTTCTCCCTTCTCCCTTTCCAGAAACCTTCCACACCAAGATTCTCCCTGTCATACTTTTAATCAATCGATCAGACCCCACCAAGATATCCAACTTGCCAACAGTAAAATTAGAATTAGATGTTGATAACATTAATAATAACTGGAGGAAGTTGAACATATATGTTACATAATGTGGTCCCTGAATGTAGTTTAAGACAGTTTGCTGGTAACAAATTTCTCTTCACTAGATTTGCCCAATATTTTAAGAGGTAAGTGATATGGAACCCTGAGAGCTATAGCATTGCTAACAGTAGGGTCTCTACGTAACCCTGAGTCGTATAACATTACTACCAGTAAGGTCTCTGTGTAACCCTGAGAGCTATAGAATTGCTACCAGTAAGGTCTCTATGTAACCCTGAGAGCTATAGCATTTCTACCAGTAAGGTCCTGTGTAACCCTGAGAGCTATAGCATTGCTACCAGTAAGGTCTCTATGTAACCCTGAGAGCTATAGCATTGCTACCAGTAAGGTCTCTATGTAACCCTGGGAGCTATAGCATTGCTACCAGTAGGGTCTCTATATAACCCTGAGAGCTATGGCATTGCTACCAGTAAGGTCTCTATGTAACCCTGAGGGCTATAGCATTGCTACCAGTAAGGTCTCTATATAACCCTGAGAGCTATGGCATTGCTACCAGTAAGGTCTCTATGTAACCCTGGGAGCTATAGCATTGCTACCAGTAAGGTCTCTATACAACCCTGAGAGCTATAGCTTTGCTACCAGTAAGGTCTCCCACTCTGGACAGATCAAGATGGTAGGAAACAGACGAAGAAATGTCCCCAGGAGACGGCAACGCCGATACACATTCCTCTGACGCCGGCAGCAGCGACTTCCATCACAGAACAAATGAAACTCGTGAAGTTTCATAATCGTCCAGCAACAGACGTACTTAGAGCGGTTTGAACGCCTGCTGTACTGCGATGTGGAAAGCAAATGGAAAAACTACGACACTCTAAGTTTTCCTGTACGAGTATAGTCTCTTCCCAACAACAAAGACAAATGCTACATTTGTATGGTGCTGAGACTTGGCCACTTCGGAAAGTAGATCAGTAATACCTGGAAGTGTTTGGTGTATGGTGCTGGAGAAGGATGTGGAAGATAAGTTGGATCGGTCATGCCAAATATGAGGTATTACGCAGGATCAGGGAAGAAAGGACTGTTCTGTGTACAATAAAAGAAGGAAAACTAACTTGGTTGGTTAAATCTTGCGTGGGAATCGCCTTCTAAAAGACGTCATTGAAGAAAATATAGAAGAAAGGCCGATAAGTGACTGTAAGACGATGAAGAAGACGTATGCAGCTACTGGATGACTAAGGATATGAGAGAATACTGAAAACTGGAAGAGGAAGCACTAGCTCGCACTCTGGAGAACTCGCCTTGGAAGAAGCTGTGAACCTGTCGTAAGATAGTCTACAAAATGTCGTCTAATAAGTAGGCTAATGTAATAACTGACTAAATTAGTGTGACAAGCCTATTTCCTCGCCTAGCTAATAGTTATCCTAAGTAAGAGAACAACATATTAATCCCTGATCCAAATATATTTGCTCCAGGAGTTGATATTTGTCCAAACCAACCATTTGCAGCACAGTCATAAGCATATGTTTCACCACTCTAACAGAAAGAAGCTCTGCATTCAGCCACACCATATATGTATGCGGTGTTTGATTGTTTCAATTATTTTTCTAATAATCATTAACTGATCGATTATTATAAAGGAAATAAAATATTCTTTATGTAGTAGGAACTCAAGTTTTGTGCATAAAGTAGGTGAATGTGATGTCAACATTAACCCTTTAAAGACGTAGCGCATACTGATTAATTTAAAGGCCCATTCCGTACCGCGCTGTAAACACTTTTCAACTCGGTTATAAAAACCGGTCAGTTTATGATGTAAGTGGCACAAGTCGTTGTTTGTTCTCAGATAAATACAAAACACATAAATACAGTGTGGGTAGAGCGTACAATTATTGAATGTTCAACTTGTTGGTGCATCACGTGACCAGTAGGCTTTACAGGGTGAAAGTGTCAGATAACAGACACATTAACTGTTATTTGCGCTACACAGCACACTATACCACGGCCGCAAAATTTCTCTTCTGTACATCTGAATGTTCAGCTCAACCGTCTAAGTAAGCGACTGACTGGCTGATAGACTGACTGCTCAAGTGGCCAAATGACTGTCCCTGTTACTTACTGACCAATAAACTAAATCCTTGCACAACGTCTTGGCTATCGTTCACGCTAGCTGACTGAGTCGACGGAACACAGTCGTTTCCTTACTCAGCTGATTAAGCAGCCACTTTGTGTCAGTTTACAGCCTTGCACCGCAGACGTTGCTCAGATGATACGTCTTCTGGGTTATCACATCGTGTAGGGTTATAAGTTTGTTCCTACGTTTCGGAGTAACGTGCTTCTTACGAAGGTGCCTAGATTATCTCGTTCCGCCCGAATTTTGGCTTGATTCATGCTATGGGTATGCTCACGGTCAGTACACGTATGATGGGGATATTCTTTACCTGCATTTTAGATGTTCAAGTCAGGGAGCAATTGGATGTTCAAGGATATTCTTTGAAAGAACAGACTATTTGAGACAAATTTTCACTCGACAAGGTAATAAAACCAACAAACGCACATAAACGTTTAGGGCTATCATATATTATATTATCTACATAGCATGCATGTTACATGTTTCGGCCACACTTGTAGCTATCCTCAGGAAGGTGCATTACAAAGGATATACTACAGAAAATTTTTGAACAAATGCCGAAGTGCAAGGTATTAAGTTTGAAGATATATGGTTTGAAATGTGTATTAAAATGTAAAATACAGGTACAATTTTTGTGATAAATTCCATGCAGCTATCATGTAGTATATCTCCATGCAACTAAAAGTAGTACTGATGTTGTAAAGTCGGCAAACCCTTCACAACAACAACAACAACCAACTTCTACTACTACTATTACTACTATTACTACAACCACTACTACTTCTACTACTACTACTACTACCACCACCACCACTATCACCACTAATACCACTATAACTACTACCACTATTATAACTACTACTGCTTCTTCTACTACAACTACTACTACTACTACTATAACTACTACTTCTACTACTACTACTACCACCACCACCACTATCACCACTAATACCACTATAACTACTACCACTATTATAACTACTACTGCTTCTTCTACTACAACTACTACTACTACTATAACTACTACTTCTACTACTACTACTACTACTACTACTACTACTACTTAGACAAAACATATACCCTATTACTTGACGTTGTGTTTTTCGCAACATATTTCGACTCTGAGCCGTCATCAGGGAGCTGCATTTCAAGGAAATATAAAAACCTAAATATTATACATTATAATTAAAGGAGTGAAACTCCTGTATCCCCCCCCCCAACCAAGTACAAAGTATTGTGGTACTGCAAAGAGATTGGTCAGTCCGACAGTGATCCTATATATGTGTAAATAACCGTTTAAAAACGAAACATGTCTGTTTTATATAGTCAGTTTGTACGGCGCAGTAAACACTCCACTTCGGTTATACAAAACCTATCTGTTAACGCTGTGCAAGGTTGGTTCAAGTCCATACAGAACACTCAATGCAATGCAAGCACCATGTAGAATTTTCGAATGTTCAACCTGGTGCTACACGAAATAACCTCTATGTTGTAAAAGGTTAATAACTGGAGATATAATTATTACAGAATTGGAAGGTAATGCGCTTTCTTAACATTTATTTTTCACAAAATATTCACATTGTGTATAGAACTATAAGTAACTTTTATTCGCATTCGGACATCCGTGGCATATCGTTGGTTACAATGACGGATTATCCAATGCCGTAACGGTGTAGTCCCAACTGTAGGCTACAGTTAGACTGATCTCACTGTACTCTATACAGATTTCGCACAAAGGCGATTATGCCCTAATTTTTATTGGTTTAAAGGTTGGACATTTTCAAATCAATATGAGCTGCCCTGCAGAGTCACAAGGGCGTTTAGTGTCAATACTCAACCCAATTTCATGACGTGAGCTGAACGCGAGCATGACCATAGTGTGGAGAGGGTTTATAACCCTCCATGGCGCGATAAGCAATAAAGTTGTCATTTGAGTATCTGCTTTGTGTTACGGGCCATGAATATGCACAAATAGACCTATCATCGCTGTCACAAAAAAAAAAGGTTCTTGCCAAAAAGGTGACGTAAAGTTCACCGTATAACAGGCCATGGAAGGCAAAAGGTGGGGGGACAAGAATATACCTCTACTCTTTCTTTAACCTCGCAGCTAGATAGGGGTGCGTGGTCAACACCACACCTCGGCCGCTAGACCACCGGGAAAGAGACCTGGTACCATTGTACAGGAAGTTGGTTAGGCCCCAGATGTAACAGAGCGCTTTGGAGATGAAAAACATTCTTAAACCTTCCGGTGATCGAATCTCGACGCCTCTGCCGTCCAGCCCGTGGGCACAACATTTCATCCCAGATTTAATTTTAGTTGGCTGTCGTAGTATTTATGAACACGTGACTACAAGCTTATTAAAACTGTGATACAACGAATTATATCTAATCAAAACGGAACGAAAGTAAACTGATACTTTAATTACAAAGTTATCACTCGACCCTTCAGGAAAAAAAAGTAGCAGTGTTTCTTTTACAACGCCGATCCCACTGGCCGCGCGGTCTTAAGGCGTGGGTCTGCAGTCGCACGCTTGCTGATATTGCGGGTTCGAATCCGGCCGGAGGCATGGATGTCTGTCTCTTGTGAGTGTTTTATATGGTTAGATATTCTCTGCGTCGGGCTGCCCACTCTTGCAGAGGAGACCTACCGAGTGTGGAGTGTCTAAGTGTGATAATGAAGCCTCGATACTGAGGAGACTCTGGCCCACAGGGGCTGTTGCGAAGTGGAAAGAACATGTCATCGCGTCGTGGTCGTTTCTAGTGTAATTACATAATAGCACTCATAATAGAACTTCTTACACTATATATAACATGCGTATCCGCGGGAAACGGGATGGTGTTGTCGGTATAGTGGCCACGCTACGGCTTGGACAGCTTTTTAATCTTGGTTCGTTTCCCGAAAAAGGTTTTTCTCTTCAAAACATTCGGACCTGCTCTAGGTTACCGTGGGTACGAGGGGTTCTTTCGCTAGGGGTAAAGCAACCGCGGCCTGAAGCTGACCACTCATCTCCATATAGCGCCGCGTTTAATAAGAGTACCGGTACGTGGAGCTATACTATCACTCCTCCATACGCCTCATGACAGGCCTGCTTTTATGTTGTGCGGGCAACTTAGGCAAAATTTGATCTGCATGCGGGCGACAAGAATTTCAGTACACAAAATGAAGAATAAATGTGTACACACCTACACGCATAATCATACGCATAATTTTACTAGTGTGTTTTTCTATATATCGTGTGGAATAAAAACATACTTATTGTAATAAGAAAAATTCATAAAAATGCAATTCGCAACATACACTGGTGTTTTGCTGTTTTGGCACGTTTTTACAAAAAAAGAATTAGTAATGTTAACGCTTGTCTTCGTAAAGAAACCGCTCGTAAGTTTTCAAAATCGCTTCGTCTTTCTGTCGCGGTTTTGCCAAGGAAAGGGTTAATAGACGCGTTTTCATTTGAAACGTCTCGGCGGCAGCAAAACACTGTGTCGCGGGCAACATGTGCTCCGCGAGCTACGGGTTGGGCGCAACTACCTTATGACGTGAACAGAGCCTCCTTTATCTTTGGACGTGCCCGGTGTTTATATGACCTTGACCCGAAATTCTGCAATCAGGTAGTGACATTTTCTCCTCATCAAGTGACTTGATAATTTCACCACCATTGCTCGGTTGTGCTGAATTAGTTAATGACGTTTCCTTCGATGGTGCTCAAGTAACGACGGTTAGTGACATTTTCTTTACGTCAGCTGTATTGATTACAGTTGTCTGGTGTCATATGATGGCATTTCCTTCGCTCCATAATTATAGGCTATTTCTCACATCAAGATGTCTTTTCGAAGCAGGTTGTTCCTGTTTGTTCTAGATATAATTTATATCCCTAATTACTCAATCTTAGAAACCTGTTCCAAACACATGACTGGTCTCCGCAAGTGGCTGTGACAGTGCGACACTAATCATTGTAAATTTTATGCTTTTGTGACCATGCATCATGAACGTAAGGCAAAGAGAGAAACCAACTAGATGCAACTATTCTGAAGTTTGTTTCAGTTGTCTATCTCAACATGTTTCGGGCATCATTATGCCCATCTTCAGGAGAACAAGGCAGTGTATTACCGCATATTGTGTTCTGCACTGTAACAAGAGGAGAACAAATTGTAAGGTGTGAGAATCTTAGTGTCTTTGTGTGAACTAATTAGTTGTGAATATAACCGGATTTTCATGTGTACGTGGGTGTGACGTGGTGTGTTGGTGGTATCTGGTCCGTTAGTCTTTTGGATCTGGTGTGGTGGGGTGGGTTCGGTTGTGGGTGTGGGTGTGGTTTATGTGTTGCGTCTGCATGATTTTTTTTTATACAAAGCCTTTCAGAGCTGTGTGTCATTACAATCTAGTCACAGGGATTAATAAACAATCTTATTCTAGCCTACATACGCCTGAATTATGATAAGAATGTGGTCTAGGTATTATTGGGTGTTGCCAGGTGGGAGTATAATACCTAGACCACATTCTTCTTATCATGCAGACGCAACACAACACAACACCCACACCCACACCCGAATCCACCCCACCACACCAGATCCAACAGACTAACGGACCAGACACCACCTAAACACCACGTCACACCCACGTACACATGAAAACCCGGTTATGTTCACAACTCATTAGTTCACACAAAGACACTAAGTTTCTCACACCTTACAATTTGTTCTCCTATTGTTACAGTGCAGAACACAATATGCGGTAATATACTGTCTTGTTCTCCTGAAGATGGGCATAATGATGCCCGAAACATGTTGAGATAGACAACTGAAATAAACTTCAGATTAGTTGCATCTTGTTGGTTTCTCTCTTTACCTTACTAATCATTGTAATTGTAATAACACCGTGACGTTTTGTCACGAATCTCCTTTACCTAATCAGAGAAAGCGACGTGAAATTGGTGATTTTTAAGTGTCAAAGCGCGCGCGCAAAATTATGACAAGCGACTATGTGTGTTGTATGGAACAACTCTGCTCCCACTGAACGAATATTCATGAAATTTAGTAGTAGGGGATTCTTCTATAATCTGTCCAGAGGTTTCCAGTTTGGTCAAAATGTGACCAGAATAACGGGTACTTCACGTAAAAATCTACATTATAAGTTAATCATAACGTCTCTCTGAGTTCTTTTTAGAATAAGAAGTATTTCGACAAAATTGTAGAGATAGTCGAAATAAACATTTTATGTTCAATACATTTTGTCCCAAAAATCTTACCTTTTATGAAAAAAAAAATATGGTAGAGCCAGGCAGGGCGCAGATGACGGTATAATGTTCCATAGAGAAGATGCGATTTGCTCGCCACATAACTGAGGCAAGAATACAGACACACTCTAATATGTTTAATACTTAGAGATTTTTACGACAACAGTGGTTACGCGAACGCATCTCAAAGTTGCGTGACTGTCTTGTTTGTTGGTAAGTAAACGATCCTGCCATTTGCTACATATACAGGGTCGATGGTGATTGGTTGATTGATTATGATGCGCTGGTGGAATTATGCTACTAGGAAAAATTTTAATTACGTAATACGACAAATGTTAAAACACAACTTTAAGCTACGATGTATTGCGTTTGTTCTCTTGTAAACGTTTCCAGAAGTCGACTTACACTCCGAACAAACTTCCTTCAAACTATACGACGAACAAACTGTCATTCCCACATACAGCTAATTCGTACCAAGAAGTTTCTGTTTTGAACCACGAAGATATCGTCAGGGACTGCCTTTGTTTTTAACAGAAGTGCGTTTTTGTTCGCCAACCTACATAGCTGAATAAGCCCGGGGCTGGTATAGCACCAACACCTTGTTAGATCGTTTTCTGACCCGTGATAAATTCGTACATTCTTCGCCCCGGCATCAAGATCTTCTGTAAAGATTTAACATAATACCAGGAACTGCTAGCAGCCTCTCTGTCAATTGGGGAAACTTTTAACAGGTATCCTGACAGAGAACAAGCGAATTTTGACTCTGCTCGTCTTGTACTGTACATCTTATTATGATGTTTCTTTGAATCTGTGTTACTGCGTGTTCTTTCATGCCTCGAATACACAAAATTATAAGTTTTACGTTGGATTGTAAAGTACTCTGCATTTTGTCTACGTAGTGCAGTTTTTAGTTTGTATTTGATTTGGATAATTTTCCCAGTTCATAATCACACGACTTATTGTTGTAAGATTTAATTTTAATCTTATCCTACCTGTGCCTGGCCTGGTTTTCCGGCCAATATTTTGTGAGAGTGTTTATTATATACCAGCATATGCACAAATGAGTGGTGTAAATTCATATTACAATTAATCCGATATGTTCCTGTTCCTGTTTACTCCTCACCACGCACACCACACACACACACCTAACCAGGAATTACATATGCAGCCACAATTACCAAGATTTTATCATAACAACACACTGCTATATTGTATTTTATTATCTTAATATTTCGTAACTTTAGCCAGCACAACTGTAAACTCCCTGAAGATGGTGCATTCACACCGAAACATGTCGGAGTAATTTTGATATAATTTTTTTTTATTATTATTTAGAACTGCAAATTTACAATCTACTCCTAGTGGAGCAATAAGTTAATGTGAGGTAAGAGACAACGGGAGGGAGTAATCATCCATCGACGAGACTCCGACGGGGTTTAATATAAATATACATCAGTTATTTGTGCATATGGTGGTATATAATAATATTTATTATACAAATTTGACGTTCAGGTGACCGTGAATCGTGATAAATTCTTATAATAAAACCAACTAGATGCACTAATTTCTCAAATTTATTTTTGGAATAAACTCTACATGTTTCGGACTGTTCCCCTGTCCATCATCAGGAGTTTTTCACTCTACACACAGCAGTGGTATATGTCAAGCTGTCAGCAAACCTGTATTTGAGAAATTAGTGCATCTAGTTGGTTGATTATAAGAAATTATTATTATGCAATATGCACGGTATGAACAAAAAAGTAATTTTGTACGAGTTTCTAATTTTTACCGTATGCGTGTTATACGATCTGCTCATATGAGTGACTATATTAGTAGAATTAATAATAATAATGATTATTGTTATTATTATTATTATCATCATCACCATCACCATCATCATCTCCTTTATGCAGGGCATTTATACTTATATTCCTGAGACAAATTATGTCCCTAGGGAATACAGTATTGCAGCTATTCTGTTGTTACTATTCAAGGTGCTTATATCATTAGTTCCAGTGTTGAATCTATTGTACCTTTACATTAGTACTTTCCGAAGTATGTGTGCAGTGCCCAATATGGCTGTTTTCTGTAGTTCCTTGACTTCATGTTTTCCTGGTATGTTGCTCACGTATTTTCTGAA
>Ga0131853_10024446_pt1 | contig 10901 bp, 5 predicted proteins | sample TergutLab28metaG_FD_92764 | JGI IMG/M metagenome (GOLD analysis project Ga0131853, IMG submission 92764) | Labiotermes labralis P1 segment gut microbial communities from Petit-Saut dam, French Guiana - Lab288 P1 (version 2) (version 2) | ecosystem: Host-associated > Arthropoda: Insects >...
ATAGAATTATGTTGACATGCATGTTACATTTTGACATAGAATTATGTTGACATTTTTGTTACATTTTGACATAGAATTATGTTGACATGCATGTTACATTTTGACATAGAATTATGTTGACATGTTTGTTATATTTTGACATAGAATTATGTGGACATGCTTGTTACATTTTGACATAGAATTCTGTTGACATGTTTGTTACATTTTGACATAGAACTATGTTGACATGCTTGTTACACTTTGACATAGAACTATGTTGACATGCTTGTTACACTTTTACATAGAATTATGTTGACATGTTTGTTACATTTTGACATATTCACTGTTGACCTGTTTGTTATATTTTCGGTAGCAGTAGGAATTTGAGAAGTTTCTGAAATATGTTTTGAGTATTTTCGTGACAGGGGAAAGAATTTTTGTATGTATTACTGATATTAATTATTATTTTCAACCGTCCCTTCTGCGCATAGCTGTGTACCTTATGTATGACTTAGAACCGACAAGAGAACCAAGGTCCTAGCGGTTAAATCAGATCGCTAAGAATCTGAACTCTTGTAAATAGTGTTGTATTCTTTCCTTTGGGTGATTCCTCGACGTCTGAATTTTATGTTCCGACGTTTCGGAAAACTCTGTTCCATCTTCATAGGACGTGGTTCACATTCAAAACAATGCGAAAGTTTGAAATAAAAAAAACCTGTACAGAGTGACAGTGCGTGCTTGGGCAGTTCAGTGTATCTGTGCTCGTAAATAAACTGTTAACAGGATTAGGCAGTACAGCAAAGCCGAGGTCACCGGCACATGACCCCGGCCGGCGAGTATCACACGAGTATGATCAATGTCTGCGCTCTTCTCTCCCTTCTTAACGAGATATTGGCTCAGCGTCGCTATGGTGACGCGGCGCGCACACTACTGCTGTTCCGGGTTTGAACTCGAGATCGTCCGCGTCGTCTCTTTGCCATTTAGTCGACACGCACGTTCGGTGAGCTGACACTCAGGTTATCTACAATGTCGTGCCCTTGCCGTGACAAGAGAAGCCATAAAATTCGAATAGGCGCCCCAGTAACTTTTTGACTTACTTCGCTGAAGAAAATGCTTGGACAAAGGGGCAGTTCTCTTATGTCGTCATGCACAAGGATTCATCGTCTTGGATCAGAGGTGGCCACAGCGTGACTCGCGCATGTCACTAGTTCGACTCGCCCAAGTTTCCTGTAAAAACAAATAACATTCAGGTACGACATACACACCAAATAACGCACTGTAATTAGGTACAATGATATACAAACCTGTGGTAAAATTGCTGTGTGTTTCGGCCTTATTCGGCCATCTTCAGGGAGGTATTCAACAAATAAAGACGTTAGTTTCTAGTTATAACAATATTCTTGTGCAACAATAGGGTTAAATTCAAATACGAAAATGTGTACAAAATTTAAAGAGAATTGCTTAGAATATATATGTATTCGTAATACTCATTATTTGAATTACAAACAAATAGGGGTTTATGTATTACAGAAATTCATCTCCATTTTCAGAGATATGTCCCTATGTCTCGTGTGGTTTTCTCCATCAACATGGATGAATGCACTCTACCTACACAGCTATGTTATAATTAACCATTACAGTATCATTATTTGTTGAATAAAAAATAAAAAGGCAAATCAGTCCCATTACAGGCCCGAGGTGCACAGAGGGTTCCAAGAAGTTAAGGTTCCCAGATTACGTGGCAATGGCACAGGATGGTGTTAAGGTTGTCAGCCTTACGCACCGGCCGCCTTTACCCCCAGGAAATACTCCTGGTACTAATGTCTGTTAGAGGCTGAGTCGACCCCATTCCCATAGTGCGATCGGAAGGATTATGTCAATGAAAAATTCCAATGACACTATCTGGAATCGAACCAGCCACCTTCCGATTTTTAGCACAGCACCTTAACCACTGTGCTACCGCGGTCGCCTGTTTGTTGAATACCTCCCTGAAAATGGCCGAGAAAGGTCGAAACATGTAGAAGATATAGCACATGTTTTTGTATCACTGTATGTGATTATGGTGGAGTTGTTGGTATGTACCGTATATGGCGACTTGTTGTACAGCACGGATCATGTGTAATGTTAAATATTCGGGTAGTTTTACATGCACATTAGGGCGAAAGTGAATTGCGGTTTAAAAGATTTTATAAAGGAAGGAGACTCATAAATAGCTGAAACTAAACTACTGTATTTGTCTCAGTAATTATCCAACTTGATACACAAAATTTTTGTTTTACAATAAGTTTATTTCATGCCTCTACATGTTTCGAGCACATGTGCTCATCATCAGGAGATCAAAATTTCATTACACAGCCTCTGGTATATTTTATATTCGCGTCTTCATAATGCTGCAGGAATATTTCGGCAATTAGGCTGGAAATCGGTGACCCCCATAGAAATACTCTGTGCTGGTTGATAGATTTTTTGTTGGAACATGAAATAATTCTGTGATAAGATTACTTTTAATAATGAGAGCATTTGATATGTTATTTGAATGTTGTTTTTTTGCAATAATTTATTTTTTATTTTGACCTCCTGATAATGAGCACATGGTGTTAGAAACATGTAGAGGCATGAAATAAACTTATTGTAAAACAAAAATTTTGTGCATCAAGTTGGTTAATTACTGAGATAAATATACCGAGATGCACGGTTAGCAAAACGTCAAAATACTGTAGTTTAACAGAAATAAGAAGCCAAAAAAATGGACAAAAATATTTTTTTATGCATCGTTCTTGTGTAAGTTGTCTCCTACAGTGTGCCTCCTGAAGCTCGCAGAGCTGACCATATCTCTGACAGACTATGCATACTACTACTAGTTTTAACTAAAATTGTCCCACAATCACACTGAATGGAAACCAAATTCCACAAGGAGAAGCTGCCAAATACTTAGGTATCTATCTCGACAGTAGACTGACGTGGCGAACTCAGGTATTTGTTAAAAGGAAACAGCTCGAGCTGAAATTCTAGGAAGAAAATCGGAGCTATCAATAGAAAATAAGTCACTGATCTACAGAATTATTCTAAAGCCAATCAGGACATACTGCATACCTCTCTAGGATACAGCTAGTAATTAAAACATTGAAATATTACAGAGATATCAAAATAAAGTCGTCCGAATAATAGTAAATGCTCCGTGGTATAAATCTAACAAAGTCATATATGCAGACTTAAAGGCACCAACAATTAGAGAAGAAATTACAAAATTCAGCATCAAGTACAGAGGTAAAATAACAACACACTAAAAACGAACTTGCATCCACACTGCTTGAAGAAGAAGAGCCTAGAAGACTGAAAAGATTCAAACCAACAGATATAACAACCAGATTTTCGTAAATGTAATTTCACAGATATGTAAAAATATGACTGGAGAATATTCATTGGGATATTACTCTGCAAGAAATGTACTAACTACTGTAGGATATTAGGTTCGACTACATAAGTTGTACTTATAGTCTCGTAATGGACTGATTGTATAATAAAAGGAAGCAAAAAAAGTTTTAACTTAAGGGTCTGGTGTAGTAGCGACGCTGTAGCCTTGCATTCGGGAGGTGGTTGGTTCGAATCTCAGAGAGGTCATTGGCTTTACCTCAATAAACAGGTCGAAAGACTCACCCCTCGGGCCACTGTCTTCAGTGCATCTGTACGCATTGTCCCCAACTCCGGAGCGTTCCGTTAAGTGTCTTTGATGTGAAGCCTAACGTAGGAGGAGTAGCGATCATATGTTGGGAGCTGCAGAGTTTCGTGTTAAAGCCTGCTTTGGTCCGTGCCAAAATAATGGGCAGAGCCTGATGATGATATGCAGTAATCATCATGGAAATGAACTCATTTCAAAACCCCATCATCGTCCGGATTGGAAAATTGATAGGCAAACAAATCTTGTCTTTTATGGAATTTTGTGTGTGTGCGTGCGTGCTTGCGTGTGTGTGTGTGTGTGCGCGCGCGCGCGTGTTTTTTTTTTCTTCCACTCGACACCCTTCCTGCACCATATGACGTTTCTTCATAAATACAAGGTTATTCGAAATTATTTTTGGGTTTTGACAACTTGTCATTTTGGAACGAACTCGATTATCGTGTTGATGTTTGTAGAATCACAAAGGGTACACATATAGAGCACCTGTAAGGTATGTAACTAAAACTTGGAGTGTTGTTCTATTAAATAGAGAAAAAATATAATCCTATCTCAACTGTAATGTGTATGACAATTTGTTAAAACCCTGACAGTCATTTCGAATAACCTTTTATTTTGGTGTTCTAAGCGATATATCTCCCTCAGTATTTTCGAATAAAGTTTTGTATTTATTTTAGGCTTACTTTACGAAGATAAAATGATGCCTAATGTGCAGAAGGCTTTCTTCCGTCTGCCTGTCCGCTCATGGCCTTGATCTCTTATCAGCGACTGAACCATTTGTCGGACAGTCATTAAAATCCCAGAGGTGTTCTATACATAGCGCTGTCGGGCAAGCATGAGTTTCATAAATATCAGCTTTGTGACTAATATATTTTCCTTAGGGAGTAATTAATTCTACCCGCACTTCACATCTTTCGTGACCGATTTTGCTTAAATTTGGTACAGAGGCTCACCACATAAAACATTTAAACAGCGAATTTCTCGAAAATCGGCGAAGTGAAATTAATATATTATTTAAGGCGCTAAATGTTACCTCTATTTTCTATATTTTTCGTTCGATTCGGATCGGTAAAGAACAGTACACGAAATGTCGTTTGTGGTCGTAAGTTTAGTGAAAATCGACGCTGGAAAGTCGCCCTTTTCGTCTGGACATAAATGACACGAAATTCATGTGCGTATCGTAAACTGTATGGATCACTGAAAACAAAATGAGGGGCAATGTACGTATAAACCTAACAGTGGATCCCATTCGCGGTTCCACTGTTGCCGTGGAAAAGCAATAAGTATTACATATAATCAGTGTGTGTTTGTAGCCTTCATAGACCAGCATGCAAAGCCCATGCGTCTTATAATATTGGCAACTGTAGCCTGTCTGGCTCTAAAATATTTTCCACATTATCTCATGAAAACAAAGATTTTTTAAAAAATAAAAGTTACGGAACGTAAAATGTGTTTTGTTTCTTTCCGTACGAATTTTGTCGGAAACATTCCTCTCTCTAAGAAGAATTAAGCGAGATTCTATCATAAATGTACAGCAAAAGCAAAGCATCCCCATTACAGGCCTGGAGTGGGCCAGAGGGTTCCAGGAAGTTAAGGTTCCCAGATTTCAAGACAACGGAACAGGATGGTGGTCAGCCTTACGCACCGGCCGCCTTTACCACCAGGAAATGCTCCTGGTACTCATTTCTGTTAGAGGCTGAGTCGACCCCAGGGCCATAGTGCGATCGGAAGGATTTTATGTCAATGAAAAATTCCAGTGACACCAGCTGGGATCGAATCAGCGACCTTCCGACATGTAGCACAGCACCTTAACCACTGTGCCACCGCGGTACATTACATGGGTCTGTACGGAGAGGTACCGTTATACCTGTCAGATTTTAGCGAAACTTGAATTTTCTCGAAAAGATTTTCGAGAAAATACTCAAATATTTATTTCATGAAAATTCGCCCATTGGGAGCAGATTTGTTCCGCGCGCACGGACTAACGGACGGACATAACAATACTAAGTCGTTTTTCGCAGTTTTACGAAATCACCTGAAACAGCTTGTTAAATTCTTGGTTCAGGGTCACAAATCACGCCGTTTAGAGTACTGTTCATTAGTATCACGTGCGATATGTCCAGTTTCCGTCTAACACAGTTCTCGTTAAAAAAAAATGAAGACAACCTGGGCATTTTTTAAGCTTTAGGTTTCTGTGACCGTGCATCGTGAGCAAATTGTGAAGAGAGAGAAAAAAAACCAACAAGATGCAACAATCAGATTTTTATCATCAACTTCTGTCTCAACATGTTTCGGGCATCATTATGCCCATCTTCAGGAGAACAAAGACCGTGTGTTACTGCATGTGCAGTGCTCGCATCCTACAACGCAGCGCCCCACAACCGCTACCAACCACATCCAGCAGACCAGCGCAGTACACCACATGCAGTAACACACGGTCTTTGTTCTCCTGAAGATGGGCATAATTATGCCCGAAACATGTTGAGACAGAAGTTGATAATAAACATCTGATTGTTGCATCTTGTTGGTTTTTTCTCTCTCTTCACAACCCGGGCATTCTTTACAATTTCATCGCCTGGCGGCACCTACACTTCTCCGTCACCCTGATAAAACGGGTAGTCTAAACGTAGTGTATCAGGCGTAATGCCCGTTCGCTGTATGAATGGGCTTTCTTACACAGTCGAATGGACTTGCTTGTTCATGTTCGAAAGGACAAGATCACACTAATGGGCAGCCTAAACTGTAATGAACATTTCCCGTTCTGTGTTGTTGTGTTATTTTAAGCCATTTCTACCTGCATTTTCATAACATCTGACTGATTTCTTTTGCTGCAAATACCCAGAAGCTGTTAAATCTTTACAGGTATATTAACTGCAATTGGGTTGTCACCCGGTGGCAGTGTTTGTTTTACATGCATACAAAATAATACAGGGGTTTTTCAGTCTTCTGAAGTATGGAATTCGTACAGAAAATAGCTGTGTTATAAAGATGTATTTGATATTTTGTGTATTTGTTAATTGCAATTTGGCTAACACCCGGTGGCAGTAGTACATTACACATTTACACAAAAACAGTACATAGAAAACACAATTAACCTTTTGACGCCTAATGTCAACTATAGTGGTCGCACCGCACCGCTAACCTCCAAAGTTGCATTTTATATATTTATTCAACAAATATAGGTACTGAATATTTTAAACATGGTATGTACTCTCCGTTTTTTTTTGTCTTCAAAATGCAGTTTGTTTCATAATTCTAACATATTTGGTTCCTGTATTATTCACATTTTATATGCAGGATGTGCTAAAATTAAAAAATTAATTCCGGCGCCAAAAGGTTAACAGCTTTGGCTGGAAGGCTTTCTGGGATTCGAACCAAGAGTGGTCAGACTAAAACTAACGTTGAACTAATAACGTAAAAATTATCTCCTAAATGGGAGGAGTGCGGGCCGTGCCCCTTCTTTGCGAGTTGTACCCTGACATTTGCCTAACAACTGATGAAAAAGCACGGAAAAACCTCAGACAGGGTAGCCGAAGAGTGCCGTAGATTAAAAATATCGTATTAAACATGTTATTTAACCACACGGCTTGTTCATAAAGTTATTTAGCGTAGGTGATATGTGAATTAATGAGTATGGAATATAAGTGGAATTATACCTGCATAGGACAAGAGGAGGGCCCGCAGAGAACCCGGCCACAGTGCCATTTCCTCCGCCGTAAGTCACACATGGACTGACTTGGCCTCGAATCCGCGCCTCCACGATGAGTGGCCCCTAGCCATGGCACAGTACGGCCTGGAAGGATTTAAGATCGATCAGGAAGTATGGCATTGAAGATATATGACGAGGCCGTTACTGTGTGTGACTGAGTCTTTATTGATAAAAGTTACTTTAAGACGGCCAGTGAACTCTCTGCTTTTATGCAACCTATGGATCACAGCCGGGTTCAAAGCAGCCCATTACTGGTCCCTGACCAAAATTGTTTTATTGACCAAATTTCTTCTTTACAAATTTGACGTTCAGGTGACCGTGCATCGTGATAAATTCTTATAATAAAACCAACTAGATGCACTAGTTTCTCAAATTTAATGTTGGAATAAAGTTCTACATGTTTCGGACAGTTCCTCTGTCCATCATCAGGAGTTTTTCACTGTACACACAGCAATGGTGTATGTGCTGACAGGTTTGCTGACAGCTTGCGAGCAGGATCAGGACGGAACCAAACCAGCTCCGTCCTGATCCTGCTTGCAAGCTGTCAGCAAGCCTGTATGACATATTCCATTGCTGTGTGTATAGTGAAAGTCTCCCGATGCTGGACAGAGGAACTGTCCGAAACATGTAGTTAAATTCCAAAAATAAATTTGAGAAATTAGTGCATCTTGTTGGTTTTATTATAAGAATTCTTCTTTGCACTTTACTTGTATTTACTCCCGGCAGTTCCAGTCTCGTCATTCCCTCTGCAGCTTTGCTTTCCAAGTCGTCCGTCCGTCCGTCCGGTGGTAACGAGACACACATTTCCTGTACGTTCATTATTTCTGTCTTGCTGACTGTGTGCCTATGCCAGAACTATGCGTTTAGTCATCTTAACGTTATTAGGCAAATGTGCAAATTACAGAGGTTCTGCGAGAGCTGAGGTTCTCACTTCGGTCTTGATGAAATTTCAGGTCTTCGACGATGTTACGCCACATCGACTGATAAGTGGTTATCGATATTTTGTGGGAAAATACTGCCTCCATCTTAAGAATTAGGCAGCCCAAGATGTGCTCGACTTTACGCCCCGACGTCGGTAAGTACTTACCAAACGCCACGGCATAACATCCCAGAAGGCTTGAATATCTGTGAAGTTTGTTTTATCGTCTCTTCTGCGATCCGCTGTTCATTAATTAACCTTTTGATGCCTAATGTCAACTATGGTGGTCGTACCGCAACGCTAACCTCTAAAGTTGCATTTTATATATTTATTCAACAAATATAGGTACTGAATATTTTAAACATGCACATTTTATATACAGGTGGTGCTAAAATTAAAAAAAAAATAATAATTCCGGCGCCAAAAGGTTAATCTCTTTCTCTGACGGAGTAACACTTCTGGAATTTTATTTATACCAAAGTGACGTGGCATCCTGAAGTCACGCCTGCCAGTGATCTAGCATTAGCACTGACAATAGCGGACAGATTATTTTACGGTTCGTTGTAGGGTCTCGTAAGGATTTGCAAATTTTACATTTTACACTCCGTGTATTGTGATATAAATGTCACAGATTAGACAAAAAAGTCCACACGCATTAAAATCTTGTATTTTACGAAACCGCTTCATGTTTCGGCCCTCGCTGGCCCTTCATCAGGGAGTAAAGCTGTATATTGCACGCAACAAAGGGTGGGCTATACTATTATCTCCAGTATTCGGAGCTGTGGTGAGATCATAAGAGTAGATTTACAGAGATTTGTAATTATAACGACCAAACATTTAACATTTTTGTAATTTTTGTAGTTTAATATGTTATAATTCAATATTGTATAATTGCAGTTTACGTATTCTCCTCTGTAAATCATACATTGGTGATCTCATTACAGTTCCGTGTAACTGAGCTCTCCGTGTAAATGAGGTCCCGTGTAACTGAGGTATCCTTGTAACTAAGGTCTTCGTGTAAATGAGGTCTCCATGTAAATGAGGTCTCCGTGTAACTGAGATCTCCATGTAACTGAGCTCTCCGCGTAACTGAACTCTCCATGTAACTGACGTCTCCGTGTAACTAGGCTGTCCGTGTAACTGACCTGTCAGTGTAACTGAGGTCTATGTAACTGAGCTCGCCGTGTAAATGAGGTCTTCGTGTAACTGAGGTCTCCATGTAACTGAGGTTTCCACGTAACTGAGGTCTCAATGTAACTGAGGTCTTCGTGTAACTGACGTCTCCGTGTAACTGAGATCTTCGTGTAACCGCGGTCTCCGTGCAACTAAGATCTCCGTTTAACGGAGATCTCAGTGTTAACTGAGGTCTCCGTGTAACTGCGGTCTCCGTGTAAATGAGGTCTCCATGTAACTGAGGCCTTCGTTTAACAGCGGTCTCCTTTTAACTGAGGTCTCCGTGTAACTGCGGTCTCCATGTAAATGAGGTCTCCATGTAACTGACATCTTCGTTTAACTGAGGTCTCCATGTAACAGATCTTCGTGTAACCGCGGTCTCCGCGCAACTAAGGTCACCGTTTATCTGAGGTCTTCTTGTAACTGAGGTCTTCGTTTAAATGAGGTCTTCGTGTAACTGAGATCTTCGTGTAATTGCGGTCTCCGTGTAACTGCGGTCTCCTTGTAGCTGAGGTCTCCATGTAACTGAGGTCTCCATGTAACTGAGGTCTTCGTGTAACTGAGGTCTGCATGTAACTGAGGCCTCCATGTAACTGATGTCTTCGTGTGACTGAGGTCTTCGTGTAAATAAGGTCTCCGTGTAACTGAGGTCTCATGTAACTGGGGTCTAGATGTAACTGAGGTCTCCCTGTAACTGAGGTTTCCATATAACTGAGATCTCCAAGTAACTGCAGTCTCCGTGTAAGTGAGGTCTCTGTGTAACTGAAGTCTCCGTGTAACTGCGGTCTCCGTGTAACTGAGGTCTCCGTGTAACTGAGGTCTCCGTGTTACTGGGGTGTCCGTGTAACTGAGCTCTCCATGTAACTTTGATCTCCGTGTAACTGAGGTCTCCGTGTAACTGAGGTCTCCTTGTAACTGCGGTCTCCGTGTAACTGAGGTCTCCGTTTAAATGAGGTCTTCATGTAACTGCGGTCTCCGTGTAACTGAGCTCTCCGTTTAACTGAGTTCTCCGTGTAACTGAGGTCTCCGTCTAACTCCGGTCTCCGTTTAACTGCAGTCTCCGTGTAACTGAGGTCTCCGTTGAACTGCGGCCTCCGTGTAATTTCGGTCTCCGTCTAACTCCCGTCTCCGTGTAACTGCGGTCTCCGTGTAACTGAGGTTTCCGTGTAACTGAGGTTTCCGTGTAACTCCGGCCTCTGTGTAACTGCGGTCTCCGTGTAATTTCGGTCTCCGTGTAATTTCGCTCTCCATCTAACTGCGGTCTCCGTTCCTTTAGCACATGTCCCTTCATCGCAGGATAATTGATTCACGACTTTTATAATATGTAATATATTTATTAACTGCAATTGGGTTGTCACCCGGTGGCAGTGGTTATTTTACATGTAAACAAAACATGAAATTGGTTACTGCTAGATTTAAGTCGGGAGGGCTACATGAGAAGCATGTAG
>Ga0131853_10024447_pt1 | contig 10901 bp, 6 predicted proteins | sample TergutLab28metaG_FD_92764 | JGI IMG/M metagenome (GOLD analysis project Ga0131853, IMG submission 92764) | Labiotermes labralis P1 segment gut microbial communities from Petit-Saut dam, French Guiana - Lab288 P1 (version 2) (version 2) | ecosystem: Host-associated > Arthropoda: Insects >...
AAGGCACAAACGCGGAGGGGGGGGGGGGACCGGCCCCGCCCGCGCCCGCCCCCCCTTCGTTTTTGTTCGCGGGCGGACTAGGGCCCCGGAGTTTTTTTTTTTTTGTTGATTTTGTATTAACTTGCCATTAACTTTCAGTAGTGATATTTTTTCTTTCCCTCTTTTTCCCCTGTTTCACATTTAACAGTACTACATGTAGTCCTTGTTTTATTACAAGAAGTTAAAATCTGTTATTTTTATTGTAATATTTTTGCTTCTTTACTTTCAATAATAATGTACAATATAATTTATAATGTTCCTTAAGTTTTGGGTTCTTACAGTTTCTGCTACTCAGAAGTGATATTGGATATGTGAAATGTGTATTAATGTATGTGTGTATGTAAACAGTGACTAGACTTCATAGTGTCCAATACCAGAGGTGCTGGTGTCAAATTGTCAGATCTCAGTGTTACGAACAGCTGATTGATTTACAGATGTGTACTGTAGATATTATAAGAGTTATTTGGCATGTTAAGTGACTTCGGCACCATGAAACTAACTGCACTAAACAGCATCTGGATGAGAAGCTAGTAGTTGCTCAGGTGGTTATGGAATCCCTCTTTGTGCAGGGAACATGATGGATCACTATCATGTTTACAACAATTTATGACTGTACCCTACCCTGAACCATTTAAATCCATTCCGCACCACTAAATCCCATTTCTCTAACATGCATCTTATGCTATCCTACCATTCCTAGTTGTTTCATTCCCTTCAAGCTTGCCAACTAAAATTACGCAGAAATTCTCTTGCTCACATGTGCCGTGTGTCTTTCACATTGACCTTAAACTATGGACTTGAAGGAATGTAGAGTGAGTTTACTGGGGCTTACCAAAGAATAACAGCAGTATCTGCAATAATGATACTAGTTAATTTGAAGTTGGTGGTAAATGTCAAGGTCTGATGATAACATTGTGTGTACTTAAATGTTTATCGGTATGTCACATGGGCTCTTGAAAATGTATTGATTGAGTACATATCGGGTATTTTCAATAAATGTCAGTCTGATGATAACATTGTGTGTACTTAAATGTTTATCAGTATGTCACATGGGCTCTTGAAAATTAATTGAGTGAGGACATTTCAGTTATTTTGAAAATAAATTAATATTGTGGGTTAATCTAATGATTAAAAATTTGTCATGTTCAAGTAGTATGGGGAAATCCTGAATGCATTCAAGATGGGAAAAATTTCATTTAACCTTTTAATAATAATTAACAGATGTATTAAAGGTGCAGTTGTCCCTGTGCATGGTATTAAGGCATATGGGGGAGTGGCAATATAGGTCCACTCATTCTTAAGCTTGGCACTAGATGGAGCAAATGGTTGACATCACGGCCCGCCACTTTACCCCTGGGGAAACATCTGTTTTACCCACTGATTGGAAACTGGGTGTGTCCCAGAGCCAGTCTACATGATATGTAGTAGAGAAAAATCTCTTGCCCCTCCCATGATTCAAACCCAATATTGTCCAGCCTATAGTCTAGGCACTGTACAAGCATTTTTTTGAAGATACACTTAGTTGTGTTGACTGCTATTTGTATAATTTATATATATAGTTTCAAGTGAATTTTGAGATAACTGCATTAGCAATATGTTTCTTTAGTGTGTTCTGTGCCATAAAACTTAAGTTTTTAATTTGATATGAAACAGGAAAACCTAATAAATTTAGAAGCTGTTTCTGTAGAAGTTTTATATTGGTGAATGTTTAATATTCTCTGACAACTGAAACACATGGATTAGCATCAAATAATTTCTTCTGCAGATATACATGACAAGTTTATAGTTTAGAACTGACTGTAATAACTTTTATATAGTTGTCAGTTGGTAACAGTGAATGAAAAATGAGTCTCAGGGACAAAGTTTTATAAATACATGCATAACAAACTGTAAAATGTTTTAATCATCCCTCTGTGGTTTCCATCCTTCTGCTGCAAACCTCCACATCATCCAGACTCTTTGAAAGCCCTAAAGAATTATATGTTTTTCCTAATAATGGATCAACACTTGTAACCACTCTGCTCATATGAAATAAAATTGAAGTCCAGGCATTATTTGGTCTGTGGCCTCACTGTTAGCACAGGTGAAATCATAAATTCTTAGGTCTATCCCATGGTTCATAAAGTAAATGCAATGATAACATTTTAGACTGTAACTGCTGTAGGCAGTATGTCTGTAAACCATCCAAATAAACCAAACAAAAATGAATTCCTCCAACTGACCAATCTGCCACATAATGATCAAAATCACAATTTAGTCATTTCATGGTTTTCAGTAAAATTAAATTCTAAAGTAGTAATATGGAGATGTCTGAATGATTGTTCCCATTTCTACTCATTAAGTGTTGTAATTAATTTACAACTCATCAACACAGTGTGGCTTACAACTGACGGTGGGACTGCTGTCATCCTGTGACACGTGGTGACTGGTCCCTACATGTTCAGTACTGTTGGATTTACCAGCAGCTATATACACAATATCTGGCATAAACTGTATTAAGAATAACGTGTCAATTCACATCTAAAATTTGTTGTCCAACATGTTTCAGCCAACTTGGCCATCTTTATATAAAACAAAACTTACACACAATACTTGGGGGGTTAATTGAAAAATTAAGTCCTATAAAAAGAAATGAGATCTTATTTGACATAAAGTGCAAAAATTCATAATGATACATATTGTTGATACAATTTTAAAGTTGTGTAAATTCTTGGCGTGCTTCCAAATTATATCAAAATCATGTAACATTATGAATTTTTGTACTTTATTTAGAATTGAGATATTTGTTTTATAGAAATTAATGTTGCCATGAACCTCCCAAGTATTTAGTACATTTTTTGTGTTACCTGAAAATGGACAAGTTGGCTGAAATGATGTAGTAAATAATAACCACTGACAATAAAATTGTGCATTGAGACGTTATTTTTAGTATAGCATATATATTATCACAACAGGATGTACAGAATAAAGGTTACATCTGACATAGTTACCCCTCTCATCAGAGTACAATACTGTTCTCCTTCTTATAAAGCTGGACAGGATAATTTATGAATTTTCAGCAGGTTTCAAAATGGATATTGGCGTGGGCAGATGCTGTGTGCTTAGTTACAGAAACCCTTTTTATAATTAAGGTGTTTCCAGTGCTATGAAATGTCTAGATACAATACCAGTCTTCATCCATCCATCTCTAATTTGACTAAATTTCCGAAGGGGGCTTATTATTCTGGAATAAAGATTTTCAGTTGCCTCCTAGCAAACATAAATTTTTTAAAACAAAATCAATGTGTATCATAGTATTTCTTCTAGATAAAAAAAGTTACAAATCCAGTTTCTCAGGTTCGAATATGGGTCTGTTACTTTTTCTTATTTATATTAATGATTTACATAAAACAACATATGACGATGTTAATGTTACAATATTTACAGATGATACTAATATTATAATAATTAACTATAATCAAGGGGGACTTAAAACAGCATTAAACAACACAATCTATGATATAATGTCATGGTTTCAAGTCAATTTCTTATTGCTCACTTTTAGTAGAAGATATTATTTAGAATTCAGGACTAAAACTTGCATTGACACTACATTAAATAATCAATACTTTAATAAATCTATTGTTACATTCCATATACAAAGTTTCTGTGTTAATTGATTGATGACACTCTTAACTTGGGATAGTCATAATGACACATTAATTTCCTGATGGAACTCTATTTGTTATGCAATAAGAGCTGTAAAAGGAATGTTGTCAAGGTAGGCTTTAAAAATTCTTCATTTTTCTTATGTACATTCTGTGATATTCTATGGCATAATTGTTTGGGTTGACACCCCTAGTGGCATTGAAATATTGAGAATAAAAGAAAAATAAGAATTATAATTGAAGGAAAATTGGATTCATGAAGGGAACTCTTTAAAAAATGGAGAATTTTTGTTTGTATTCTCAGTATATATTTACACTTTTATTGTATGTGCTGAACAAAAAACATTTATTTACAAAGAGTGACAAGTCCGTAACCACAACACTAGATCTGATAATAATTTCATCTACCCATTACTATTTTGACCAATTAGCTTAAGCAGGGTTTAAAATGTTAATAATTTTCCCACTCACATAAAGAATGTAGGGAATGAAATACAAGTTTTTAAATCATCTTTAGAGAAGTTTCTTCTTTCTAACTCATTTTATTCTGTCAAGGAATATTTCAATTCTAATAAATAATGTGTATTCCAGAGTGTTATGTTTTAATATTGTAATTAATATTTTACTATGTAATCATTATATTATAATTGTATTGAGTAATTTGACAGCTGTAATTTAACAGATACATTGTGTCATCACATTTGGCTATTTCAACATCCGTAGGTTTTACCTCTAAATGGATAAAGAGAAGATAAATAAATGGAATGGAATTTGCAGAGTGAGAATTTGTTAAACTATGTGCAAAAATAAATTATTTTATCATTTATATTGTGGTTTGATATCTGGCTAGGACAAGGAACATTCCTCTTCTCCTTAGTGTCATCACTGGTTCTGGCACCCACCAACACAAGGATTCCTTAAGCAGTGTTTGTTTCACCCATACTTATCCTGTTGTTACAAATGCCTGTCTCAACAGCCATAACAAGAGATGAGCTCTGTAGATTGTGGAGTAATTTGATATTTATCTGTACAGCAATGCACCGCATAATGATGTTTCGGTCAAGGATGGACCACATATATGATGGTGGTCCTATAATATTATAATACCAATGTGTTACAATTGCCTACAGTATTCATTACAGTGACATGCTGTACAGGTTTGTAGCCTAGGAGCAATGGGCTATAGGATAGAGCCTAGGTGTGCAGTAGGCTATACTATGTAGGTTTGTGCAAGTACACTGTATAATGTTGACACATTGAGGAAATCACCTAATGATTCATTAAACGAAGCATGTCTGTAATTATGATGCATCATTTTAACTTCTTCAATATGTTTTAATTGGCATCTTCAGTCACAGTTAAAACAGTACAGTTTGCAATCTAAACCAGTCTTCAGTATACAAGTTTACACTTCTTTAGTGAATAATGGCATTTGGAATCTTGTGTCTACATTACAGAGCAGATTTTTTTTTTTTTAAAGAAGCTAGAAGCTGATGAAGTAATCAAGAAATTAATCAGGATTAATTCGACCCAAAGCCCAATTCTCTTCTCTGTATTGGACCAAATGTATCTACTTCACAGCCGTATACCCAAATTATGTACAGCCAATTTTTCATTTTGGCACCTGTTATGTTTCTTTGTTTTGTGTGTTCTTATTTATATTCCTGGATATTCATAACATTTCTGGCATTCTGCAAAAGTTGTGATAATGCTGGTTCTAAAAAAATACAGAAAAATTAATTTAATTCTGCATCTATGGGACAATACAGGTACCATACTAACAAATATTCTGGATTATCATGTGGCACCTATACTGATCTAATTTATTTTAGGTAATTTTTTTTACTACTCCTGTACTTGGACTGCACAACTAATCAGAGGAGTATTCCATTAGAATATCTCCTACAGCTGCTGGTTCAGTGCCATCATGGGGCCCTTTCTGTCTTTTTGGAGTCTGTTCAGTATCTATCAGGGATGCTGAAAGATTATAGGGCTGTGAATCAGAAGTCTTCATATGTGCAGAATTTGATGGAGAAGGAGGCAAAGTGTCAGGTGGTACAATAGAGGACGGCGTAGAGACACTCTTGGAGACCATCATATCGTACATAATTGTATATGTAAAATCCAACACTCACACACACACTGGTGATGGGTACATTCCATGGATCCATAAGAGTGTAATAAAGAAGATAGGATGTGGAACAAGTCATAAATACACAAAATATACAAATTTACAGCGCAAATACTACAAGTATTTTACAATAACAGTATGATATATTATCTATACAAATGAACAATTCATCTACAGATTGAAAGCAGTTTGTGTTTAAATATTTTCTTATGGCTGCATTATGATTTGCCTTATCCTTCTTGAGGATTGTCTTGTGGCTGATAAACTGTTGAAAATTTACATACCAGCACAGAAAGCACTTTTTTGAAAACAATATATGTTTGCATCTGGTCTGTGAAGATGATGAATATTCCATTATTAACACTGTGCAATCTTGAAGTTATTTAATAATTTTTCCTGATTATAGAAAATGAAGTTAATTAATGACAGTGTATACTGTCATGGAACAGGCAGATTCTCTTAATTGATTAAATTGACTTCTACATGAGGTTCTGTGTTATGCAACAACCATAATTCTGACGATTTTCTTTTGTAAAGTGAAATACTTCCCACTGTAGGAAGAGTTCCCCCCAAAAAAGTTATTCGATATTTTTTAACAGAATGAAAGTATTCATAGTACACTGATTCAAGTGTGTACATTAGTAATATGGACCACTGACTTAACTGCAAACCTGCTTCACTTAACTTAGAAATCCCTGGCTTAATATGATTATTCCATTTTATGTGGTTGTCAATTTCAGAACCAAGAAATTTTGTATTATATGTTTCTTCTCTTTATAACCAATATGTAATGTAGAATGTGATGAATTCATTGTTATGAATTCCATTATATTGGTTTAGAACTAAATTATGAGCAGCAAAATAATTTAATGATACGAGAGAGAATTAAATTTTACAATGAATGGAAATCTTCAACATTTCTGCTGGAAATTATGATGTTATTATCCCCAGCAAATAATACTTATTCTGATATAGAATTTATTCTCAGGGAAGGACATTTTTATATATCATGAAAAACAGAGGCACTTGAATTGATCCTTGGGGAATTCCATGTTTCAATGAACCACAGGCAGAGAAATCAAAAGCCTTTGCCAAGTCACAGAAAATTCCTCCCACATGCATTTCTTTGGTTCGTAGAATTCAAGACACAATCTTTTAGTCTGAAAGTGGAATTTTCACTTGATATCCCTTTCCTAAAACCATCTGTTCGGTGATCATTATGTTGTTTGTATGCAGATGTTGTGCATAGCTTTTTGAGTACTTTGGAAAACGCGCTAATAATGATATAGGCCTGTAATTTGTCATATTGATTTGTCTCCTTTCTTGTAAAGTGAAATTTTAAGACTGTCAGGAAAATACCTGTTTATGGTGAGTGATTATAAATGTATCTGAATGGGTGACTACATAAAGTTGTACAAGATTTTAATATTTTACTTGTTACTTAATCATAAACAGATGATTTCTTCAGTTTTATGGAATGTATTTATATTTATTGATTTCCTGCAATTGGGTTTTTACACGGTGGCAGTGGTTATTTTACATATAAAAAAAACATGAAATTGGTTAATACTAGATTTAAGTCGAGAGGGCTACATGAGAAGAATATAGTGGCAACTTGAAATCTTGGGAACCATCTCAGCATTTGCTTATAAACAAAGGGAAACCAAGAAAAACCTGTGTCGAGATGGCCGGTCGCAGGACCTTCCGAGTACTGACTTCTAGCCAGCAGTCCGGCATCTAAGTACAATTAAAACAGCAATACACACAGTACAACAAATACACATAAAATGACAACAATACACACAAGGAAATATTAGAGGTTGGAGGAAAACAAAGACCAATCCATGGGAATTATCGCTTAAAAATAAATCAAAATCCTAACTCTATGTTTCTCCACCCAGTAAGAGAAAACGAAGTAAAGAAAGTAGCGGGATACCTAAAAAATAAACTGACAGCAGGGCTGGATGATGTACCGGAGTATGTAATAAAACAGTGCATAGATCAACTAACAACACCCCTGACCGACATCTACAACTCATCCCTGGAATCAGGGATTTTCCCAGACAAGCTAAAGATAGCTAAAGTGTTACCAGTACACAAAAGAGGGGCCGCGAGGGAATTCAGTAACTACAGACCAATCTTATTCATTCATTCATTCATTTATTTTCATTCTGTAGATCCGTACCGGGTTAAGTCAACCCTTAGAATATAGAACATCAGAAACTTGCATACATTTGGCAAATGACTTCCAGACATAAAAGGCCTTAAATGTAGCAATTAATACACCTTTCCTTTGCCTGGATAAGTGATTTCACTTATCCAACTTATCCAACATCTTGGAGTTGATATTTTCAGTCATGCAACATGATTCTAATTCATGTTGCGTTACCGTTTTGAGCCATTCAATGAACATTTGCCCTGATACCCATGACTTCTAAATAGACCACCCTTACACGGGAAGCAGAAATTTGAGGAATACCATCAATGATCCAAATTCTCAGCAGGTAAATAACAACTTGCTTCATGTAAAAATTTTCTTTAACATTGCCACTTGGCATAATATTGTTGTTTGTTCCTTTGCCATTGTGAATCCTCGGTCCATTTTCTTTTCCTTGTACATGTATATTCCCACTGGTACACTCTTCCAGGCTAATCAGTATCATTTATGCTGAACAGCTACCATTTTTAACCACTTCCTATAATATTCCAGGAAGTTATTTTGCAGTCATGACAACAGAACCAGCCACTTATCTGTCCAGTGTGTTATGAAGCTGCTGTCAAAATTTTTTATGATGTAAGTAAGGCCTTTGACTGTGTTAATCACAGAATCCTTTTTGCAAAATTAGAGCGCTATGGAATAAGAGGAACATTTGGAGCCTTAGTTAAATTTACCTCACAGAGAGATATCAAAGAGTTGCATTAAAAGATAAAACTAATGCTGTTAACTGCTCTGACTGGTAGCTTGTTAAGCATGGAGCACCACAAGGTTCAATTCTTTGTCCTTTATTTCTTTTGTTATACATAAATGATTTGCCTACTGTAACAGCTAAAAATGTTCAATTAGTGTTATATGCTGATGATACTAGTCTCATTATTGCCAATCCTAGTTGTATTGAATTTGCTAATAAATTAAATAGAGTGTTTGCTAATGTTAATAAATGGTTTAGAAAAAATGAGCTATTTCTAAATTTTAACAAAACTACATACTTGCAATTTTGAACAAAGAACGGTCAAAAACTTGACTTAAACATTACATTGCAGAATAACCAAATTACTAACAGCACAAACACAAAATGTGTCCGTCTAACTATTGAAGAGACATTATGATGGAAATGTCACATCCATCACATATTATCAAGACTAAGTCTGGCATGCTATGCTATCAAGGATATTACACCTCTCATGTCAGAGGATACTTTATAAATGATCTATTATACGCATGTACATTTGATAATAACATATGGTATAATTTTCTGGGGAAAATCACCACATTTTTATTATACTATTGAGATTCAAAAATGGATAATTCGGATCATGACAAAATCAAAAAGTAGGGATTCTTGCAGACAGTTCTCTGTCTTCCCAATCCCAATATATATTCTCTGTATTATTATTTGTGGTAAAGAATAAAGATTTATATACAACCAACCAAGAATTCCGTAAAATTGCAACAAGATCGAATATAAACTTACATCCTCCTATATGTAACTTGACTGTATTGCAAAAGGGAGCATATTATTCTAGTATAAATTTATACCTACATGCTGCCTATATGTAATTGTATTTTATTTTTAATTGTACTTTATTTTGTAATTGAATCTCTTACTTCATAATTATAGTTCTTTTCGCAATGTTATTTCTTACTCTCATTCATTCATTCATTCATTCATTTTCATTCTGAAGATCTATACCGGGTTAAGTCAACACTTAGGATATAGAATATGTCAAAGGAAATAGCTTTACAATTGTCTTACATTTCAATATACACAATTAGCTATAACTATACAGGTTAACTTAAGAAACTATATATGTCTATATTTGTCAAGACATATTACAATATATTCTCATTCCTGTGAGTGTAATACTTGATAACAGAATCATAGTAAAACTATAGAAAACAGCGAGATAATAAACCTCTCACTGTTTCCTTATGACCTAGGTTTAATATATCTATGAATACATATATTGAGTCTAGATAATAAGTAATTAACTATTCCCTAGAGAATTTGGTAATAAGTATGTTCCAATGTGATTTCATTGTAAGAATATATGTATATTATATCGTTGTAATATTATTATGTAAACATGATGACTATTTCCACATCTTGTAAGATTTATGGAATGTGAATAAACATAGCATAACATAACATAACATTATAATACTGAGTCCTAATGCTTAATTGTGTCTGTAATCAGGATAATCCTCCATTGAATAAATGAGTGGGAGAAGAGAAATCATTTTAAGGCTGGTTTGAAAAACTGTATCTCTTTTGAGAGACTTTTTAAGTTTGCCGGTAGATGATTGTATAGTTTTATGCCAGTGAAGTATACGCCATTTTGAAATAATGTTAGCTTACACAGTGGGGGATGTAAATTTGTATTACTCCTTGTGTTAATGTTATAAATATCTTGATTTGTTGTAAACAGATCCTTATTCTTCACCACAAATAGCAACGTAGAAAGTATATATTGTGATTTTAAGGGTAAAATTCTGAGTCTATTAAACAACTGTCTACACGAGTCTGTTCTTCTTGATTTAGTCATAATCCTAATTAATCGTTTTTGTATTTTAAAAATGTAAGTGCTCTGTGGTGAATTTCCCCCCAAAATTATACCATATGTTAATATGAAGTGTACGTATGCATGATAGATCATTTTTAAAGTCTCCTCTGTCATAAGCGGTGTGATAACTCTCATCGCATAGCACGCTGAGCTAAGCTTAGTCATCAATTGATTGATGCGAGCTTTCCATGATAATGTCTCTTCAATCTCTAGACCAAGAAATTTTGTGTTTGTAGAACTGGTGATTTGGTTATTCATCAGTGTACTATTTAAATCGAGTTTTTGGCTGTTTTTAGTCAGAA
>Ga0131853_10024449_pt1 | contig 10900 bp, 10 predicted proteins | sample TergutLab28metaG_FD_92764 | JGI IMG/M metagenome (GOLD analysis project Ga0131853, IMG submission 92764) | Labiotermes labralis P1 segment gut microbial communities from Petit-Saut dam, French Guiana - Lab288 P1 (version 2) (version 2) | ecosystem: Host-associated > Arthropoda: Insects >...
GTGTTTTGTATTTATCTGAGAACAAACAGCGACTTGTGCCACTTACAGCATAAACTGATTGGTTTTTATAACCGAGTTGAAAATTGTTTACAGCGCGGTACGGACTGGGTCTTTAAATAAAGCAGTCTGCGTTTCGTATTTGAAGGGCTAATAGAAGTTTGTTCCAAAACTGTGTAACCGCTTTGGTAGCCTGTTATATATACGTAATGTAAGTTGTTTGGCGGTGCACGAACCCACGAACCTTACCCCTACATTTGCCTTGTCTTACATCTCCAAAATTGTTTCACACTATTTCACACTTTTTTCTTAGACTTGGTGTAGACACTTTACACTTAAGTTATGCTCCATATTGCAAACTATTCCTATTTCTCCAACCCCAACAGTGAAAACAGATGCCTTTATTTCAGCTTATAACTCTTTATTCCCTACTGAACTATATCTCTTGCACCGCGCGTCCTTCACACCAGAAGTTCAGCTTTTGTACTTTTGTATTAAACTTATTTGAGGTGGTTATAAATTATACGCGGTGCTGCTGCTTCATTTCCAGAATTTATACAAAGCCTTCTGCTCATGACGCATCTCGGAGTGAAGAAAAATTTTGTGACGTGATAATATGTTGACTGGTAAAGGTTACTGAGTATTTGAAGACACTTCACACCCGAAAAGTCGTCAAATATTTAGTATTCGAAACATTGTGGCATTCAAGAATACTCAATTCTTCTGTTGCGTATAGCTACCGGGGTTCCGGAGGAAATTTATCTTCCCATCTTCAGGTTTGAATTATTTAAAAAAAAACATTTTTGCGCGTTTCTGAAGACGTTAGTTCATCATCATCATAAACATCAAGGATTGGCCCCTTTGACCCGTTTCGTCTCCAGAGTTACAACTGCTCTCTCCAACGTTTCTTCGGTCTTTCAATTGTTCTCCTTCCTTGTGGTCTGTAGTGGTATGATTTCAAAGGGATTCGGCTTTTTGGCATTCTTTGCAAGCGTAGAAGCCAGTTCCGCCTGTATTCATCTATCTTGTCTAATATGCCCGTAATCTGCATTTCGCGGTGTATGTAGTTATTGTTTTGTGGTCATAAAGAGTGTAGCTTGCCAGAGGTCTCAGTAACTTCATTTCTGCAGCTTCAATTCTTCGTCTTTGTAAAGCTGTTAGAGTCTAATTTTCTGGCCCATATAATAGTGTAGATAGAACTAGTGTGTTGTATATTTTCAAAATAGTTTCCTTTCTCACTTTCCTGAACATAGTTCTCTAAATAGTACCTATTAATTGTAAAAATTTTACCAATTTGAATTCTAAATCATTGGAAAAGTGGTAAGATATACTGCAACATAAATAAGTAAACTGGCTAACTTGTTCTAGTGTTTCATCATTTATAATAATTTTTGTTCTTAAGTGATCTGCCCCAACGAAACTAAATACTAATTTGCAAAATGCAGTCTATTTATTGTAAGGTTTATCTAAAGAATATAGTTTGGAAATCGCCACAAAAAAGACGAAGACCTTAGTTATGCGAGCAAACTGGACAGCAGCACACCCCCCTGTGTCCTACTGGCTCCCTTTGACTATCGACCAATTCGGCGTTACCTTACAGAACTTAGCAGATTCTCCCAATGCACTTTTGTTGTAGTACCCTGAACACGCAGGCTAAAATCTTCTCCTAAACGTAGTTTACTGTTTACCAAAAATAAAGCGTCATATCCCATGAAACTGTACTATCATGAGTAAAACCATGAAAAATTAATACCACAGCTAATAACACTAGAGTGAAATACAGTAAATTCTAAACTTCAAGGAACTTCGAGGCAAAAAAATTTAATAACATGAAGTATTTTCTATCTTAAGTGGTAATTTAATAATGCGTCTTCAATAATTGTAAAAATACCTGGATCTAGAAATTCTCAAAGAGCACCTGTAAGGTATGTAAAAAAACTTGAAGTGTTGTTCTATTAAATAAAAAACACATATACTGCTATCTCAAGTGTATTGTGTATGACATGTTGTTAAAACCCCGACAATCATTTTGAATAACCCTGTATTGTAAAGGGAGACTGATTTCAAAGAGAGATATTCGCCTATATGTAAGAGTATTCAAAGGACTCGGACGGTCGACGTCGCAGGTTTGGAGTTCACAGTCTCCAAATTGCATTGCAGATCGACTTTACATGAAACAGACTGCCAGTCCCTTATTACCACTACGTAAACCTGCCGTTACAGAATATATAAAGGCTGTACTTGTGACGGTGTTGTTTAAAGATATGATCACTCTATTCATGAAGCAGAGTCCTTCTAGATAAAGTACGCCATTCAGGTACTCGCACAAATCCCCCCCCCCCCTCTGCCACCCAATGCTATTGAAACTTATTCACAGTAATCTGTTTTCTGACTCCTGATAGAAATCGCTTTAAACGACGGAGCTCTAAAGGAAATCTGTACGACCCATTTCCGAAAGCTTGCGATATGTTCCAAATTGCTTTTGATGGACAAGCGACATGGCTCATAAAAGCATCTTTTATTCCATTGCAATTTTATCGCCTGTTTCTTTAGATCCATTTCTGTTTTTATCCACCAATACAAGCATAATAGTCTTTTTACGTCCCTTCTGTTTATTTGGTAGATATAAAGCAGTCCCGTTACAGGCCTGTAGTGGCCCAGAGGGTTCCAGGAATTTAAGGTTCCCAGATTACGTGACAATGGCCCAGGATGGTGGTAAGGTTGTCAGCCTTACGCACCGGCCACCTTTACCCCTAGGAAATGCTCCTGGTACTCATTTCTGGTAGAGGCTGAGTCGACCCCAGGACCATGCGATCGGAAGGATTTTATGTCAATGAAAAATTCCAATGACATCATCTGGGAATTTTTTTGTTCGATATGACTTTATTCAGTGTTCTATTGCTGTACACACTCGTGATATAATTGGAAACAAGAAATCTCTTAGTGATGTCCTACTGTCTGTTGTGTTCTGATGTGTGCTCGTTAGGTCACTGTGTAGCCACTTGGACCGCCACACTCCCTGGTTCCATCTGTGATGTGGCTGTCCGACATTCCCATATCCTAATCGTTGCCCGTGGTTTCTGGACGTGGGCCTCTGCATGTCGTGTCTTCCACCCGGTCCTATTACATGCTCATGATGGGCTCGTCACATTCCCATGTCTATGACGGAGAGGTAGTTTCCCACACTCGCTTCCCTTTTATGCTACTGAGACAGCTTCCACTTTGACCGCTTCATGAAGTCGATGAAATCTTGTGACGTCAGTTCCCGTTGTTGGTGGGTTCGGAATATGACTAGATTGGCCAACACCCACAACATTGCACGTCACCGTCTTGGGGGCCTCAGTGTGAAATGAGGACGCAGAAGCCAATCAGCTCCGGGATTGTCCGTAGTAACCAAGCTAGACGCTGTTTTGTCCATGTCCATATTTGTTCCATTTCTCCACACTCAGTGAGACGGTGACTAAGTGTGTACGTCCTATCACATTTTCTGCACTCATCTGTGGGTATCATGCGTATCCTGAAGGGTCTTACATTTGTGGGAAGGATATCGTGAATTACCTTTTACCATGGCGCTTTAGTGGCCCCAGGAACAGGTGATTCCCCCAGGTTTTTCCATACTGAAGGCCAGGCTGTTTGTGGCCATAAGTTGGTGATCCGCATCTCCTTGGATTCTGTTGCCGCCCGATACATTTAGTGCATTGTGCCGTACGATCGTCTCTTATAAGTTGATTACGATTCTGTACTCCCTTGTTGTGTCACATACGCCACATCCACCGCATACCTACGTAGATACTCAAGCGTCGCGGGTATCCGGTCTCTGTAAGGCGGGTTCTTGTTCTGTGCCATCAGGCCCCATGAACGCAACCATTCAACAGTTAGCGTTCCTGATCGTATTCCTTGCTCACGCAGACGGTATAGAAATAATGCACAACTCTTGGCAGTTTTGTGTGTAAGGTCCCGTCCTCCTTCACCTTTTCTCCTTTGCAGAGTGGACAAGGGTACGCGGAATATTTCCCCTTTCCACACGTACACCATGAAATCGTTGAATTCAGCTGTCTCACGCACTCGTCTGGTGGGGGGTATATTTACGCGAGGTACTGTACCATACCCTTGCCATGATATAATCAGGCACGTATTGTATCCTTTTGTCTAAACTCCAATCCCTGTAGTACGCATCCTGAGCCTGAGCGCGTATTCGTGCCATGTTTATAGTCCAGCTCTTGTGGGCAGAGTCCTGCACCTCACTCGTTATGCGGAAGCCCAGAATGTTTGCCTCACTGTGTTATGGGATGTCCACAATCCGTACTGCCGTGTCCCATGGACCGACCGCTAGTGCCCTTGATTTTCCGATGTTTACTTTCGCCTCCGACGCCTCTTTGTATCAACGCAGTGCCTCTTGTATTTTAGAAATGTCTGTTGGTGACGTTACAAAGATCGTCACATAATCCGCGTAGGCTAAAGCGGTTGTTTTGATGCGACGCCGCCCAATCTTTACGCCAGCGACGTTGTTCTCAAGTGTGCAGAGTAAGGGATTCAGGCACATTGCAAACAGCTGCATGCTTATCGGGCACCCCTGACGGACGGAGCGTCGGATCGGTATCGGACTGGACGTCTGTCCGTTTATCTGTATTGATGCTGTTGCATTGTCACATATGTTCCTAATTATCTGCTGAAAGCGATCACTGAAGCTGCATTGTCTTAATAATGCGTGTAAGTGCGAGTGAGAGATTTTATCGAAGGCTTCTTTAAAGTCAATGGTCAGTACACACAAAGGAATTCCGGTCGCCTCTGCGTAAGCTACGGCGTCTCGTGCCGAGGCTACGGCATCAAATACCGTGTTTCCTGGCAGTCCACAGTGCTGGCTCGGCTGCAATATGCGGCCAGCCACGGCTGCGGGCTGTTGGCAATGATTCTTGTGAACAGTTCATTTGTGCCAGGGGTCTGTAGCCTTCTCTTCTCGTAGGGTCCGGCTTTTTCGGTAGGCAGACAAGTATTCCATGATTCTGTTGGTCTGATATTATCCCGTCTCTGTACATTTGTTTATTACTTCAAGTAGGTCGTATTTTGTCACCTCCCATGTTTTCTTGATGAACTGTAGGCATATTCCGTCTTGATCAGGGGCCTTATTCGGTTGGTCCTCTTTTACCGCTTCAAAGAGTTCCCCTCCATGTTTAAGGATTCCTCCAGTGCTGTGTTCGCAGCCGATGGTATTGTCTTTAATCCGCAGTTCATCATGTGACTCATTCTTTCTTCGTTTATTTGTATATGGTCATACTTTCGTCTCATGCACTCTGTAAAGACCCGCAGTATGTCTGCTGGTGACGTCTTCAGGGAGCCATCCGTATCATACACCTGGTGGACCGTACGTTGCGCTTCAGTAGGTGGTGGAGGGATGGTACTTCACCCGTTATGCCGTTCTGTTCGCCATTGTCTATAAACAATCCCAAATGGTTTTTACTGTTGAGTCTTATTATCTTTGTCTTTAGTTTTTCAGTACGACTGCTTGAGGTGTCTGGGGTGTCGTGTCTTGTAGTGCACTGTAAATCGCGCTATAGTAGAATTTCTCCATTCCTATACGGTCGCGGAGGCGGTCGGCCCCTTCACGGCCCAACAGTTGGCCTATCATTCTCATCACATATCAGCACCACCACATTATTTTGTTTCAATATTTCATATGTGTCCGCCATTTTTCCCCAGTTCGCCTTCGTTTTTTTGTAGGAAGGGTGGGTCACTCAGGTACGAAACATTCATTCGCCAATACCCTTTCCACGAGGGGAGCACGGTACATCCATGATCAAGCGCAGGGTTACTGTAAAATGGTCCGTGAAGGCAGCGGCCACCGTCCCGCATTTTGTTGCCTCCTCCTTAGGTCATGAGTAACGTAAATTCTGTCAATCCTGGAAGCGCCAGTGGCAGTGTAATGTGTGTATGCAGTTCGTGTCGGAGTCGCCTGCCACACGTCTATGAGGTCCAGTCCCTGTATGAGTCTCACAAGCGCTCTGCTGTAGTTCCGCTGTCCTGTACAGTCGTCGTTTGTTATAACACAATTAAAATCACTAGCGAGTATCATCGCCGTGCTGAAAGAAGGTATCAGGTATATGACTTCGGTGTTATAAAAGCATTCCATTTCCTGCCTCTTCTGTGAGTCGGAAGGGGCATAAATATTTACTATCAATATGCCGTGCAATGATGCAGACATTCCTCGTCCCGATGGGAGGCGCAGGATGTTTGTGAGGGCTGCACCATCCTTGGCCAGAATTGCAGTCCCACGCCAGTCCGTAACAATATTCATATGGACAGTGTATCTACTAATCGTGTTTAAAATTGTGTGCGACACTTCCTGCAGTAAAGGGAAGTGTATGTCTTGTCGCCATTGGAAATCCTCGAGCATTTGTAGACGCGTGTTGGATGATATCGCATTAATGTTCAGTGTTGCTGTCTTAATGTTTGGAACATAATTGGGATAATGAGGGGGGGGGCACAGGGACTGCAAAGGTTATTGACTCTGTACGGTTTTGTAGCGCGTTTTACTACGCGTCCTTTCTCTTGATAAGAGCGTCTCCCTATCCGTCTTCAGTTTTTGTTGCGCTTTGGGCTTAATTGCAGGGGGGCCATTTGTATTTCCCCATCACTGCGGACAGCATAATTTCTCTCCCATTCTCTGGAACATTCTTCTTATGGGTTTGCATGCAGGGGTCGCACAGTATGTCTGGTAGGGCTATCGTCAAAGGCCGTAATTTCCGCGTCCATGGATATCACTTCTTGGGGGACAGTACTGGTTGTGATGTCGGCGGGGCGGGGGGGGGGGGGGGGTACTCGTCCTGCGGTGACAGATCATGACTTCGTTGGTGACTGGGGTCCAGCTGTTCCCCACCAATATCTAGCGGGGTGTCTGTGGTAATCAGGTCGTCGACAGAAGGGGAATATCCCGATGCCTGTTCATACGGTTCTCTCTGGTGGATCACCTCGATTCGATTGTCATCATTGTCGAGTCGGTTTTGGGCGCCTTTAGCGGCGACATGGGTCCATGTATTGGGGTCGAATCCAATGTTACGATACCTCCTCCACGCCGTTTGGGACATACCTGATTTATATGTCCACTGTCCCCACACTCGTAACAAGTAACTGGCTGGCCGTCATAAGCCGGTATTGTTCTGTGCCCTACAATATTCATTTGGGACGGAAGGTGTTTGGCCAGTTTCATCACGATCACCTTAACCCCGTTAGCTACTTTGTAGCGGTATGCTTTAGACCAAATTTCATCCTTGATCGAGACAATTTCCCCATATGATGCTAATGCTGCTCGAATGGATCTTTCAGTTACTTCTGGGAGCAGGTTGGCTAATCGAATACGCCGCATTCCCATGCCGGCCACCTCTAGAAGCACTATTGACATTTCCCCTGTCACAAGTCTGTATTCAGCACTCAGACTCGTAGACTGCAGAATGTTCTGTATGTATATGTCACCTACGAACTTCAGAAATACGTGTATTTTTATTCCATCAATCTGTGTCATAGTTAGCGAATGTTCCGATACCTGTAGCTGGTCATGAATCCATTTATGTATTTCATAAGCTGAAATACGTGGACTAGTAGGGTCAAAAATACATACCATTGTATGTTGTCGTTCTGCCATGGTCGATCTTAACAAAACTTGCCCTTTGGAAGCACTACACCACACTTTGTAAACACTCGGCGGACTCAGAAACTACTTTCTCTGCACTCCGCAACGTAAACACTACAACACGCAACCGCAACCTTTCTGCTTGCCTGCTCGTTCTAGACAGGCTCATAAAAGCATCTTTTATTCCATTGCAAATTGATTGCCTCTTTCTCTAGATCCAATGCAAGCATAATAGTCTTTTCAGGTCCCTTCTGTTTATTTGGTAAAGGTAAAGGTAAAACAGTCCTGTTACAATCCTGGAGTGGCCCAGAGGGTTTCCAGGAAGTTAAGGTTCCCAGATTACATGACAAAGGCACAGGATGGTGGTAAGGTTGTCAGCCTTACGCACCGACCGCCTTTACCCCCAGGAAATGCTCCTGGTTCTCATTTCTGTTAGAGGCTGAGCCGACTCCAGGGCCATAGTGCGATCGGAAGGATTTTATGTCAATGTAAAATTCCAATGACATCATTTGGGATCGAAACAGCGACTTTCCGATTTGTAGCGCAGCACCTTAACCACTGTGTTACCGCGGTCCTCCCTTCTATTTATTTGATGAGTCTAAATTCCATAGTTTTGGGTGTATTTTGGTCAATTATTTATTTTCACACGGGCGTTAGAATAATTTTAGGAGCTTTCGCAATAATGCGGAAAGCGAATATATCTGTCCGTCTGTTTGTCTGTCCGTGAGAACGGGACAACTCGGCTCCCATTGGATGGATTTTGATTAAATTTTTTATTTTAGGGTTTTTTTAAAAAATATGTCGAGAATATTCAATATTCTTTAAAATCTGACAGGAATAACGGGTACTTTACACGAACACCGATATATATTTATGATCATATCTCCCTCAGTTATTCTTAAAATCAGAAATATTTCAATTTTTTTTCTTTTTAGAATATATAAATAAGAATTTTATATATAATAAACTTTCTTTCCCTAAATTCATTCCATTTGTGAGGAAATGTGGGAGAATATTATAGACCTCGGCAGGCCACGTATGATACTATGACGTAAGCGCATTGCATCCTGGATAAGTAACGCTACACACACACACACACACACACAAACTCATAATACAGGGTACAGACGACTGACACATTTCAAATTTGAATGTTGCACCGGCGCTATAGCTTGTCAGGATTAGCGGGAAGAGGAACGGTAGAGGAGAGGACGCCATTTCATATGGTCAGTAGCAATGGAGCGTTGGAACGTGCAACAACGTGTTACCTGTGTTCGTAGTTTCGGCGACATCGCTTGGCCTGCTCGGTCGCCCGAACTTGCTTACCAGATTTTTTCCTGTGGGGGTTCCTCAAAGACCGTGTGTTCCGGAGGCGTATCATGACTATTCAAGAATTCAAACAAACAAATGTTGACGAAGTTGTGGCTATTGATGAGGACCTACGGAGGCGCGTGTACGGCAACTTCCAGACACGCTTGCAACAATGCATTGATGTAAACGGAGGCCATCTGCCTGACATTCAGAAAATAAGCTTGTAATATGTGGGTAATAAATAGCATACTTGGACGTATTTATAGAGAGTTTCAATTATTTTTCCCTTTTCCATATATTATCTATGACCATTTAAAATGTGTCAGTTGGCTCCGCGCCACCCTGTATGTAATATTTATTGTTCTTCAAAGGCAAAAATGGTCGCGCGAAGGGCCCACTATATTATGTTATACGTACGTTGTCTGTGTTGTTAATTTCCCTTTCCCTAGTAGCTCATAGAAATCCAATGCAACTGACGACGTAGGTAGACTGGGGGGTTTGATCAACGCCACGCCTCTACTAATTTAGCCCTAGGAAAAAGAAATGTACACAACTACAAATCTACAAAAACTACAAAACTACAAGCTAAAGTTACAGAGAAAGTTTGTGGACATTTGGTTGAACAAAAATATGTAAACCAATTTATAAATGAAACATCTTAATTGTAAATTGCATGACCAACAGCTACATTTGAAATACTTGTGTAACTTGGCAAGGTATTGATTACAAGATGCCTGAGGATGACACGATAGTGCCGAAACATGTAGGAGTGTGATAATTTGTGAAATAATTGTGCATTTATTAGTCATTGTAAAAAATAAGAGAATTATGCCCATTTTACAGGAGGCTACGTGAACCCCAATTACTTTCTGAACGGGTGCGGAAAATCTCACTATCAACGGGATTCAATCCTCAGACCTTTCAGCTATCCTGGCCTATCCGTCCGGGTCATTGTCTCAGAAAAGTTATAAGCCACTTCTCTGAAATCCCTCTTTTTTTACGCGTTCTTATTTTCGCGCCCTAATTTCGAGCCGCGGTGCGTTGAAACAAACTGAATTTGGGTAAGTGGAGCGAGTGGTTCACCGCGGATTTAATACCTGGACAGCGAAGTGTCTGTGGAATCCACTACAAATGAAAGTCTCTTTTCATTTCCCTCATTTAACCAAACATAATCCTTCGAAATTCAAAACCCTCGCTGGTTGTGCTCTGTAAATCCACCACACTAAATGCAATGGGCTACTTTTGGATTGGTCACGCAGTTACACGTTTGTACCTTGGTCGCCATTAATATCGGCAATTTGGTGACCCTCTGACGTCAGCTGGAACGTGAAAGCCGGGTCGCTCTCTGCGTTGTGTTTGGTGGTTAATGTGACGTCGCGAAATGAAGAAGGATTACTCATTTCACGAGCTTGTACAGAATAGTTCGAAAGTTCGGAATAAAATCTCTATCAACACAGTGCACGATCCAAACGCATAACAGGGCTGAACAAAATATGCAGCCACAATACCGATAACTTCAAATAACGATATACAAGGTGAGACCCAAATGTTTTTAGACAACTATTATAAAACACAGATAACGTCTTATATGGATATGATTTATTTTTATTCTGCAAAACACATTCCTCCTTGATCAATACATTTGTTTGCACGTTCCTTCAGCTTCTTCATGCCCTCCAGGAAAGCTGTTTTTGAAATGTTGTTAAGCTCCCTTGTCACTGCACGCTGAATTTCTTCCACTGTTTGAAAATGCTGCAGTTTTAAGGAAAATTTTAACTTGGGGAAGAGAAAGTAGTGGGCAGGTGCAAGATGTGGCGAGTGAGGTGGGTGGTGGGGAACAGCAACGTTGTGGGTGGTGGGGAACAGCAACGTTGTGGGTGGTGGGGAACAGCAACGTTATGGGTGGTGGGGAACAGCAACGTTGTGGGTGGTGGGGAACAGCAACGTTATGGGTGGTGGGGAACAGCA
>Ga0131853_10024451_pt1 | contig 10900 bp, 3 predicted proteins | sample TergutLab28metaG_FD_92764 | JGI IMG/M metagenome (GOLD analysis project Ga0131853, IMG submission 92764) | Labiotermes labralis P1 segment gut microbial communities from Petit-Saut dam, French Guiana - Lab288 P1 (version 2) (version 2) | ecosystem: Host-associated > Arthropoda: Insects >...
CACACTATAAAAAGTCACATTAATTTCGCTGTACCAGTTGGGTATTGTGGCAGCATGCCGTGTTGTGTAATGTTATGTTGCGAAGAGTGCCCTGCTACGGATGTGCATTCTGTGCTTCATTGCGTGAGTATCACGCAACGAAGCACAGAATGCACATAATTGTCTCCAAGAAACAGAATTCTTCTTGAGAAGCTAGTCGGCGCTCAGTTGGCCAAGAAATTCCTCTCCCCTCCCGTTATGATACCCGAATGAATACTTCCGAGTTCACATGACTCAGCTACTGATCCCTATCCTCAGCCACATAAGAATATTAATGAAATATTACTATTATCCTCAAAATAAACGACTAATTCTTTCAGGAGGTCGTCTTCCTTCAAGTTTTCGGCGCAGAAAATTTTCAAGCATTTATTTATAACCTATTTGACGCGTGCTACACGTCTAATGTATCTAATCTTCCTTTATTTGTTCATCCTAAGGAGTTTAACACTTGCTACATCCCAGTATTCTCCTCGGTACCTGCACTTGTTACATCCCCTTTAAAGGTATTATCGTAATGGATGAGAGGCGGTAAACAGTAAAACAGTGCCGATGTCATATTGATGAGTATGTGCGCAGCCTGCAGGCAATGAGACCACAGAATGTACTTTGGATAACGACGTTACTGTTAGAATTACCGGCTTCCTGGGTTCTGATCCTTGTCTTGTGCTCTGAATAGAATACAGTGTTTCATAAACTGGATCCCTTTCCGCCTTCAGGTGAAGAGACGGAGAAATGCCGATTCAGTCTGGTATATTTTTTTTTATTTGGCGCGATAGCCCCCAGTGGGCCAGGGCCTACTCATTAAAGAGGTTTCTAGTTCACACACAATGACACACCACAGACGGTAGGACTCCTCTGGGCGAGTGATCAGCTCGTCGCAGAGACCTCTACCTGACAACACACAACATTCACCGACAGACAGACATCCATGCCCCCGGTAGGATTCGAACCCACAATCTCAGCAGGCCAGCGGCCGCAGACCTACGTCTTTGACCGCGCGGTCACTCAGTCTGGTACCTTAAATACCCGTAATTTCTGTCACTGGTCACACCGTTCTGCTAGAGGACGCACACATATCCTGTTTCAATCAGACTGTGCCGTATTTGCATAACATATAACCAACAAATTCAAATATAATTAGTATTTAATAGTATCTAAAAGAACTCCTACATGTTTCGATGTCTCACTGCATCATCATCTTCAGGGAGTTCTTCTGTAATACCAAAGCCACATGCCAGTTAAAATGCAGTCCATTAGTACATGCACTTAAAAGTGTAAAAATAATATCGTTACCGAATAACTGATATACAGTCAATGTTACATAAAGTTTTACAGTAATATAAAGTGAGGTAATGGAATGAAATTATAATAACGTAGATACAAATAGATACAATCTCAAGATTGTTCTGTATTTAGAATACAAATGGATAAATCCAGGTACCCAGTAATGGTAAGTAAAACATACTTTATCACAAAGCTTCACGCAATTAATATCGACAAGTCTCCTTTAAAAATCATACCACATTTAGAAACTCGATTAGTTCGTTCCTGCATGTACAGAGTCGCCCTGCACAATAAAACTGATGGACATAAAATTTGCTCTCAGATCCTGAATGCGGTGAATGTACACGTAAATTCATCACAGCCTTAATTAATTATACATTTATTTAGATGCTTTATTTAACACATAATATACTATAGTAATATGTTTGGCAGATTTATAAGAAAAGTATAAATCATTGGCATTGAGCCCAAATAAATTTTCATTTTTTATGGAGGCGTGGCTCTCGTCTTTCTTACAAACCGGTACCAAATATAGGTAAATATTGTCGCCCCGAATGCATAACCTCCAGGGAAAGAGCTTCAGATTACGCGCTAATTAGGACACAGGACGCCAAACAGGACACCACAGCTGGTCCGAATGCTCTGGCGAAGAGGAACAACTGGACTTTGCCGGAAATCGAAACACAAGACTCCTATCTTCCAGGAAGTGGACTATTCACTATACTGACTGAGCTACCCGTGCACGTATTTTACACTTCGTCTCGTCTTTGGCTTTCTTTTCTAGCTCATGAACTCACTGAATGCCCACACACTTACTTCATAATTGGGTGAGATGGATTCCTGTTCAATTCCTTTTTAAATGAAGACTTGTTCTTCATCGAAGCATGCTGCAGACGGCAGATTCGAGCTTCTACTTGACTTCACTTTTGGCTTCAAGAACTATTAAGTAGGATGAGATGAAAACCTCAGTGTTTACCAAGTCGCTAGACCACACAACGAGGGAGAATTTGATGAACAATAAATTCCATCTCTTTTAACACACAACTGAACATGTCTGTATAAAAACGACATTACACACTGTTTTCTACGTTACCACAAAACGTAAAACAAGCTATATATAACAAACCCACGTATTTTCTTTGCTCTTCTAAATAATTATGTAGTGCCGATTGATATGACTCATAAATAATAAATTCGAATTAAAGTGGCCAAGTGATCGTAACGTGATCGGATATCCCATCCAAGCATTTTAATGGCAGAGGTGAGAACGAGGACAGAACTCTTTCAGAACAGATCAAGATTTGAATCCGCGACCCAGCGAAAAGAAGACAGTAGTGTTACTAAATACATCATAAGGCACGGTTAAAATTTCTTCTAGTAATATGACCTGCCGTCGGTCCCAGTGACCTCGCGATCGAAGGTGTGGAGACTGCGGACCCTCGCTTGGCTGGGATTGCGGTTTCGAATCCCGCCTGGGGCATGGATGTCTGTCTCTTGTGAGTGTTGTGTGTTGTCAGGTCGAGGCCCATGCGTCGGGGTGATTACTCCTCCAGAGGAGTCCTACCGAGTGTGGTGTGTCTGAGTCTGATCGTGACCTCTTGATAAAGAGGAGGCCCTGGCCAATTAGGGACTGTTGAGGATTGGAAGAAAAGCAACACTTAGCTACAGCGGGTGTGTCCGATATTCAGAGTCTTTTAATGTTAAAGAATTTGGTAAATATAGTTACGTCTGGGATTTGTGTGTTTAATACAGCAAGCGTACTACACGAACATACTGTTCTCTTAAATTAGTATAAACTCCTAGCATCTAGGGGGGACCGCAGTAGCACAGTGGTTAAGGTGCTGTGCTACAAATCGGAAGATCGCTGGTTCGATCCCAGCTGGTATCAGGGGATCTTTCACTGACATAAAATCTTTCCGATCGCACTATGGCCCTGGAGTCGACTCAGCCTCTAACATAAATGAGTACCAGAGCATTTCCTGGGGTAAAGGCGGCCGGTGCCTAAAGCTGACAACCTAACACCATCCTGTGCCGTTGTCACGAAATCTAGGAACCTTAACTTCCTGGAACCCTCTGGGCCTGACCAGGCCTGTAACGGGACTACTTTACCTTTACCTTTACCTAGCATCTAGTCTCGTGTAAGGAATTTAAAATTCTAATCAAAAAATTTAAGACATAGTCGTAGAGTAATATTTAAATTGATCTTGAAGAAACCCGGTACTGAGCTGTGAACTGAAGACATGCGGTTTAGCAAAGAGGCCAGTTGCGTTGATGCGGTTGTGCGAACAGGATAAATAACCTTCAGGCTACCTAAAATGTGAGGAATTTATAGACATACTGATCGAAGGTTTCTGCTCCTTTAGACTAATTATAAACAGCTTAAAGGGAAACACCACAGAAAAATTTCGGTACTTCATATCGATAGAGTACATATAATTTAAAAGTAAATAACAGGGGCAAAACCCATTCGGACAAACACGAACGCACGGGAAATCAATTAACGCACACTTATGTGGAAATATTTACTGACTTTACTTCAAAGTTGCACAAATCACGCTCAAAACATTTTTACGTTTCGCAGTAAAGTTGGTACAGGCTCCCTAATTACGTTTCCAGCGTGAGAAATAAAATATTATATACTCTGAATCATCAGTTTAGAAATCAGAAACCAATTTAAAGTTGTAGAAATTAATCCGTATTCTCTCGAAGATGCATTCAACTGGTAGCCAATACGGCCTTCAACTTCTTGACCGATCAGAAGTTCCACCACACTAAATACGTACAGTACGAAATGGTCTAGAGAAAAGCTATGGAAACTGAACCACTGAGCGAGAAACACAGCTGGCTGGGCGAATGAAAGAACGTAAAGTTTGCCCCTCCTCTGCAGTCAAAGTTTTATCGCCACATTCTGCCTGCATCGAGTTGGAATGGATGGACAGGTTTTACGGTCAGGCTGGATATAACAGACAATTGCACCAACCTGGTTTTTATTCGTCTGCACCAACCTCATTCTGTCCCCTGCCATCATCAAGCGTTTCTGTGAACGGGTGATAAAACAAGTGATGAGAAGTTAGTAGCGTGCCAAGTCGGTGCTCCAACGGCAGTGAGACGATCATCAGGGAGCTTGAACGATGGATAATTTTATAAAACGCGCCTCGAGAGTTGCAGAATCGCAGTCATGAAACACATGAAATAGAAGGACTCTTCGGAAAGAACAAAATATCAGGGTGGTTATGGAATGTTCATGTTTTTTACGATACGCAAATAGAAATGCGGATTTAGTTTGGCGGTGATGGCCTCACAGACGGAGACAACAGGGTTCTTCTAAATGTCGTCAATGCAGCACACAACTACACAATATTATCACTCAGAAAAGGGATCCACTTTAGGAAAGTGAATAATTACGATGAACTGTTCACGTTTAATTAAAGATAATTCATAATCCATGTATAGAAACACACAAAAGCGCACACATGCATGATCCAAATATGCAGACAAAAATCCTTATACAAACATTCAAGCCAGGGCAGCGTTGTCGATAAACCAGTAGGCTACGAGGGTCGACGGGCTGAGGATTCTTGAAAGGGACTAAATCTTTTTCCCCACAGAATACCGGAGATAAAGCAGCTGGGAAGTGAAGCTGACCACCCAGCTCCATACATTGCTAAGGTTAAGAATGCATTCATCTGAATACTCTCGCACATCAATTTATGGAGTGCACAAGGACAAGTCTTACATGCATACGTACATACATATAAACATACAGACAGGCAGACAGACCTACATACACATACACATAAACTACATACATAACATCACATACAGACATAACCTATATATATATATATATATATATATTCAACCGGAGTAAAGTAAAGTAAAGTAAAGTAAAGTAAAGTATTCTAGTTTAGTATTATAATTTGTTGTTAGAATCATTGTTTTTGTTGTTATTATTGTTACTATCCCAACTGACGCAATTTTTGCATTTTTAATTGCTCTATTTGACTTCAATCCATGTCAGCGTAGTGTTATGGCTGCAATAAAACTGCTCATCAAGCTATACACACAGAGCGAATTGAAATAAATTATTTTGTGGCGAAGCTTTTATGACATTGCAGTTCCATATAACTTCAGGTATGTAAGTTATTTTTAATGTAACGGTGGTATTTCATCTTCAGCGGCGCGCTCTATTCTTTTTTTCATTTTTATAACTGCTATATATTTTCTTCCTGTTCCAGGGTATGTAATTAAACTTCATATTGGCTCACTGTATGAGAACAAACATTACGAACATCGTACGGTTCTATCCCTCAGTCCTCTTTAAATTCTGTTTTTCTTTTTTGAGACATTTCTTCCGATGACCTCGATTTTAATCCAAATAAAGATAACATTATTGTGGAGATTCCACCATTTGTACCCACATTTTTTATTTTTTGAAAATCCTGCCAACAGCCAGTCAACATAAACACCTGACATATACCAACTGCTGTATATAAAGAGTAGTACCACCTGGTGATGAGCAGTAAGCCTTTTAGAAATATGTAGAGGTTATTTATCTCAGTATTTAACCAACTTGATGGACAAAATTTGTTACACAATAAGTTTTATTTCATGTCTCTACATGTTTCGAGCACATGTGCTCATCATCAGGATGTCAAAATTACATTGCACAGCCTCTGGTATCATCACACCTATTACACAGCCTCTGGTATCATCACACCTATAAGTGTGATGATACCAGAGGCTGTGTAATGCAATTTTGACCTCCCGATGATGAGCACATGTGCTCGAAACATGTAGAGGCATGAAATAAAACTTATTCTGAAACAAATTTTGTGCATCAAGTTGGTTAAATGCTGAGATAAATATACTGCGATACACGGTCAGCAAAACGTCAAAAAATGTAGAGGTTAATTATTGAATTAAATTGAAAGTAAGTATTGAATCATGTTGGGTCTTATTGTACGGGTATCTGTACACACATTTCACAAAGCCAGACAATTAATATTAGTTCATTCCTGGATTATTTAACGTCACTTCAAATCGCCACGATTATATGGCCTCGAATATAGGATTAATGAATAATAAATTGAACTGAAAAAAAGAAGAAAGAAGCAGCAGCAGCAGCGATATAATTTCAATTACCGTGCATGAATTTGATTGGTGCGACATTGTTAAGTGTATCAGAAAAATCTCAGCCATTATACGCCGCGTCCAGACTGAGATTTTAACACGGGACTTCCCGGATACTGCGCAGTGCCACCAACTCACCAGTGATGCTCGTTTCCAAGCCTTCTAACTTCTTGATACAAATGATTTTTAAGAAATAGCAGAAGGAATGCTAAGAACTTTGTTCTGAATTCATTTACACATGGCACATGGGTCGCAGATGGTGAACGCCAGACGTCGACATAGTCACTATTGATATTAAAGCATCACGGCTTGGATCACGATGTAGAATAATTGTCACGTGCGTGTATACAGGAGGTGGCAACTTGCTTCAGGTCAAGGTCTGTTGCAAATTGCTGACCAGATACTTCTTAGGTGCACTAAAGAGATGCAAATCGCTGGGCGCAATGTGTGGACTGTAAGAATGGCGCTCCATCAATCTCCCAGTAACCAGTCGCAAATCCGGAAGTATGGGGTCTGGCCTTATCGTGCAAAATGATAGGACCCTGGCTCCAACCCAGGACTCTTGCCACGAAATCATCGGCCGTAATCTCTCAAATGTACCACAGTAACGCTCAGCAGTTAAGTGACAAACCTGCCAAGGAAACACACAAGAAATACACTTGCGTGGACCCAAATGACAGCTGCCACGATTTTTTTTACTGATGATGTTGCTTTATGTCTCTGATGGGGGGAGATAATTTGTGTTTCCATATCCATTCTGTTTTTGGTTTGGAGTGTCGCCTGATTGAAAAGTGTCTCAGCCTCTGTCAATTGCTTTCTTGGTACTCAACGCAAAGTGTCAAATGCACCACAGAGAGAGAGAGAGAAAGACGGAGCATCATACGACAAATTTGTGGTCATCTGTGTGAACTTAGGTACCAATCTTGGGCCTTCCTGGCGGTAATCCAGCCGCTCGTGAACTGTGCTGAGCGTACTACACAGGGAAACGTCTAGATCTTGAAGACAACAGTCAGCTTAATGCTTCTGCACGACATAAACATCCAAAGTGGAAGTGCTTGGGCATGCTCGACGCTGCTGGCCGTCAACGTCTGTCCAACCCTTACTGAAAGCACTGCGCCTTACACACACATATTTCCGTGACACGGCACATGTCACACTGGAGATGATTTCCACCGACGTGACAAAAACGACCTACGCTGCGTGCTTCGACATGCAACCATGTTTCCAACAGGCTTACCATGCTCAATCCCTATGTACGATGATACGACACGCTGACGGTTCCATCTCGCCGCTGAAGCTTGAAACGGTCGATGTACATGTGCACATTTCATGGTGAAATACGCGGTCAGATAATGCTATTTTACGAAAGACCTACTCGTAACATCATTCCTTGAAACACCGTTTTACGATTTAAATGTGGTGCTGGAATTAATGTTCTTTAAGATACTTCATTCTACATAAACGACTTAATACATACTGTTTTAGTTTATTACTAACATATCGAAGCTACTTATATACCAAACTGTTTGAAAATTTCGTCACTGTATTCCCGCATTTCCACCATGCGATGTGGGAACGATATACTTGTGTCCTTGAATACGTACAGTTGCTTTTAGACTAGTAAATACTTTAATTATAAATCTCAATCTTCTTGCAGAACTTACATTCAGTCCGTATACTCATTCACATGCAATTACTGTGAAAATTGAGATAAAATTTCGGAGACATTTTTATATAAATTTTCTACTACTTACCTCACAGACGTCACTCAACATATCTATTTAGTAACCATTTTCAAATTCTGTGCAAAACTGGACATGTAGCATTGCTAGATAGAGGTAAATGTGTTCGTGTGTACGCCATGTAAATATAAGGTAAATGGAGATGGAGCTCTACTTATTCTTACACTCGGTGCAAAATGGGAATAAGTGCCCAAATTTACGCCGCAGTCGCTTCATCCCCCCTCCCCCTCCCCTGAGGTACAGAGCATAGTCACCCATTAAATAGAAAGTTGGGTAAGCCCCACAACAGGACCGCAAACTTTGGAGAAGAAATAAATCTGTCGCCCGTGCCGAGAATAAAGCACAACTCTTCAGACGTCCAGAACATGGCTAGCAACTCTACCGACTAAGCTATCGCGGTCGGAGCTTTTCTAGTCACCTCATATCCATCTGATATTTTACAACTTCATACCTCGAAATGTAGACCAACCTCGAACTTCACACACGTCGAAGACTTGCATGCTATGTGTAGAGCTGTCCCACTACATACCAAACAGGCACAAAAGGGAGAATGAAGTATAGACATACCTATATTAATAGTTGTCCAGCGAGATGCAACACAAAGCTGTCTATTTATTGTTCTGCAAGTTCACTCTACATATTTCGGGTGTCAGTCACGCCCATCATCAGGAGTGCACAAAACTGTAACTACAGCCTCCAAACTAGCTTGGCCACGTTGGAGGGAGGTAGCTGCACAAACAATATGACCAGTACCGGGAGCTGTAATTACAGTTTTGTGTACTCCTGATGATGGGTGTGGTTGACACCCGAAACATGTAGAGTGAACTTGCAGAATAATAAATAGACTGCTTTGTGTTGCATCTCGTTGAACAGTTATTAATATTGATCAGCGATGCACGGAACCATAAACATAAAACAGATATACCTATACTCGACGACGGCGCTATGAAGTGGTGAACTGTTCAGTGTCACGCCTAGGCCCTTTTACCACCAGAAATACACCCCGTACCCATTGTAAAGGAGGCTGTGTGGACCTTGGGGCCGTTATGGACGGGTACGGAAATTTGTGTGTTGCGACAGTGTTTACAAATCCGTAACGAATTATGTTTAAACCGCGTTCATTAATTCTTAATTTTTCAGTTTACAAAAATTATTGTGTGCAAATGCTCCTCACACATTAAATAACAGTTTTGTCCATATTTGATTAGTTTTCCTATCAATGCTACATTGACATACCTGTTTTCATGAAACGTTTCTGGCCGGACAAATTTATTGCATGCAGTTCCTTCATGAGCTTACCCCTCATTCGGAAGTTCTTGACGTGTGGAATGCGCTAGGTGGACTAGACATCACGCTGACAGCAAGGTTACTATGCTACCGTTGTCTCAAGGTACTTCCGAATCAAATGTGCATGCTTTTCATTTGAAAAGCAGAGGGAGATTCAAAAATAATACAGCACTTTCAAAAATTTATTACTCAGTAGCTAAGGATCATAACATCTAAATACACCAAACTCTGTAACTAAACTTAGTATATTTTTTTTTTTTACATTTTGGCGCTTTAAAGTTGTACGCATTTTCACCATCAGGTGGTACCAGCGTTCATCATGGCGTATGTACTGGAGAAATCATTCTGTGGTTTGCAGTTTGCTAAACTTGGTTCCGCGACTGCAGAGCAAAACTCATTCCGTGCATGATACAAGAAACTCCAGCACAATAGGTTTAAGGTCAGGTGTTCCTGCGCTAAGGCACTCAGTATCATGCAGAGACGGAAGTACGGCTCCAACCAATTTACTCAAAATAAAAAATAAACAAATGTGCGTATTCAGCTGCAAATTCCAACCGCTTCATCCTCAGAGGAAAAACCTCTGTGGAGCAAAGACAGTGCTCTTCGGCCTCTGAATAGTCACTCCACTAACTGGGATCTCCCGGCTAACCATAAGGGAGGAGCAGTCTTTAAAATATTGATATTCTTTCGGTACATTTCCATATTACTCTGTGTACTGATATGCAGTCGTGAACAGTAAAGGTTAATTCACACACACACACACACACACCACACACACCACACACACACCCACACCACACACACACACACACACACACACTTTGGACTGTCCCGAATGTGCGCCGACCGTGCCATGTCGCTAAAGATCTAGATTGTGTCATTACTTTTTTAATTACACAGTAAGACCTTATTTGATTCACACATGCAGGACTGGGCTCCAGCTATGCTCCGACTACACCGTGTCGCCAGAGATTCTTGTTGTGTCATTCCCACTGAATTACACACCGTGCCCCGACCGTGCCGATATGAGCCGCTTTGGAAGTCAGTTCGCATATCAGAATACGGAAGTGATTTAGAAGATAAATTGCAAACATACAACAAAATAAACGGAGCTATACGGAAACATTTTGGAAAACTAATGAACAAAGAATCAAAGTTAAGAATTCACAACATTACACCTAAAGCAGCATTGAAATTTGGAAGTGAAGCTTGGGTACTGAAGAAAAGAGAGGAACAACGTCTAGAAGCAGCACAGATGAAATTTTTGAGACACTTACTTGGAATAACAAAAGTAGATAAAGAAAAGAATCAATGTATTAGGCAAAAAATGGGAGTACAGAACATAGTAAAGGAAATAAAACAGTACCAGAAAAAGTGGCTAAAACACGTACAGAGGATGGACACAAACAGACTAC
>Ga0131853_10024452_pt1 | contig 10899 bp, 7 predicted proteins | sample TergutLab28metaG_FD_92764 | JGI IMG/M metagenome (GOLD analysis project Ga0131853, IMG submission 92764) | Labiotermes labralis P1 segment gut microbial communities from Petit-Saut dam, French Guiana - Lab288 P1 (version 2) (version 2) | ecosystem: Host-associated > Arthropoda: Insects >...
GTGCCAACTTTTGCGGATAGAGGGGTGTCACGTGGTCAGCGTAACGGGTCCCCACAGCCGTTAATCTCTGTTTTCTAGACCTGGAGCCGCTACTTTTTTCATTCAAGTAGCTCCTCAATTGACAAATGTACATAAAAGGTTATTAATTATCAGTATTCAAAATAAGCATTATTCGACTTACATTTGGTCCTATATCAACATACGAATCATTCATTCATCCAAGTATTGTCCTCTGTACATTGATTTGCCTTCCCCCATATCTAATTTTTTTCGCGTGTCACTCTCTCTAAAATCCTCTTATAATAAATGTATTTTCGTCTAGACAATATTGTCTCCTTATTTATTGAACTAAAGGGGCTCTCCTTTTTCTATTAAAACAATTTTAATAAACTCTTTTCTGAATAAGGAATATATCGAAATTTACTGAATAATATACACGAAAAATAAAGGCACTTAATCGAGTGAAAATCGGACTGTAGGCCAGATGTGCGAGAACTCATGATGTTTTGACTTCCAATTGACTGACGTGTGTGTGTGAGACTGAACCCAGTGGAAATATCTGCTTCTACAGAAAGTTCCCAATTACATATTGACCTGTCCCCGATTAGCATAAGGAGACAGATTTTCTCGGTCTTGATCTACAACCAAAATCAGATGTTTTACTACGCACTGTGGCAGTGCGACGTTGTGAGTGTGTGTTCAGAACACAGTGGGTGAGTTGTGAACGCGACTGCGTGTCAAATGCTAACAGAAGCTGTTTCATCAAATTCATGTCTTAAAGGAACTGTGTGTCCTAACCGACGAAAAAAATGCATCGTGCCCTAAGGGAGCAAACATCTAAATATTTACCGTTGTTATAAATATTTATACAAGCTTGTTAAGATGGAATATTTAAGATAGTGCCTATAGAATTGTAGCATATTAATCAGGCTTCAGATACACATTTCTACACAATGGCAGTTTCCACCAGCGAGCAGGCTATAGCAGTGGTTCCTAAGAAGACCCCCTTTTAACTTCAAAAGTTTCGAGGACCGCCACATAGTGGTTGTTGCATTTCGGAGAATACGTGCTGACAGAAATCTGACATGAATTCATTAACGTTTCTAAATAAACTAAAACTTTAATTATAACTACAATAATAATAATAATAATATCAAGAGGAATCAAGCACCGGCTGGAGAAGCAAGACTTGATGCGTAGGTGTGTGAATTTCTTGAGTCCTTGGAATAAATTCACAGCCCCCTTTGGAATAAATTTGCGGGCCCGTCGGGTCCGTGACTCACAGCTACCAAGTATGTAAAACCAACATTTTTATTTCTTTTTTGGAAATTATGACAAATTATCGCCTGATTTATTCATAACTGCCAGAAGTAACTTAAACGTAAGATCCACAGCAAACAGACTGTAAACAATAAACTATTACGTAACATGCTTAAAGCCATGCAATATATATTTTTATAAAAATGAAATGTAATTATAGGTTGAAGAAATCCAACGGGGTGCAACAGTATGCATATATTTATTTACTGCTAAATTACCCTACATGTTTCGGGCGTCCATCGCGCCCATCATCAGGAGTCCCAAATCAGTCCTTATTTGGTCACGTTTGAAGAAGCTTGCTCCCCAAATAGTACGATCTGTACCAGAGGCCGCAACTACAGTTTTATGTACTCCTGCTGTTGGGCGCGATGGACGCCCGAAATATGTAGGGTAATTTAGCAGTAAATAAATATATGCATACTGTTGCATCCCGTTGGATTTCTTCAACCTATAATTACATTTCATTTTTATAAAAATATATATTGCATGGCTTTAAGCATGTTACGTAATAGTTTATTGTATACAGTCTGTTTGCTGTGGATCTTACGTTTAAGTTACTTCTGGCAGTTACGAATAAATCAGGCGATAATTTGTCATGATTTCCAAAAATAAATAAAAATGTTGGTTTTACATACTTGGTAGCTTATTTCATTTTATAGGATGTCGGTCATTTACAACGACAGCTCTGTTTTAACAATCAATAATGAAGGGAAAAGAATCAATTGTGTTCCAGCTGCCCCACATTAAAAATTGATGTGAATTTGGTTGATAATGGACATTGTCTGTGGTCATTAGTATCAGCTGATAACAATCAGCTTACTTTCTGGTTGTCCCAGTGTAGCGATTTTTCATTAAGAAACGCAAATTAAGTTTTTGTATTCAGCTGCTTACCCTACGTGTCGGTGAACAATACATAGTGCAGGCATGAGGCCATAAATGAGTTTCTCTGAATGGTCCGTTACTAATTAATATCATTTCTCCTGCGACACTCGGAATCAAGATCCATATTAAGCAATTTTCATATCTCTCCTTCATTGTAATATGTCCTGTAACAAAGCTCTGTATGCAGATGACTGTGAAATATATTATCATAACAAATGACAAAACACATTCGTCAAACAACAGGAACTAGCAATATGTGGGCACATAAGTGGAATGATTTGATATATCAATAGAGGACACATGTGTTGTGTTGAAATTCCACAAAATGTTGTTGGCCAGATTTGAGGACTTCACTTTAGTTTTGGTGATCATTTTAGTCTCCTTTGATGTCAAGTACACTGAATCATCTTCTACTTATCCCGAAGACGGGGGCAGTACGCTCCTCCGAAATGTCTGTAACCATTTACCGTTGCAAAGGGCGTAATATCTCTGAAGGATAGAATTTTACCTTATTGTTTCAACGCCATTCATATCATCATCGTCGATGTTAGGTTTTACGCTGGCCTTTTCAACAGAATTTCATCACTCGAAACTTTGTTAAGAACTAGTAAAACTGATTTTAAAAATCTGCAATTTGGCACTCATCCAACGGAATGTTTACTTAGTGCAAAAACATTTCCTCCAGTCCATCCTTTAGAAAACACTCAACTGTTACCTAAGTATGTGGGTTCGCTCTCCTTCATCCTTATTACCATTTCGCATGGTATTTGTATGCGTATCTGCAATATTGTCAGGACGACTTCAACTGTCCGCTGTACGCGGTGGAAAACAAACGAAGCGTCATTTTGGTGTTAGTCTAAGTAGGCCCCGTAGATCGTCAGTACATAGGTTAGGCTCTCCCACGACGTAAGATGTTGCTTATTTAATTCAACTGAACATGTTTGGAGCCGGTCCCAGTGGCCGCGCGATCGAAGGCATAGGTATGCGGCCTCTCGTTTGCTGGAATTGCGGGTTCGAATCCCGCCAGGGGCATGGAAGTCTGTCTCCTGTGAGTGTTGTGTTTTGTCAGGTAGAGGTCTGTGCTTCGGGCTGATCACTCGTCCAGAGGAGTCCTACTGAGTGTGATGTGTCTGAGTGTGATCGTGAAGCTGCGATAATGAGGATGCCTTGGCCAAATAAAGGTTGTCGCGCCGCGGTAAAACAGAAAAATATCTGAATCCGTAGACGACTTTGGTCCATTGGAATTCTGTTATAAGGCAATTGTACGGTAAGTATTGTATGTGAGTAAATCCCAAAACGTCTTAACAACAGAGACGAAACAGAGTTTACAGAGACTTTCTGTTCGCCCACGACTGCGCCTACTGAGGTTTGCGCCACAATATCTTTTCCAATTTAGTGATTTTACATTTGCCTCTTCTGACTATATTACAGGACAGCCACTTTGCTTATTATTTCACAACAATTAGACTGAGTGATATGTTCCATTTCCCTGAAAATCAGACTGCGTTTTGTCCTACTCGATGTATTTGTGTAATAGTGCAAAGACTCAACCACAACAGGTTGATTTGCTGGCTTTCTTTTGGTTCTACGGAGTACGTCTTCTACCGCCCACATACGTAACACTGGCACAAGAACCAGCCTTTTGCCTGTGTGCTTACCGAGCGTATCAAATTGCTCAATTCCCATGCGTTTTATGGATATTGCTCCGTTGTAACACGGCCGCTTGCACTGGACCTCTGTTTCAAAATGTCACGCTCGTGTTAATTCATATCTGCCTGTCATGAGTTGTGGAATTAATTTTGATGCGGCATGAACATTATCTCTCTTTCTGTCTAAAAAAGAGACAATTTCGGAACTTTTTTCTACACACAAATCATGGCTGGCAATTAGATTTACTAATTGAATTTTATTGGAAATCGTTTAGTTGGGTTCCGACAGAGGGGAGGGAGGAACAACGTCCTGCAGGCATCCAGCACTGTGGGAAGAGCAGAATGGGGAATGGGTCAGTTGTTTCTATCTGGTAACTGATATGCAGCCTCAGTCATTCTTGGGAACACATATTCTGCCATGTTTATTTAGTTAGCAGGCTTCGATATTCCTAGGCCTATTTGTTATGGTAGCGGAATGAAAATGCTATGAAATTGTTTTGCTTTGTAGATGGAAACAGGAGGATCCTCAGAAACCTTGGTAATCAGCTACCAAACTGTACGGCATCAGTCACAATTGATAGTAACTTTCGAAGAATATTAGATCATACAGTGGGATCTTATCTGTTTCGTGAGAGAGGAGCAAGATACGCACACAAAATTGTGGGTGACAAAATACGGCATGAAACAAAATCATCGAAAATGCACGTTAGCCATTTTTAGACGCGTTCGCAGAATTGAGAAAACCGACTATTAGCATCGTCATGTCTGTCGGTCCTTCTGTCCATCCTTCCGTGCGTCTGTCTCTCAAGGAACAACTCAAATCCCACTGGACGTATTTTCATGAAAGTTCACATTTGAATATTTTCGAAAACCGGCCAAAAAATTCAAGTTTCATTAAAATCTGACACAAATAATGTGTACTGCACATGAAGACCTGTATACATTTTTGATCATCATCACTTCTTCTTAGAATGATAGATGTTTGACACAAAATTTGTAGAGAAAATCAACACTCACATTTTATGTTCAACAAATTTTTGTTTCGAAAATCATTCCGTTTATGAGATAATGTGGAGAAACACTGTAGTGCCGCGTAGGACAGAGATGACAATACCCAATCGCATTGCATGCTGGATACCTAAAGTTGCAAACACACACTCAGAATATATAATACTTATTTCTTCTACACTGCAACAATGGCTGCGCGAAGACGCATCGATATTAAGTTGCACGTACGCAACCTGTCTTTTATTCAAACCAACACCAAAATCCATTACAACACTTGGACTCTGCATTACAAAGTAATGGTACTACATACAGTACCATAAATTTTACACTTTCTGCATTCACTGCCATGTTGTGTTCGGTACGATTGGCACAATAAACGTAATTCCTTACCCAGAAAACTTTAACCTTTACACGCCTAATGTCAACTATAGTGGTCGTGCCGCTCCGCTAACCTCTAAATTTGCATTTTATATATTTATTCAACAAATATAGGTACCGAATATTTTAAACATGGTATATACCCTCCGTTTTCTTCTCTTCAAAATGCAGTTTGTTTCACAATTCTAACGTATTTTGTTCCCTGTATTATTCACATTTTATATACAGGATGTGCTATAATGTAAAAAATAATTCCGGCGCCAAAAGGTTAACCAGCTTTTGACGGAGACGCAGTGATTTTAGAAATGCATCCCTTTATACTGTTCAGATGAAATATAAAGACTGATTTACACGACCAATCCTATTGTGTGCTTACTTGATCCACATAAAATGAGGATCTTGTGAAACTGTAAGTCACTCTGCTGTGGAAACACTGTTCCGTGCCGGCTATACTGCGCTGTTTTGAACTAAGTTGCATTTGCTGAGTTCTGTTGGATGGAGACAGTTCGTGTTATCTGTACGATCCGGCATATTGCCATGAGGCTGCGCGTTGATTCCTTATGCCTGGAGTTAGGGACCGCCAAGTTATCTTTCCTCGAACCAAAGTTAACAATAGTTACTTCCAAACGGGCTGACAAATAGATCCACCGAGCCTCCTGTAATTAAGGAGTGACTTCCAGTAGCAATGTGGGTGTCCTTGTAATTAGGTGGTCCGACCACCACGAATCCCTGCCTCATGATTTATACAGTCGCTGTCAGTTTGTTAGCCACCTAAACTCCGACGTCTATAATTAATTGTAGTTTTCACAGTATAATGTAGTCCCTTAATAAGGCTGTGCTCAACGTATCATTCGAAGTCCCACGCTAATTTTACAGTACAAATTTTACCCCGATACTCGACCAGTCATGTTGTAGCAGTCCAACTGCTTCTGCACTCAATAGGATCATATCAGAAATGGATTCAAACAAGTTAGTTTCTGTAATCAGGATGGGAAAGAAAGCATTCTTATTTAAAGTTCACACACTCGTAAGGCTTTCAGCAGCGTACTAACAGGGCAGATATATATTACAGGTCCAGAGGGTAAGGTAAATTAAGATTTTTTTCTGGTGTAGTAACCGTAAATCAGAGTGAAAACTTGCATCGCCTCGCAGTTTTTAAGACTTTTGTAATCAGCCTTTTTCATACGTAGTTTTACGTTTGAAGTATAAGGATTACTAAAGAGAATGCTAGCAGAAGTGAAAGCGTGTTGCCATGCGTCGTCCGAGTATATGTTCAAACAGTGAATAAAACTTCATATTCCTTTCAATGAAGTAATTATTTCAAGCTTCATAATCTAAATAGGTGGTAAGCCCATGCACAGTACACGTGTGTGAGGGAATAACAATGTGTATGGCGGGTGTTAGAATTTTTTGTCGCCTTTCATGAGACAACAGATTTAGTAAAAAACATTTTATTTCGTGCTGGTTATAAAATCATATATATATATATATATATATATATATATATCTTAGGGAGTTTATGGTGTAAACCTCGCCTGTTTAATATCGAGGTATTGTGGAAATGATTTCAGAGAGGATTCCACCGCCGCAGTGGGTAAAGTGCGGTGTGCAAAATAATGGAATGTCGGGGACATGCAGTAAGAATTAATTTTTTAGCCAGACTTGACTGTCTGATTGACAGTAGGATCTGACAGATAATTTCACTTTGTCACCTTAATATGCATAGTAATTCTACTTCTCATTTCCCCAAATTCGAACCAAAGTTGTGAATCCTACTTCCAAATATTTCTCTCTGTCACTTAATTGGAACCAAATTTCACACTCAGTGCTTATTAAAATTAATATTTTAAAACCCATTAATTACCCTATGTGCCATCAACTGTATGACTCAGAAATTCTGTATTCTGCTCACATATTATATTTATTTGTTTTTTGTATACCTCAGAACACATAGCGACCATTTCCCTGTACAACATTAAATGGTTTGTTCTTTTTAAACGATATGGAAGATGTTTACTGCGCGGTACGAATTTGACCTTTATTACTTATCGCCCTTAAAGGGTTAATAATACTCTGTTAACTGCATATTGGTCTATGCGTACCATATTATCATATTTTTTCTCGAAAGTCCATTTTAGTGCCTACTTCTCACCATCCCTATTTTTCCTGGCCTAAACAGCGGCTAATGTTTTATACAGTGAAATAAACAGATGAATTCAACGACGTATGTCTTCTCAGATAAATCCTAGAATTAGAGCTTCCTGAGAAAATGATAGTGACCCAGTTGGTCCCAGACCTTTATGGAATTCAAAGGTTCACGATGGGGCTCACAAGACACCCTTCAACAGTCTAATCCCTTATGTTATCTACTAAGACGTCTGACTGCCACTTACCTTTCATATGTGACACATACCCAGTCCATTTAACTCTTCCTGAACTGACGACCTTTTGATGAAGTCAGGTATGCAGATTTATAAAAATAAGAATTTTATAGAACTTTCTAATACTGTTCAACACATTATGCAATATGTGTAACGCACAGCGAATTGCTTCATCATCGCTGGCAGTGTACTGTTCAGTACGTCTGGGAACCTGTTCTTACATGCATGGTACATTTGGACTACCAAAATAAGGTGAGGCCTCTTATCAAAAGATGTTTTTCTCGGCACTGCTCCTGCCTTATGCTCTAATTTATATTTTTCTTCGTTGACGACCAAAGTTAAACTGTAGCCGTCTTGAAACGCAACATGTCGTTCGCTTTCAAGACCTTGAAACGTGACTCGCATATCTTGTGTCGGGTATCTATAGAGTCGCTGAACATTTGTGTGCAGGATATCCTGTGAAATAGTTCATGACCCGCTGCAACTGAGTACCCGCATCGTTGCACCTGACCACGGTGAACCTCCGGAAACACGTGTCTGTCTTCTCTGTGCTCCTCGTGCTTCTATCAGCTTGAGTCCAGGGACGGTTGGCTCCATGGAGATCGGACAATCGATTTTTCCATCTACAGAGCCATTTCTGGCTACGGAGCTAGCTAAATATAGATACTGTCTGTGTTCTGGAATGTGAAGCCGTGGAACTGGTAGACTTACAGACGTTGCGGAGTTACCTGCTGATTCCAAATGCACATTAATGCCTTTAAATATCCGGCAAATCTGCACCAGACTACACGGCGTCATGTGTCAGAAGACAATTCTTCATATGTACCCCTGGGAGAACCTCAAACCTGCTAGCTGTATAACTGACAGCTTACACAGCAAACGTATACATATTTAAATACCTCCCTGTTTCGTGGCCTCAATTTAGACGTTACCAGTTAATCGCCTGTTTCTTATATCTAACCCAGACGGCTGTTGGACCAATTCACGAGAGAGTTTAATCACACGCGTACCTTCACACCCTGATTTCTTTTACACACATTTCATATCATCTTCTTACCCACTAACAGTCTTTTCCTTCAAATCTAGGTTACTATACAGTAACATAAAAATTTGTATCACTTTCTAATTTCCACGTACCACGTCATGTCAGTTTAATTTTTATTATTTTCAAAATCCTGAATGTGCTTCTATAATATCCTCATGGTCCTGTTCTTCCTCGTAATACTTCGACCTGGTGTTACGAAGTCAGAGCCAAGACTAACGGGCGAACCAGCCGGACAGCCTCCCAGGACGCCAGCCTATAAGGGCGCTAACACATCACTGGAATATTCGGAAAAATGGTGCCAGTAAACTCATGTTACAATACGCGAAAGAATTTCTCCGACAACGATCAGCAAATTGGGCACACGCCCTCAATATTCGCTAAAACTGTCCCAGTCCTAAAAAGTTTAAAGAATATTGGATTGAAGTGGCGACGAATTATTCGGCTGTCCGGGGCTCCCAGATATCTCGGGCCGATCCTGTACGAAGTGTTTACAGGCCACTGGTTCATTGGCTTGAAATATTCCAATAGCTGTGGGTCTTACCTTGGATCTTTTAGAAAACACTTCCTCTGTACCAAGACATTCTGTCCCGAGGCTCTAAAGGATCCAGTTTCTTGGACTTCGCCTCCTGAAGCCGTCCACATTTACGGAGACACACAAGTCGGACCACGAGTGATCTGGACGCGAGTTAATTACCACAGAAAAAGACTGTAAATTATAAAGATCCTCGTCATGTGTTTTCAACAGCCACTTTTTATCATGGCCACATCTTCTCTCCTTTACTGTGCACGAATATGTCCTCCTGAGACAGGCCGAATTCCCATCCATAAAAAGCTCCACATAAAATTGTTGCTGTATTGATTTTTATGTGTATGTCATTAGTGATCATGTTGAATTGAAACGAGAGTCACCAAATTTAATTTCCTGTTAGGTTTTGCATAAATATCGTTTTCATTTACCCACTACAACAAATCATCGGTCAGCACAGCTCTACTCTATCTGAACCGCCCTACGTGCTTCGTATCACTCGATCCATCATCGGGAGTATACAGACTTTAAATTTATAGGCAATGCAGCTCATGTTACAACGTGTGAGTCTCAATACTTGTGGGATCCCATATTACAAAATAAATGATACAATAAAATTGTAATATGTAAATAAGCCAATGCTAAAACAAATGAGACAAGATTAGAATTAAAATCTTTTCTTAAAGTTTTTTAAAACTTTGTTAAAATTCAAGGCCGAATAGGCCAAGAAGTTAAATGTGGAGTCTGTGGGTTCTGCAGGAGATGAATTTGCTTATTTCTGATAATTTTGCGCTACGCTTAGGAAGTGTAAACAAACACTGTTTTTAGATTATAGGGATATATCACAGTTTGCGTTATTTAAATTATCTTTTGATAATTATATTCTGTCGGCAATATTTTGAAGAAAAGCTATTTTGTTTTTAATATATTTTTGTTTGAGAATTCCTAAATGTTTTATGCTTACTGATTTATTCTTCAAGTGTCTGCTTTCACTTACGTTACTTATATCTCGGTGTGTTTATATCCTGACCTCCCACTTGATAACCTAAGATTTGTTACTGAATTTGCAAATCCTTGAAGCTTATCACATTTTATAAATTGACTGCAATATTGTAGAAAACCTTTCCAAACCGTAATTAGTATTCCATCGCTCTTTTAACCGTAAAGTCCAAGTGAAAAGTTAGTCTTGGAAAAAAATACTTGGAATGTCAGCAAGAGATGATGAGGTGGGGGCACTTGGCCCCCTGTACAGAGCAAACCAAAGTCCCAGATACATGGTCGTGCTTTTCGGAACAAGAAAAGTTAATTCTTAACATGACGTTTTAATGGTGCTGCGACGCCAACAGCTGTGCGGTTGCGGTGCGTCGCCAATTTACCGTTCCTGCTCGATTCCAGTCAGTAATATTTCCCATCCTTCGCAACGTGCAATTATACACGGTTCACCTATGGCCTCATATCCTGTGACAATTTTCAGCTTACTATTGATGCCATTATTATGATAAAATTTGTGTATCAGGCACTTTCTAAATGCACTTTGGAAGTGGATTCTTGTGTACCGTTACGATTCCCATAACCACAGACTATGAAATTCAGCCTTGATATACCCCGATATATACAGACGAATGTACGTCATGATTACAAGACACGCCTCTATAGTATTAACCACCAAAAGGTCCGGAATGGAAATATGTGACGTCATAACACAAGTTA
>Ga0131853_10024453_pt1 | contig 10899 bp, 5 predicted proteins | sample TergutLab28metaG_FD_92764 | JGI IMG/M metagenome (GOLD analysis project Ga0131853, IMG submission 92764) | Labiotermes labralis P1 segment gut microbial communities from Petit-Saut dam, French Guiana - Lab288 P1 (version 2) (version 2) | ecosystem: Host-associated > Arthropoda: Insects >...
AGGGCCGATTTCATATTCATTTAGCAATTTTGCCGCGTTTGCCATGGTTTCCTTTGTCCGCTCAATAATCCACCGGTCAACGGGCAGCAGCACCGGTGTTTCAGCCTTTTTCATATCCTGCAAATGGGATATGGCAAACTTGGACGCGTTCCACAACTTTGTGATAAAACGCTTGGGCACCGCCAGTTCATCTTGCAAGAAAAATGTGTCTGTCCCAAGCTTGGCCCCTGCTGTCCAGTAGCGCAGCACATCAGCAGAGTGTGTGGCAATAAGCCCATTGGGGTCAAACTCGTTATTATTTTTAGACTTGCCTATTTTTTCACCTTTTTTTGCAAGTATAAACCCGCATATCATTAAATCCTTCCAGGGCAAAACCCCCGTGTGATATAGGCTGCGCACAATTGTATAAAATGTCCATGTGCGGATTATCTCGTGGGCGTGGGTTCTCATACTCATTGGGGTCAGCTCTAGCCCAAGGCGCTCATTTATTTGGGGCGTTACACTTGATGTTGCCCAAGTGTCCAAAACAGCGCTTTCTGGGGTAAAATCCCGGCAGCCGCATTGGCATATACCGCTGTATTCAACCTCAAGGGGGTTGACCGGCAATTCATCCGCGAAAACAGGCTGCTCGCAATCTTTACAATACCAAACAGGAAATGGTACGCCAAAATACCGCTGGCGTGATATACACCAGTCCCATTTAAGGTTTTTTACCCAAGCAAGATACCGGTTTTTCATATTTGTGGGGTACCAATTAATTTCGTCGGCTGCTTTTAGAAGTAAGTCCTGCTGGCTTAGGACGTCAATATACCATTGGCGGGAAGGTATAATTTCTGTGGGCTTTCCGCAGCGCTCGTGTATACCCACATTGTGGGTGATTGTTTCGGATTTTATCAGCAGCCCGCGTTCATCAAGCAGGCGGGTAATTTCCTTTTGGGCAGCGGGGATTTTTAGCCCGCCTATAAATGGTACATCGTCTGCAATCAGGCCGTTTGGTAATACAATTTTCTTGTATGGCAGGTTATGCTGGGTATACCATTCGGCGTCTGTGCTGTCGCCAAAGGTGCAGCACATAACCACCCCGGTACCTTTTTGGGGGTCAACCTTTGCGTCCGCCATAACGGGCACTTGGTAGTCATACAAAGGCACAACCGCGGTTTTGCCAATATATTGCCGGTAGCGCCCGTCGTCAGGGTTTACAAACAGGCATACGCAGCCATGCAAAAATTCTGGCCGGGTGGTGGCAATCTCTAGCTGCTTGCCGTCAACCAGGAAGGGAATGTAGCAGAAATTGCATTCCTCGGTCTTTGTTTCCAGCTCTGCCTGGGCAATGGATGTCTGACATTCGCAGCACCACAATACTGGGGATTCCTTTGTGTATGCCTTGCCCTTTTTTACAAGGTCCAAGAACAATTCCTGGGAAATTTTCCGTACTTCTGGGCTTATTGTCTGGTACTCTGTTGACCAGTCTGCGGATATACCAAGGGATTTCCAAAATGCTTTAAATTCATCTTCATATTTTGCCACTGTGGCTTGGCATTTTAAAATAAACTCGCTTCGGGGCAAGGTGTGGGCGCGGATGTTTTCATCCCGTTCTACAAGCCGCTCTGTAGGCAGGCCATTGTCATCAAAGCCAAAAGGGTAAAAAACATTGTACCCCTGCATTCGGCGGAAGCGGGCAATCATTTCCCCCTGGGTATAGGAAAATAAATGGCCTATATGCAGGTTTCCGCTTACGGTTGGCGGTGGTGTGTCTATGGAGTAGATTTCCCCCTTGGCGTTTTTGTCGAAGCGGTATATTTGTTCCTGCTCCCAAAATTCCTGCATTTTTCTTTCTGTTTTTGTAAAATCATAGCGTTTTTCCATTTGTATTACCTCCGTTTTGATACTAGTATGATTGCAATAAAAAATCCCAAGCAGCATAAAATTGCTGCTTGGGACGAAAAATTCCGCGGTACCACCCAATTTCAGAGGGTTAACTCTGCACTCTGCCGGTGCGGGATTATAAAAATCCGATACCGCTTTCCTTATAACGGTGGAAACTCCGTTGAAGTCTACTTAGGTAGATATGTAGATACTACCTGTTCGGTTCACAGCTCAGAGGCTACCTTCCATACTTCCCTCACGAGAGCTTACACCAGCCGCTCCCTCTCTTTGCTTTGGAAAGAATGTACTCCTCCTCGTCATTGCCTTTGGTTTATTTAGTTGCTGGTGTTATATCATGGTTGGGTGGGGATTGCAAGGGGGTAATATTGCCACCACAGAAACCAATTTTCAGCAAAACTTGCGAAAAACTATACCCTCGTCATCCCGGCCTTGAGCCGGGATCTCATAATCTATTGCAAAAGAGTGGGGATCCTGGCTCAAGGCCGGGAGACGATAGGGGAGTTTTTCGCAAGTTTTGTTGAAAATTAATTTCCGTGTATTGCCATAAAAGCACTACCGCATAATCTGTCATTGCGAGGCGAAGCGGTCGCAATCCAGCAGAGTCCATGGATTGCTTCGGCTTTGCCTCACTACGGCGAAGATGGCAGGCTTCTGCTATTCTAATGATGTTGTCTCTTGAAGTTTGCGTCCATGGGGATGCCGCCCCCTACATTTAAGTGCATTGCAAAAACCCAGCATATATAAGGGATAGAGCGCTTTTACCAAAAATGACATCCCATTACTTCCGCCCAGCCAGCAACTCAGAAACCATAAACTCAATTTCTGCTTTTTTAGAGCTATTACCCCCAAAAGCGGGGCCAGCACGCCGGTCATTCTGGCCAAATCCCCCGCCGCCTTGTGGGCTGCCAATATTTTTCTGCCTAACTGTCAGCACCCCATCCTTCATCCTCATAACCTGGTCAGCAGAATCAGCAATTTCTGGGTTGTGGGTAACAATCACAACACAATAACCTTGTTTATGGGCCAGCCGCTGCAATATTTCCATTACTGCGTCCCCATTTGCCGTGTCCAAGTTGCCAGTAGGCTCGTCGGCCAATATAACCTTCGCCCCGGAAGAAAGGGCCCGGGCAATAGCCACACGCTGCTGCTCCCCGCCGGAAAGGTTTGCTGGGTAGCGGTTGCATTTTTCGTTCAATATCCCAACTGCCCCAAGCAACTCCCTTGCCCTGTCTTCCGCCTGCTTCCGGGCCACGCCAAGGGTAACCATTGGGAAGCACACATTCTCCAAGGCCGAAAGCAAAGGGAAAAGTTGAAATGCCTGGAAAATCATGCTCACCCGTTCCCGCCTATACCGGTCCAAGTCCATCTTCACTAAATCTTCCCCGTCAATAAGCACCCCGCCAGAAGTTGGGCGGTCCAGCCCTGCCATAATAGAAAGCAGGGTAGTCTTTCCGCTGCCGGAAGGCCCCACAATTGCATGAAGCTTCCCGTCAGGCATTTCAGCATTCACACTTTTAAGCACATCCTGGTTTCCCTTGCTATAACGGTAGCATACATTTTTAAGTGAAAGCATAATACCCTCCTATTCCTTTACCTGAAGCAAATCCAGCGGCGCCCGCATACTAATCACAAACGCCCCAATTGCAGAACCAACCGCCGCCCCGCCAAAATACACACCTGCCAAAAGCAATGGCGCAACACTTATCGCCACAGTAATAAACAACACCAAAAGCCCTAAAAACACCCCGGCAAAACACACCATAAGCTGCTCCGCACAAAGCATAACCTGGGATGCAACTCTAGGCTTACCCAATACCCGCATAATAGCCGCGTTTTTAGCGCTTTGCAGCATAGTAAGCAAAGAAAGCCCCAAAGCCAGCAAAAACGCCACCCCGATTGCAATAGGGTATAACACCCGCAAAAGGGACAAGCTTTGCTCCATAGGCACGATTACACTATAAATCACGTCGTCATGTATATGCAGCAAAAGGGGAATCACGCCCAAAAGAGTCCCAAGACTATTTTCCATAAACACTGGCCCCGCCAATTCACGCAGCTGGTCAAGTTCCCGGTTCCTTGCTGGGTCAATGGTAAAGCGGGCTGTCATATATGTTGGGTAAAATGTTTCAAGGCTTCTCCATTCGTCATGAAATGGCCAATGGCCAGCAAACAATGTCCGGTGTCTGTTTACAGGGATAATATAAATTGGCGTGTATTCCCCAAAGCGGTTTATCCCCCTTTGCATACCGCCATCAAAAAAACCAATTACCTGCCCGTATGCTTCATGAAAATACACATTGTCTTCCGCCATCCCCTGGCGCGCTATCATAGGGATTGGGTAACCAGGTACATAAACAAAATCCTCAGGGCCAAAGCCGGGCACAAATTCTATTTCTATATTCGTGCACCTTACCCCAAGCTGCTCGTCAACAAGGGTTCTGGTATTTTCGGCAATTAGTCCTTCCAAATGGCTTACCCCTATAAATGTTGCAGTTTCACCCCAGGCAAGTGATTCCAAATACCCATCCCTAAAAAATCGGGAAAACTGGATGCTGTCCCAAGCACGGGGTGATATAAATGCAGGAAATTCTGATGGATTCTCATCGCTGTGGTCCCTAAATATTTCTGCTTCAATTATAGTGGTGTCCCAAAGCCGTACAATTTCCGCCTGGGTAGAGACAATAGTGTTGTCCAGCCAGCCCAGTGAAAACACAAAAATAATAGCAAGAAGCAACGCAAGCATGGTCTTTCCAGGTGTACGGAAAATATGCCGCAAACTATGCCCCAGCGCTGCCCGTAACCTAGCACTAAAATATGTTGCAGGCAGGGGGCCCAGTGTAAAGCTTGTAAAAGCAAAACCTTCCGGCACAGCCCCAGGGTCAACATATTCAACTTTGGGGCGCTTCTGGGTCCCCCCCTGCAATTGGGTAAGCACCGGCCTGCTTACAACGCTATACCCCCCAAACCATACCCCCGCCAAAATAAACACAATAATCAGCCCGCACAAGCCAAGCAATAAATAAATATCCGGCATTACCCCAGCGTCATATGCCGCAAGGGAAACAAGGGCCGCCTCCGCCTGGGAAATAGCAAAAAACCAAGCAATCACACTTCCCACAACAATAGAAGGAACCCAAATTGTAACCACCGGGACAAAAAGCTGCCGCAAAACCCTGCCCCTGGGTATGCCAAGGGCCTGGGCAATCGCCACAGACTTGCGCCACTGCCTTAGATACAAAAGCACAACAAAAGCCAAAATCAAAGCCGATGCCACACCAAACACAACAAGGTTTACAGTAATAGACAAGCGTATTGGGTCAGTGGCAGCGGCAAGGTTTTCAAAGTCATTGGGCATAAAAGAAGCTGCAAAGCCCAAAGCATAAAGGGCCTGGCGGGTTTCCCGGGTAAAACTTTCTTCCCCCCGGGGGGAGTTTAATACAAAGCTGTACATACCCGTAAGGTGTGGCCCATCATCCCAGCCAAACCCCACAGGCATTACCCCGGCAGGTATAAATATCTCCGCAGTAGTAAAATTGTGAAAAAAAGTTGGGGTAAACCAGTACACCCCCACAACCTCCAGCTCTATCTCATAGGTAGGGAAATCCCGCCAGTTGGTTTGGGAACCGTCAATCATACTCCACCAGCCAGACGGGTTATTGTCCCACCAGTTTTCCACCCCTCTGGCCCACACACTGTGGGTGGGCCTGTCAATCCAGGGGGGGCGCGGGTTGTCACGGAGGGTTATTGTAAAAGTCTCCCCAACATGCAAACCCCGCCGTACCGCCAGCGGCGCAGGCACAACAGCCACTGGCCTGCCATAATCTTCGTATGTAAGAAAGCGCCCAGCAGGGTGTATTGGTGTATCCAGTAAGCTAGTCACCCGTAAGTCATTAAACCGCGGCATTGCAGACATGTCATGGGTTTCAATAACCACAACAGAGGAACGGTTTTCCGCATACATGGCAAGTTCATCATACAAATACGCCAGGGTCGCCTCCATAGCAGCAGTGTCTGATTCCCTTACAACAAATGTAAGCCCCTCTGTATGGGTACGGTTTACATTTATACGGGGGTTATACCCTCCCCAATAGCGGGGATTGTGGTCTTCCATTTCCATAACTTTGCCATCATAGCCCGTTAACGCGCGCAAATACCATATAAATCCTGCCCACGCGTCCGCCCCTGTCAATATTGCATAAATAGGTGTGCCCCTAAAAAGCGCCCGTTCGCCAATTGCCAAACCGTCAAAAGGGCACCACAGCCCCTGCTCAAACAGCCGTGCTTCCTCGTCTGTTATGTATAAATACATAGCATGCCGGCTGGTAATGGTAGTGGTTTGCCCATGCTGATTGGTAAAAGATAAATCCCCTTCCTGCAAAAAGGTGGGATCCCCAGACACCAATTCCTCCACAGCCATATTTACCATAAGGCGGGGGGATTCATGGGGCGACATTAGGCGTGGTGTGATGCTTATAAACCCGATAAAATAATGATCCAAAACCGGTATGTCCACATCGTTCATCATTGGGTTAAAATAATTCCATTGGTGATGGGCAGCCAAGTTATACCTGTCTGCAAAAACCCCCTGGGTAAAGCGCCTGGTATCGCTTATAGCCACATGGCGGCTGCCTTCAACAATATCCAAAGCCCGGGACACATCATGGTCAGTAGTAAAATCATTAAATCGCAAAGGGGAAAGTATCCCCACCCCACGGTAAAAAGACTCTATACGGGTAATTTCATCCCTTACCACAATAAACTCTGTAGCCCGTGCTACAAAGGCAAAAGCGGCCCCGCCAATCAAAATAGCTAAAATAAAAGCCCGTATGGGCTGTCGCATTACGGACTTTAAAAATATATTTTTATTCACACTACACCTCCTACTACTTAAGGTAGGATACCTAATATTTCATATAAGTCAGGGTATAATCGGTAATCATATACCGGGCCAGTCTCTTCAAAGGAACGCCCCGCAGCATCTGTAAAAAATAAAGGATTAAACCGTACAGAAAGCCCGCTATGCGGCAAATGTATAAAAGACGTATCCCAGCCAATACTTTCCGGGTTTTCCTCATACACAATGGTAAACCCCGCATCCCGTGCCATCTGCAAATACGCAAGATTAGGCCCAGAAAAATTATCAGAGTCAGTCAAAAGCCAAATACGCCCTTCAAAAGCTAAATCCAAAACAGGTGATACAGTTACATCAATAGGAAAGCCCAAAGCCACACTATCCGGTAAATCATATTCAAAATCCTGAACCAGGGTGCTTTTGCAGGCAGTGTCCCCCAAACCATACCAAGCCCTGTACTCGCGGCTTACCCGGTTAGAAAAACTCACATCGGCATGAAATGCATAAAACCGCGTATCCACCGGTTCGCGCAAGTTAGGGGCCAAAATAAGGGGGACAAAATAATCCCTAAATCCACTGCTAATACCCCGTATATCAATAACCAAGTCCTCAACACCATCAAGATTTTTATATAAATCCATTAAATATTGGGTGTCAGTATCAAGGCAAAAATACCAATATGGATTGCGGGAAACCAACTCATACCCCTTGGGTATAAATGTATTTACACGCAAATACATTACACCTTCAGCCAGCATCTCGCTGGCAAGGTTATCATCAAGTACCGGTATTTCAAACCTATCATCATAAAAACGCCAGTCATAATAGTTAAAAAAATACGGCTGGGTTATCCAGCCGAACATCGCCCGTGGCTCCCCAGAAAATCGCAATCCGCCAAAGCCGCCAAGGTGTTCTAGTAAATGCTCATTTGCAAAATTGCTAAAAAAATCCCGGGAAATATCATGTCGTGCTACTTCAGTAAGCTCAGTATTTGCAGCAACAGCCAATTCAATAAAATTGACATTGTTGCGCTGTGCCGCAAGCTCCAGATAGGGATAGTTCTCATATATATGGTTAACCAATACAAAAAAATCAGCTAACCGCCCCAGCTCCCTCTGGTCTTGGGCCCGCATACGGTTCCACTCCCGCATTAGGGCAGCAGGCGGGCCGTGAGAATCAGGCGGTTGTATATGTGGGTTGCGTATACCCATGCCAATAGGTATGGCAAAAACCAACACCGCAGCCAGTGTAATGCAAACCCAGTACAACCGGTGAAAAAAAACCCGGCGCCGCGTAAAAAAAAATGCGATACGGGATCGCATTAAATAAAAACGATGTGACATGGGTAACTACCTCCCCCATACATAAAAAATAAACCACCACACAAAACCAAGGGCCCCACCAAACAACAAAATAAAAGGAACAAACACAATAATTGCAGCTAAAATCATAGCACTCAAATCGCCCCGTTCCAACTCAAGAGGCTTTTCAGTCTTAGACTTTTCTATTATGGCATCTGCTTCTTCGCGGGTCATTCTTTTTCTAAAACCTCTTACCTTCATGGTAGCACTCCCTTCTAGTCGTCATATTTATGGCAAGCCACAAAATGCCCGGGGGCTTGCTCGCGCCATTCTGGCACTACAGATAAGCAAATCTCCATACAATCTTTGCAGCGGGTGTTAAATTTGCACCCAGGGGGTGGGTTTATTGGGCTAGGGATATCCCCTTCCAATATTTCCATTTCCCTGCCTTCTCTAGCATCTGTGGTTGGTATTGCAGACAGCAAAGCATGGGTATATGGGTGCAGCGGGTTAGCAAATAGCTCTTCAGAAGTACACAATTCCACAATTACGCCCAAATACATAACCGCAATACGGTCAGAAATATATTTCACCACGCTTAGGTCATGAGAGATAAACATATAAGTAAGATTTTCTTTGTCCTTCAAATCCTTAAGCAAATTTATAATCTGTGATTGAATACTTACGTCCAAAGCAGAAACAGCTTCGTCACACACCACAAACTTAGGCTCTGTGCTAAGGGCCCTGGCAATACCAATACGCTGCCGCTGCCCGCCAGAAAATTGGTGAGGATAGCGGTGTATCATATATGGGGCCAGTCCGCAGTTTTCCATTACCTGGGTAGTATATTCCTGCATACGTTCGTTATTCTTTACAAATTTCTTGTGGGTGATTGCACCTTCAGAAATTATCTGCCCTACAGTAAGCCTAGGGTTTAGTGACGAATATGGGTCTTGGAAAATAAGCTGCAAATCCTTACGAAGATGACGCATTTCATTGTAAGTTAAACGGGCAAGGTCTATCCCGCTATCCCGCATACCTTCATATTTTTGAAACTCTTCATTGCCTGCATATTTTTTACGTATTGCGTCAATGGTAGCCTGGGTTTTTGCTTTCTCGGCCATCAGTTTATCCATGTCTGGCCCAGACATTTGCTTTATTTTTTCCATTAGCTTATCGTACTTTGCTTGATTTGCACCAACTAAGTTGTTGTCGATTTTATACTTTATTTCTTCTGCGCTAACGGTTGTTTTTTGTATGTTTTTATTTAATACAAAAACAGCCCTTGCCGCATAAAAATGAAGCTGCAATGCTTTTGTTATATCTGGATAGTCCTTTTTATCGGCTATATAAAACCCACCAATAAGCCGTACCATTGCCAAATATTCGCTGTTCGCTTTTTTCCGGGCTTCATTGCGTTCATTGCGCATAGCAAAATACTGAGGATTATTTTTATCTTTCCCCGAGGCTTGATATTCATCCTTAACAGCTTGGTACTCGTCTTGCTTTTTTTGTGCTTCCTGTACCAGCCTCTTGGTTTCGTCGCATTTTATCTCTAGGCGGTTATATATATCCAATACATAACGGGGAACCATATCGTCTATGTCTTGCCCATAATATATGGTTTCGCCGTCTGTTTGGTTATATAGTTGAATCAACACGCGCCCAAGGGTGGATTTTCCACATCCAGATTCGCCTACTATACCCAAGGTTTCACCTTCATAGATGTCCAATGTAACACCATCGTTAGCGCGCACAAATACATTTCGTTTACCCCTAATGGGGAAATATTGCTTTAGGTTCCGTATGCTTATTATCGGCTTTTTCTCTGTCATTGTTTTCTTGCCCCCTCTTCAGGATAAAAACACCGCACTAACTGGTTTTCGGCTACCTTTACCAATTCTGGCTCTTTGGATCTGCATTCATCGGTTGCATATTTACAACGGGTCGAGAATTTGCAGCCAATTGGTAAATCCAGTGGATGTGGTACCGAGCCCTGGATTACGTCAAGCTTTGCACCTACAGGGGTATCCAAACGCGGGATAGATGTCAGCAAGCCTTCTGTATACGGATGGGAATAAGTAGATTTATCAAAAATAGTACGCACAGGCGCTTGTTCTACCACCTGACCGCAATACATAACCGCTACAAAATCCGCCATTTCGTTAATAACCCCAAGGTCATGGGTTATAAACATGATAGATGTACCTTTATCGCGCTTAAGTTCATTCATAAGTTTTAGTATTTGGGCTTGGATTGTAACGTCTAGGGCGGTGGTTGGTTCGTCAGCAATCAATAAATCAGGCTTGCAGGCAAGTGCCATTGCTATCATAACCCTTTGGCGCATCCCACCAGAAAGCATGAAAGGGTAACGCTTAGATACTTGTTCAGGGTCAGGGATTTTTACGTCGGCAAGCATCTTTACAGCTTCAGCATAGGCTTGGTTTTTACTCATACCCTGGTGCACCTGAAAAGATTCACCAATTTGTCTTCTTACTGTAAAAATAGGGTTTAAGCTTGTCATTGGCTCTTGGAATATAACCGATATTTCATTACCGCGCATTTTTGATAATTCCTTGCGGGAAAGATTTGTTACATCACGGCCCTTGAAATAAATATTACCGTCAACTACTTTCCCATTACCATCCAAAAGACCCATTAAACTCATTGCAGAAACAGACTTGCCGCTTCCGCTTTCGCCTACTATGCCCAGGGTTTTGCCTTTTTCTACTTCATATGATACCCCGTTTACAGCTTTTACAATGCCTCTGCGGGTGGTGAAGTAGGTATGCAAATTTTTAATCTCAAGTAAAGGTTCTGAGGATGGTGATTGTGATGGATTTGCAACACTGTCCAAAT
>Ga0131853_10024456_pt1 | contig 10898 bp, 8 predicted proteins | sample TergutLab28metaG_FD_92764 | JGI IMG/M metagenome (GOLD analysis project Ga0131853, IMG submission 92764) | Labiotermes labralis P1 segment gut microbial communities from Petit-Saut dam, French Guiana - Lab288 P1 (version 2) (version 2) | ecosystem: Host-associated > Arthropoda: Insects >...
GCGCTCAGGCGTGTACTTATAGTGGCAGACATTACAAAAATACCTCTGGCTGCCAACCGCAGTAAAGCCTTTCTTGTTTTGTTTGTCGGTTCTGCCGCATTTTGGACATTGTACTTCACTCATTGTCCCCCTCCGTTCCTATTCACTATTTTACTATTTGGGACAATATTTTTCCACTCCTGAACGTGAGTTTATATAATGTTTACAATGCAATGAAATTACCACTTGTCGAATATTGTGTTATCGAGTATAGTAAAATAAATCACGTATGAAGAGAGGTAAACTATGGCACATAAAATTAATCCAGAGGTATGCATCAACTGCGGCGCGTGCGAAGCAGAATGCCCTACCGAAGCTATTTCCGAAGTAGACGGAAAGCGCTGGATAGATCCGGCTAAGTGTGTAGACTGCGGCGCATGCGTCAGCACCTGCCCGACAGATGCTATTTCAGCAGGGTGACACTTCTTTCCTAAAAGAAAGGAGATGCGTATCACCTTGATATTCAGCTCTGTCTTTTTGTCAACGCAGCCTAACTGTCTGAGAGTTTCTCGGCGGTTAGGCGCGTTCATTCTAGCGGTATTGTTCGGGATAGTTCCTGCGGCGGCGGCAAATCCCTCTCCTTTGCCGGTAATTTCCCGGCTCGACAATCAGGATGCGCTGTTTAGACAGTATCAGCAGGATGTGCAAACCGCTCGCCAGATCCTTTTTTCATCCCGCCGCGGCGGTGATGATACCGCCCTTCAAACAATCCTGTCATCGCTTACTATCTTTGTGTATGTTCCCCGCGAGGGCGAGAATATCTTCAGTATCGCCGCCCGAACAAACATTCCCCTTGCAACGCTGGCATCGCTCAACCGTTTTTCCAATCAGGAAGATTTGCTGCCCGGCCAGCCCGTGCTGCTGCCCTCCGTTCCGGGAATATTCGTCAGAGAGAATCCGGGCAACAGCCTTGAACGGCTGATTTTCGCCGCACGCACACAGTCAGGCAGCAGTCAGGGCGCGATGATGTCCATTCCTGCCAGCGCTTTTCCCGGCGGTGTTGTAAACGGTGCAACCGTACCAGAGCGTTTCCTTTTTATCCCCGGGGATGATTTTACATCGACTGAGCGGGTTTTCTTTTTGAACCGGGGCTTTCAGTTCCCGCTCAGGGAGTTTCGGGTAACCAGTTTGTATGGCCCCCGCATCAGCCCCATCACGGGAATGAACAGTATACACAACGGTATCGATCTTGCAGCCCCTATGGGCGCGGAAGTTCTGGCAGCCAGAAGCGGGACAGTCCTGTCGCAAGGCTACGACAACACACTGGGGCATTACATCATCCTAGGTCATGACAATAACTGGGCGAGTGTGTACGGCCACCTTTCCGAAATCAAGACGGTCTTGCACCAAGACGTACAATCGGGTACTCTTATAGGTAGGGTGGGTTCAACCGGGATGTCTACCGGCCCCCACCTTCACTTTGAGTTACAACGGCAGGGGCAAACAACAGACCCCGCCCGAATGCTCAGGATTTTCGGGGGAAATTCGGAACTGTGAAAACCTCAACAGCGGCACTCGTTTTTCTTTTACTTTTCTCTTTTTCGGCGCATGGGGAAAATGTCCGCGCACTTGTTGCCGGGATCAACAGAGTTTCGCTCAACGAGCCCGACGGCATTACCGTTCCCCTGTCGCACGTCAGCTCTTCCCTCATCACGATTGACGGAGACACGCGCTTTTTCCGGGGCATCCAGCTGGAGCTTGCCGCGCCAGCCGCTTTTCTCTCCCACGAAGGCAGCCTTGCCGTGGAAATTTACGGGGACTTGGACAACGTTGCAGGTACTGGCATTGCAGATATAAATGGCCGCCAGTTGGCGTACACGATTTTACCAGCGCGAATTCGCACGATTTATCAGATTCCCCTTCGGGACGATCACGGACTGAGAACGTCGCCGTACGCAACGGTGCTTATCGATGATGTTATCAGCGCGGATTCCTTTCCCCTCCTTTTCAGGATAATGCCCATCGGCAAGGGGACAAGCCGCGAGCTTGAAAGCATGAAGTTCGACCTTACCGTAAAACCCCTTCTCACCAACGAAGGTGCGTTGCGGATCGACTTCCGTTACCCCGAAAACCTCCCAAATCGCGCGGTTACGGTTTTCATCAACGGGAAACTGATGGAAAACCCCACGAGCGAGCAACTTTTGACGGAGGGCGAACATCACCTCGTTATCCTCTCCGAAGATTACCGAAACCAGAGCAGTACGTTTGTCGTAGAACGCGCCAGAGTTCTGGAACTGACGGTAATGCTCCAGGACACCACACCGCTTTTGGTGTTCGACCATCCCGAATCGGTGCAGGTTTTCCTTAATGACGAACTTGTGCCGAATTCCCACACCCCGCACCCTGTCGAACCGGGGGTTCACGAAGTGCGTTTCCATATAGGCGATCATACTATTATGCGTTCGGTAACTATCCAAAAGGGGCAAACGTACCGTGTTTCCCTGTCGTTGGATATGCTTATCACCGAAAGCGAATAACGGAAAAACAATGAAAAAGAATGCAATTTTTATAACGTTGGTGTGTACGATTCTCCTTGCCTTTGCATCCTGTTCTATCAACAAAATGGCGATAAACGCCGTTTCCAACGCCCTAACGGGAGAGGGAAGCGCGGATGTGTTTACCTCAGATTCCGACCCGGAATTGGTAGGGGCTGCCATACCCTTCGCTATCAAGATGTACGAGACACTGCTGGATAAAAACCCAAATCATCAGGGGCTGATGCTTACCACCGGCTCGATGTTTGTGATGTACGCCAACGCTTTTGTGCAGGGGCCGGCGGAAATGCTTGACCCCATCGACGACTTTGACGAGCGAACCGAAGCTTTCAAGCGGGCAAGGCTCCTGTATCTCAGAGGGCATACTATCCTGAACACCGCGATGGAAAAAAGGATGCCGGGTTTCAGCGCTGCTCGTGCCGGAGATGAAGGCTTTTCCGCGATGCTTGCGCGGTTTACCAAGGCAGATGTGCCCCTCTTGTACTGGACAGTGGCAAGCGGGCTGGCGGCGTTCTCCCTCGATGTGTTCGATTTTTCGCTGGGCGCGTCAATTCCCCGCTGGAGCGCGATTATTGCCAGAGCTTACGAGCTTGCGCCGGATTTCAACAACGGTGCTATCGACGAGTTTTATATTTTGTTCTACGCTGCCCTGCCTGAGATTTTGGGCGGGAACAAGGCGCTTGCAGAAGTTCACTTCCTGCGTGTTGTCGAGAGAACCGGAGGGCTGACTGCCGGGCCGTTTGTCTCGTTTGCCCAGGCGGTTAATGTGCCAGCGCAGGATTACGATGCTTTCAAGGCGAATTTACAGCGGGCGCTTGAAATTGATGTGGATGAAGATCCGTCAATGCGTCTGGTGAATATTCTGGCACAACGAAAAGCCAGAAACCTGCTCGATCATGCGTATCGCTACTTTCCCTTTTTGCCGTACGGCGGCTGGGAAGATAACTATTAATTATATTTTTAGGTAGGAGTTTATATGCGAAAAAGTTCTATTGTTGTCATGGTATGCGCGGCGGCTTTCATGCTGACCGCCGGAAACCAAGCGCTTTTTGCCCAGCGGGGCGGAAGAACGGCGGATACCGTTGTCGTGCGAATTGCCTCTCCCTTGCCGCGCGAGTCGGCGTGGGGCAGAACGCTCGACAGAATTGCCGCCGAGTGGAGCAAAATTACAGGCGGGCAGGTGCGGCTGAACGTGCTGCACGGCGGAACGGAAGGCGGCGAGACGCAGATGTACCGTTCGCTTACCAGCAACACGATTCAGGCTGCCATTTTCACCACCTTTGGCATGAGCGAAATTTATCCCCCGCTCTTGACGATAAGCGCGCCCTTTCTCATCCGCAACCAAGACGAATTCAACGTGGTAATGGATGAAATCGAAAGCGACATTGAAACCAGATTTAACGCTGGCAATTATTTTATTGTCGCGTGGTCGCGGGCGGGCTTTGTCAATATTTTTTCGAGAGAGCCGGTCTTTACCCCCGACGATTTAAAAGGAAGGCGGATTGCCTCCAATGCAGAAGCTGCCGAGATGAACGTCGTCTTTACCAGAATGGGCTTTAGCATTGTGGAAGCGGACTATGTTGATGTAGGGCCGATGTTGGCAACGGGGCAAGTTGTGGCAGTGTACCAGAACCCCGCTGCAGTCGCAGCGTTTCAGCTTCACAACCACCTGAGAAATATGCTTTCCGTTAACATTGCCCCGGTTTTTGGCGGCATTGTAATTAACCAAGTAACGTGGCGGAGAATTGGCGAACTTAACCCCAACTTTCAACAGCAACTGGTTAACCGAACCCGCCAAATTGCCGCCGAACTTGACCAATCCATGCAAAAGACGGTAAGCGATGCCATCTCCGTGATGGTGAGAGACGGACTTACGGTAAACCGTCCAAGCGCAGCGCAAGAACAGCTCTGGTTTGACGAGATAGAACTGGTTAACCCTACCCTTTTGGGGACAACGTACGATTCGCAACTCTACCAGAGAATTGCGGAGATACTGGCCAGGCACAGAGCGGGGCGGTAGCCAGAAATGGAGAAGCTACTGTCCAGCACGATGAAAGCAGCCGGACGTGTGGAAAAAGGTATTTGCTACGCCGCCTTAACATCGATGGCGTTGCTGCCAGTGGCAGTTGCCCTACTGCGCCCGTTTAACATCGCCATTGCTGGTGCACCGTCTTTGCAACTCCACCTTTTCCTCACTGCCGGGCTTTTTTCCGCGATGCTTACCACGCAAGCGAAAACTCACATTGCCATCTCCATTGTGCAATACTCAAAAAGTGAAAGAGTCAAAGATGCGCTCTCTATTTTGGCGGGTTTCTTATCAGTTGTCGTTTCGACAATTCTGTTTTGGAACGCCTTTTTGTTGTACAGATACAGCCCCCGTGGAAGAATGGTGGGCTTTATCCCCGAGAGCTTCTTTGTTTTTTTAATGGTTATAGCTTACGCCGTGATAGCGGTGCGTTTTGCGATTACTATGGCGCAAGACTCAAGCGGCACAGCAGCCTGGCGGCGCTGGATTACGCCCCTGCCATTTTTGGGCTTACTGCTGGGCAGCATTTTTGCGCTTCCGGCAATTACGAAACTGGTGTGGGGCTTTGAGCCGCCGGAACCTTTCTTTTCGTGGGTCAACATTCTGTACGATTCAACGTTCTACCTTCAAAGCCCCCTCTTCCTCGTGCTTATCGCGGCGGCATTTGCCGGCTCCCCCATTTTCATTGTCATCGGCGCTATCGCAATGGTAATGCTCCAAGCCGGAGGCAGAGAGCCCGAAACCGCATCGATTCATATTTTCGCAGCGCTCACCAACGGCAACCTCATTGCCATTCCCCTGTTCACCGTAACGGGATTTTTCCTTTCGGAAAGCAAAGCCGGCGTGCGCCTTGTGGCAGCCTTCCGCAGCCTGTTTAACTGGCTTCCCGGCGGGATAATCATCGCCACGGTGGTGATTTGCGCGTTTTTCACCTCGTTTACCGGAGCGTCAGGCGTTACCATCCTCGCGCTGGGCGGCATACTCTTTATCATCCTGCAAAAAGGCGGCGGCACCACCGGCGGCGGCTACTCCGAAAAATTTTCCGTTGGGCTTTTAACTTCCGCCGGAGGCATCGGCATTCTTTTCCCGCCGAGTTTGCCCATCATCCTCGTGGCTTCGACCATCAACAGTATTCTCTTTTTTATGGGGGAAAGCGTACAGTACGATATTGTCGATTTTTTCCTGGGCGCGATAATTCCCGGCATTATTCTGGTGCTGGCAATGATTGTTTACGGGGTGATTGCCACAAAGAAGGTTAAAATCCCCGTAGAACCTTTTAACCTGAAGGAAACCACCGCCGCCCTGAAAGGCTCGTTTTTTGAGATTCTCCTTCCAATTATCCTTGTCGGTGGGTTTTTCTCCGGCATTTTGACGCTCGTGGAAGTCAGCGCCGTGTCGGTCGTGTATGTTTTTATCGTGCAGGTGTTCATACACCGCGACATCGCGCTGAAGGATGTTCCGGCGGTGCTTTTCAAGGCCGTTCCCATTATCGGCGGAATTATTTCCATTTTGGCAATGGCGCAAGCGCTTTCGTACACCGTCATTTACTCGCAGGTTCCGGCGCGTTTCGCCGAGTGGATGTACACCGCCGTGGAATCGCGCTTTGTGTTCTTGCTGCTGCTGAACGTTGCCCTGCTTTTGCTGGGCAGTTTTATGGATATATTTTCCGCGATTTTGGTTGTGCTGCCCCTGATTGTCCCCTTGGCGCAGATTTACGGCGTTGACCCGATACACTTGGGCGTGATTTTTATCATCAACCTCGAAGCGGGCTTTCTCACGCCGCCTGTGGGGATGAACCTGTTCATGGCGAGTTATCGTTTCAGCAAGCCATTCACGGAAATATGCCGCTATGTGCTGCCGTTCTTGGCAGTGCGGCTAGTCGTCGTGCTGTTGGTAACGTACATCCCGTGGTTTTCATCGTTCTTAGTGGGGATTATAAAGAATTAGGCGATATGATGTGTCAGCATTGACCATCCTTCAATAAAATGGTATTCTCAATGCTAGTGCAAACAGCATAATCGCAAGCTGGAGGGATTCATGGCATCGAAAGAAAAAAAGCCGTCGGAACGGCGGGATGATTCGCCTGAAATGGTGCAGCGTTTGAAAACTCGTCCTTTTATATTTATTGGAACGATATTGATCCTTGTAATCGTAGTTATCGCCTTTGTTTTTGTACCCGCAATGGTTCCACAAGCTGGAGGGATTGGGGATTTCACGTTCGGGTCTTACAACAAAGTTCCCATACGAATGGTGAGTGGCAACTTTTTTCATCAGGTGCAGCAGCAACTTTCGTGGCAGTACCAGCAGCAACTGGCGGCAAATCCCAATAATATGGGGCTTGTCTACAATATATGGAATCAGGCTTTTCAGGAGACTGCTATTCACATGGCAGTTCAAGATCAGATGCGGCAAGCGGGCTTTATCGTTCCCGATAACGTGGTAGACCGCGAGATGGCGCGGCAATTTCAGACAGCCGCCGGTTTTGATGCCGCCCGTTACCGCGCTATGAGCAGTTCCGACCGGATGAACCTGTGGCGGCAGGTGCGGGAAGGGCTTGCAGTCCAGCGGTTTTTGTCGGATTTGAACGGGATGAAAGTTCCCTCCAGCGAAGCTTCGTTTATCAGTTCGATGGCTTCCCCGCGCCGCAGTTTTAGCGCGGCGATGTTCCCGCTTTCCACGTTTCCCGATTCCGAAGTGATTGCATACGCCACCGCCAATCCCGAGCCGTTCAGGATTACCCACCTTTCGCGGATTACTGCGGCAAGCGAGCGGGAGGCGCACCAGATTCTTGATATGGTGCGAAGTGGCAATACCACGTTCGAGGAAGCGGCGCGGAATAGTTCGCAGGATGCGTTTGCCCCTGTTGGCGGCGATATGGGAATGAAGATGGCGCACGAGCTTGAAAGTGAAATCTGGAATCCGCTAGAGCGGGAGAGCGTTCTCAACCTCGCGCGCGGCGATATAAGCGATGTTGTCAGCATTTCGCTGGGCTGGGGAGCATCGGGCTGGGCGTTTTTCCGGGCGGAGGAAGTGGCTTTGCCGCCTGACACCGCCGACCAGCTTCAACGTGAAAGGATACGCTCCTATATACTGGAAAACTTCCGCGGTGTTGCGGAAGATTGGGCTTTGGCGGAGGCGGAGAGATTTTCCGCGCGGGTGCTTGAGCGGGGTTTTGATAATGCCGTTGTGCAAGGGAATATTGCCAGACGCAATTTCGGTCCAATTCCGGTGAACTTTGGGGATTCTTTCCTGTTCAGAGCTATCGGCAGAACCTCGGATGCCCCGGAATTGCAAAGTGCGGGAAGAGACCTCTTTTTCTGGCGGGCGGCGTTTTCCACTCCGCTGAGAACTCCCTCCGCTCCGCTTGTAGTGGGTGATACTGTTGTGGTGCTTTTCCCGCTTGAAGAAAGTTACGAAGATGCCGATTATCTGGAGTCGATACAGTTATATTACGCTTCCTCTGTAGATGAATATCTGGGCAGGGGGCATCGCTCCTATTTTCTTGACAGCGAACGGCTCGACAACCGCTTCGATGCTACATTCTGGAAACTGTGGGGGATGAATTAGCCCTTCGGCTGATATACCCGCACCACCTGCGGAAAACCCCGCTCGCCGGGGGTTTTCGATCTCCTACATGGGGAAAACGTTGCTGTCCCGTGTCGACCCTGTTACGCAGGGCGAGCGGACGGCGGCAGAAATCCCCATACAAGAAAACACCCTGTACGTTTGCCCGTCCCCGCTGTACGGCTACGGGCTTGAGATCCTGCTCCGCCGCCTTCCGGAAAGTTCTGCGCTTTTGTGCGTTGAAGCCGACCCTCACCTTTTCGCGATTTCGTACAAAGCACTGGCAGGGCTACCAGCTCAGGCGACTTCACCGGCGGCGGTAGCGCTCATCGAAGCGTGCCGCCCGGAAGAAGTGTGCGTCTTTGCCCGCACAACGTGGGGGCAACGGCGGTTCCGCGCTGTGCAGGAAGTTCGCCTGGGCGGTGGTTGGCAGCTCTTCCCCCAGCTTTACGAGAGTTTTGCCGCTGCACTCAGGCGGGAACTCGCGGTGGAATGGGGCAACGCCATGACGATGATTCGGCTGGGGCGGCTGTACGCGGCAAACCTCATCCGCAACGTGGCAAGTTTCTCAGATGCGAAAACCGTTGCCGCGCTGGATTTTGGCTCATCTCCGGTTTTGGTGTTGGGCGCGGGACATTCGCTTGACGCTACGCTTGACGAACTTTTCCGCCGTTTTTCCAGCTCTGGTGCGAATTGTGCCACGCGGGAACGGCGGCCGTTTAGAATTATCTGCGTTGATACCTGCCTTCCCGCTCTCCGCGAGCGCGGCATTGAGCCTGACCTTGCTGTGATTCTGGAAAGCCAGCATTGGAATCTCAACGATTTTACCGGATTGCGCGGCTGGAACATCGATGCCGCGATTGATCTCTCCGCCCTACCCGCTTCGACAAGGGTGCTCGGCGGGGAACGGTTTTTCTTTGCCACACAGTGGACAAAACTGGCGCTTTTCAGCCGTCTTGCACAGGCGGGAATTGTGGGCGAAATGCTTCCCCCGCTGGGATCGGTTGCTTTGAATGCGGGAGAGCTGGCGTTGCGCGTTACTCGCGGAATGGTTCTTACGGCGGGGATTGATTTTTCCTACACGGTTGATTCGTACCATGCGCGAGGTACGCCGGGACACCGCCAGCGGGCGCGGACACAATCGCGCGTCAAGACTCTTTTCAGCGCCGCCGCCGCGTTTCGGGAGGGAACGTTCCCCGCGCTTTCAAAAAACGGACGAACTGTCCGCAGCGATCCGGGAATGCGAACGTACTGCAGTCTTTTCCAGCAGCAGTTCGGCGGGCAAGCGCGGCTTGCGGACATTGACGGCAGTGGGCTGCCGCTCGGCGTGAAAACCGTTTCACCCGCCGAAGGGTTTGCCATCCTCAGCGGGAACGCGGCTGTACCGCAAGCGTCCGGCGGCACACAGCGGATGCTGCCAGCGGCGGCGGGCGATGGCTCGCCGTGCGAGCGGGAGAAAATCGCCGCGTTTGCCCGTCGGGAGTTGCACGCACTCGACACACTAAAGCAAGCGCTGACAGGTGAAATCCCGCTCGAACCAGCCGACTTGGGCGGGCTTTTGCTCGAACTCGATTACCTTTGGGCGCACTTCCCCGAATACGCCGGAACAGGCGGCGGGCGCGAGCCGGCAGCAGACGTGAGTTTCCTCAAACGGGTGCGGACAGAAATCGACCCGTTCACGAACTATTGGAACATGGCTCTGGAAAGCTGCACGTCCCACCAGCCGCCACTTACACCTTAAACTGCAAAACAATCTGCACAAGGGATGCAATCCTTTCACGGTTTTTGCCGCTCAACTCGTTCACCGTGTTGACCGCAATATTCATCTGTTCAGCTCCCGCTGCCATCTCGTTCATATTATTGGCAATTTCATCAGTCGCTTTTTCAAGGCTTTTACTTTCGTTGATTACTTCCTTGCTGCCCTCCAGCATCTCTATCGCACCGCCTTTGACCTGCTGGGTTATATCATGCACGAGCGCTGACGTTTGCAAAATCTGCTTACTCCCGTGACTTTGCTCTTCCATCGCGCTCCGCACAATCTCGCCCTGCGCGGCGACAACTTTCACCCCGTCATCGATTACCTGAAAATGGTTCAAAACAACTTCGGTCGAGCGTGTGATCTTGTCAATCGACTCTTTGATCTTTTTCAGCACATCCCCGACAGTTTTGGATTGCAGGCTTGACGACTCAGCCAGCTTGCGTATCTCGCTGGCGACAACTGCAAAACCCTTGCCCGCCTCGCCCGCGTGCGCCGCTTCAATCGCCGCGTTCATCGAAAGCAGGTTCGTTTGGCTGGCGATATTTTCCATCACCGTGTTTATCTCCAAAAGCCCGGCGGACTCCCGCGCAATTTCCTGAATATCCTCTACGGCTTCCTGCAAACTGGATTTCCCGAGCTCTGAAGATTCTTGCAGCTCGCGCACCTTTTCCGCGTTTTTGTTCAGCGTTGCCGTTACCGACTGGATATTCGACAGCAGTTCCTGAATAGACGACGACGACTCGGACACCGCGCTGCTTTGGCGCTCAACGTGATCGTTGAGCTTGTTGATATTCCCAGTAACCTGCTCCATTGTCGAGTTGCTCTGCGTAACGCTTGCGCTCTGATTTATCACGCGGCTCTTGATACCCTGAATATTTGCGGCAATCTGGCTTATCGACGACGCCGTTTGCGTCATATTGCTGGCAAGGTCGTCGCCAATTCCAGAGAGCGCGTGCGCCTGTGTTTTGATGAGGATAACCATATCCCGAATCTTCCCGATTGTCTGGTTAAAATA
>Ga0131853_10024462_pt1 | contig 10896 bp, 9 predicted proteins | sample TergutLab28metaG_FD_92764 | JGI IMG/M metagenome (GOLD analysis project Ga0131853, IMG submission 92764) | Labiotermes labralis P1 segment gut microbial communities from Petit-Saut dam, French Guiana - Lab288 P1 (version 2) (version 2) | ecosystem: Host-associated > Arthropoda: Insects >...
AGTGGTCTCTTTCCCTCCGGCTTCCCCACCAAGACCCTATACACCCCCCTCTCCTCACCCATACGCACCACATGCCCAGCCCATCTCATTCTTCTCGATTTTATCACCCGCACAATATTGGGTTAGGAGTACAAATCATTTAGCTCCTCGTTATGCAATCTTCTCCATTCCCCCGTCACCTCGTCCCTCATATGTCCAAATATTCTCCTTAACACCATGTTCTTAAACACCCTCAGCTTCCTTTCCTCCAACAATGTCAACGAGCAGTCGCAACTTAAGTACCCTAAAACCGATAAAAGACCCCTTGTTGATCTCAGTGGTTGAATGGATATTTTGACATTTATACCTCAGGACGCAATTATGAAGATTAAAAATTGCTGAATTATGAATATAAAAAGAAACATAAGTCACAAAACATTCAGATTAACGACAGAAGCATGGAACCTAAAACTGTTGGTCAAATGTGGTACTGAGAACTGCTGGCAAGAGAAGGGACACATATATCTTCCAGCAGCATTCTTCATGTTGGACTTTCACAGAATAATTGAAGGGTAATATTTCAATGTTAGTTTCACTCCTTCAATAACTGAAAGATATTCCATTTGCAAATAAAAAGACACTCTTCCACAGTAATTCAGAATGACAGGTCCAATAAAACGGCCTACTTACATAGCGACAGAACATGCCGATGATACGAAGCACTGTGCCAGTGGAATGCGTTAATGTTGATCAAGGATAAAGCACGGTGCTGAAACAGTGACGGTAACTTTGGACGGTGTTCTGAAAATGAAGTTCATGTTATACCACTACGTTCGCCACAGCTTACAAGACATAACCATGACATGTTACTCACCTGTCTGCAAACGCTGCCTAGTACTAGGACCTTACGTTATGCGTAATAGTTCTTGTTATCCGACTGCGTGTCTGTAACAAAAACAATCAATAATTACAACACATTATTTTATTAAAATTAAAGAACTGCTCTACCATTTACGTACATTTTATATAGGCTACACGTGCATATCAAACATTTGAAAACGCAGAACGTTTCCAGACATAGCAGAACAACGGCGAATAACAAGGACGCTGTCCGCCGTGCAGCTAAACCCTCCTGATACGCAGGAAGGGTTACAAGAACACTAAGTTCATACATAATTTTGACACAGGGCGACCAGTTTGAATACTGAGACCGCGTGGAAAGATAATATTAAAACAGAAATGTATTCTTAAGCGTTCTCTACCGTGCAAACAATAACACATTTTATGTGAAACGCAAGAATAGCTAGTCTGTGGCCTCTAATCTGGATCTCGGTCATTAGCATGACATATTTTTAAAAACCCGACAAAGGACTTCCGCTATAACTGTCGGAAAACTCACATTCTCAGCCATAGTAATCCATAATCAAACATAATTTGCAAAACAACAAAAACTGTTCAACAGATTCTTCAGAAACGCCATACACAAATGCAATCATTCATCATCAAATCATTTTAAACAGAGGGAAGGGCAGTCATATCGCACGTGTATTGGCACATAGCACGAACACAGATGTCACTATAATTCAGCTCTTATTTAAAAAGAAATTCTTCGATATGGTGACACATGACGAAATACAATGAAAAATAATTGCCGCTTAGGCGCTGCAGTGTCATTAGTTGCGCCATGGAAATATCTGCAATGACGGTCTAACCCGGCGACATTCATTCAGATGGAACATCTGAATGAATGTGTCTGTAATATATCTTGAGCCACGCCTTAGAAGTCAGAAGCACTTCATGTCCATGAAGAACTACGAAACTAAGATGTGCAAGGTTCTGACCCACTGCCCCACTGCGCTAACACAGGACTCAGAAGTAATACTGAAATTATTTGTTCGCCAGACGAGGACAGCTTATGGCAAAAGGTACGGCACGGCGCACACAAGGTTAACACGTGGTCCAATGGCCACGTGAGTGGGGAGACGGGCAGACAGCTGTGGCCAGATGGCGGGCGGGGTTCCAACCCACAGCAGGGCGGATGGGTTAAATGGACGGAGCGGGGGGGGGGGGGGGAGGGGGGGGGGGGGTCCACCCCGAGGGGGGGGGGGGGGGTAAAGGGGGGGGGGGGGGGGGGGGGGGAGGAGGAGGAGGTCGCGTGCTGCTCTCGACTCGACGTTCGCGAGATCATCACCGCCGGCCCACAGGCACGTCGACGTCGGCTATGTGCAGCCAGCCCCACGGGCACACAGCGACTTCATTACAGGGTCCTCTCGGTCGACCGAAATCACCCACCACATTACTAACCAAAACATGAAGATATGAGTCACGAGTACCAGCACGTGCACTTTCTGAAACACTAATAGTATACAGCTTCATGCAGCGGAAATGAGGATTTTAACAAGCATAAAGAAATTTAAAAATGTAAACAACATTAAGCACACACGCATTGCTTGAACCAAGGAACGTATCGACAACGGCTGTAACAACTTACATTATAATCCTTTCACATTAGAGACACTCCGTACGCAAGACAAGACGCACACTACGGGCACATAAACGATTATTTTACACCGCTTACATTCTGATGGTACTTCGGCATAGCTCAGTGATTGAAAGGAATGGATGGCGTCTAGACGATCGTGATCAGATTCCCAGCTGGGGTATGCATATCTGGTTGTCACAATGCCCAAACAGACGGACGCAATGTCATGAACAGAAACACAGAGCGAGTGATAATTTAAACATTTTAAAATAATCTCTAAGCAAAAGCACCGTCTTTTAGCGCACAGTTTAAGTAAAGAAAGTAATACGATTTCGGAGAACTTGCTTCTTTTCAAAACAGGCAAACACAAGTAGATGAGAGCGGCTACCATCTGCAACGTGTGATGTTCGGGGAAAATCATAAAACATGTGAACTGACAAATTAATCATATGACGTAACATTGTCATAATATTGCTGGTCCGTTACTTTGTAATCAATATCATCTCTATCGCAAAATTTACACAGCGTCGCAATGGATAATTATGAACTAAATGCACCTGAAAGGTAAAATAAAATAGTTGTTTCTGTGTAAGCCATGAAGGTATATGAGGAAATGGAGGTACAGCCCAACTCATTATTAACTTCGGTAGTAGACAGCGAAGAGTGATCACCTTCACACACCAGCCGCTTTTCCCCCCGAGAAAAGAGACCCCAGTACCAACTGAAAAGGAGGCTTTGTTGGCCCCAACGCCGCTAAGTACACTTAGCAGAAGATCCTACCTCGGACATCCAGTCGGCAACCCAGTCATAACAATGACTGCGCTGGCAGCCCTGAGTACAGACAAGCAGACAGCCCGACAACGGTCTGGTATCGAGCCTAGGACGTCCAGAATAAAAACGAGGCTTATCATTCAACGACGACGATTTTGAATGTCAGTGACGTATTGTGATTCAAAATTTAAGTATCATAGGCAGTAAAATGAATGTGGTTTAACGATTCAGGAGGTTTGTGTACATGTGCACATACATAACGGCAATGAATAAAATCAGTGAAGAATGGAATGGGTAAACATTCCGGGAACTGACAAGCTGTTGAATTTGAGAGGACGGGGTAGAACCGCGTGTTCCGAGCCGAACCAGACAACAGACGCCTTTCATTCTACACTAAAATAAAAACAACCACTTTAAACGCAAACCTAAACGTTTTCGTTTCCATTCCGTAAGTGATCAGGATAATACATTTTTAATGGCTAACGTAAAATTTTCTTTCCGAGGAAATTTACTAAACAAATCTTTACGTTTCTATGTTATTCTTATAGTACGTTCTCAAACAAACAGACATACAGTAAACATTAAGTTTCGGTATTTTCAAATCCGAATCGATCATTAATCATCACCAACTGTGCGTTATACAGTTTTGTTACAATTTAAATGGCATGTTTCCAAATTGTTTTTATTTCATCCCTCGACCCGCCCTTCTCTGAAATCCTACCACACACTACTTCAGTCGGGATAAAGTACACGACAATAAAAAATTATTAGGCTATATACCGCAGCCTCGTCTTAGACAGAAAAATTCAAGATTCAGGGTATTATAAACATTCTACATATTGTAATTTCGTTTAGAGACGTTAAATGATGGGCATGAGACATGCTGCCACTTTATAGCATTCTGAAGCACAATTATGACCGAACATAACACCTTCCTCTATTAACCTTCTAAAGCCTACTGGTTACGAGATGCACCAAGAGGTGTAACATTGAAAAAATGTACTTTCTGCCCACACTGTATTTATGTGTTTTGTATTTACCTGAGAACAAACAGCGACTTGTGCCACTTACATAATAACTGTTTGGTTCTTATAACCGAGATTAAAAGTGTTTACAGCGCGGTACGAACTGGGCTTTTAAATAAAGCAGTCTGCGCTTCGTCTTTAAAGGGTTAAAACGCATTGCTCCTGTTCGTAAGAATATACTCAAGGGATACAATTTTCAGAACAAACAGCGCTTCCACACAGAATTAGCGAGTTGGTTATCGTAATGTGGAAGAAATGTGTTTTCTGTGAGACGAAAACTTAATTGCAACATATTACTTAGCTAAATTTAGTGTCTGAAAGGGTTAAGAGGCGAGCATAGACCGAGACTACTTGGGAACGTAGTGCTGAGGGGAACATGTGGAACTTGGCGGAAGGTTATATTCGCTAGTTCTGAACACATTTTAACAGCAACAATAATTAAACGTGTTTTTCTTCTTACATGCAGAACAGCCTAATGGTTAACTACAGAGTAAGTATGACTGAACTAAAAACAACAAATAGAAAGATACTTGACACGAAAAAAATTCAACTACGAGGCTTATTCAGGAAGTAAGTACCGTTTCGCTGTAAAAAAATCGAGCAAGGTTTCGTATAATATTTTATTGTTATCAGATTCTTCATTCTTCAAACTATTTTTCCACATATTCGCCGCCATTATTGAGGCACTTATCGTAGCGGGGTACAAGTTTTTGTATACCCTCCTCATAGAATGCGGCCACCTGTGATTTTAACCTCTACTGAAAATGTCATAGAGCAGAGTCCTTGAAATCTGAGGAAAGTGCAGGGACAGATAAGAAATTGTGAAACGTCTGTCATAACGTACTCTTTCGTTGGCCTTACGCACCAAATCATCATTCACCAAAGATGGACGCCCACTTCGCGCCTCATCGTGCACGTTCTCTCGTCCTTCATTGAACAGCCGAACCCATTTCTTAGCCGTGCCATCACTCGTCGCATTGTCACCATACACTTGACAGACCTGGTGATGCATCTCACTTGGTAGCACATTCCTAGCTTTCAAAAAACAAATTGCAGACCGTATTTCACATTCGGCGGCCCCTTCAATTGTCTTAAACATTTTTAACGCTCAGGAACGAACATAAACATAACACGAACTTCACGAAATGGCGTCTGTGTCTTCTCAATTGATAGAGAAAGTCACTGCACACGCGCAAAGTGACAATCTCGAGGATGCGCGAGAGATATGCGCAGACGGTACTTACTTTCCGAATAACGTACGTATATTTTCCCGTTATGTCACTCAGATTAAAATGTAATTTGCCGAAATACTAATGGATCTTCAAACCACATTAGCAGCTGACACACAGAAGTGCAGGTAACACTAAACGAAAAGCAGTTCCATTACGTTCAAAGTACGGTCAGTAATGTTGCATGTTTGAAGAAACGCGGGACAGAATTTAGTGTCAATAAGAGAATTTATAGAAAATAAAGCATCTACGTAAGTCGCGACGCCTAGTATATAAATGTCACGAAATGTAAGTAATATAATGTGTCAGCGAAATGATACTGTAGAGATGGCGAAATAAGACTTGACAAGCGGCTGCGAACTTTCCCTACTCGTCTACACTAGACACTAATAAACACACAGTCCCACGCAACAGAAGCAAATCGACCTCATATCTAAACCACAGTAAGGTACAACACCAATACACAGCCTAGCGTGGACAAATAACAAGACAGGAAATGTACGTATAACTTAACCTGGTGGTTTGGCGTAACCATTGCTGCCGTGCAGAAGCAATATGAATTACATATTCTCAGTGTGAGTCTGTACCCTTAGTTACCCAGCATGCAAAGCTCATGTACCATATTATATCGTCATATGTCGCCTGTCAGGCTGTACTATATTCTTCCACAGTCTCATAAACGGCATTATTTTTAAAAAAAAGTTATTGAGCACGAAATATGTGTTTATTCTCTACAACTTTTGTCTGTAACGTTTCTCAGTCTAAGAAGAATCCAGCGAGATATCGTAAATGTACGTAGGTCTTCCTGTAAAGTAGCAGTTATGCTACTCAGATTTTAATTAAAATCTCGACAGATTATTCGAGAAGTACTCAAACATCAACATTTAATGAATATCTGTGCAGTGGGAGGCGAGTTGTTGCATGCGGACAGTGAGGCATGACGAAGCTAATAGTCCCTTTTCGCAATTTTGCGAACGCGCCTAAAGAGCAGTGGTTCAAATTAAGCCACGTCTTTGAGGCTTGTCAAAACACAAACCTAACGTTTACAAAGTAACATTTGCAATGAATATACACATCAGAGTGTTTGACAGAGTGTTTATTAGTGGGTCATTACAAAAAATATGCTGATCATGATTCAGGACGTACTATTATTATAAATACGATTAACATTAAATTAACATCACATACGATTTTAATTAAGAACTTGCCGCGACCTATGTGACTTATTAAGTATGAATGGTTATATGTGAAAACATGTGCGCGCGTGTTGAGTACAGTGCCGTTAATATCTGTTTTGAATGCACGTTTCCATAGTTCATAAATTGACAAATCTATATACTCATACTACATTACTCAGCTACAATCAAAATTATTATCAGCAACAGAAAGCCCAAGGATCGTTAACGAAATAAAAATAAAAAAGTGACTAAACACTCACGTTTAGGAAACACGACACAACTTCGGGCAGTAGGAGACAATTTTAGTCACCCACATATACCAGAAACTCTGCTGGTTAAGTAACGCGGTTCCCTCTCATTCATCAGTGCCGCTCTATAACAATGCGACACACTCATAGTGGTAAGTATATATCGGGCATTAGTGTGCATTAGTGTACCAATAAAATAATATAAGAAGTAGCAAGAACAGTAATATCTTCGCGTATTTTTTTTTTGCGTACTGATACTCGCTGTTCATATATATATATATATATATATATATATATATTACTACTACCACCACTAACAATAATAATAATTACTGTACTGAAATATCTACGATTTTTAATACCAGCTGCACAGAAGTCTATATTAGGTGGCATTTCTTATGACACAAAAAAGTCGCGATTCCAATTCCTGTTTCTATAATTACCTACCCTTGTTACGGGCCGATCCCGCGTCCAGGGTGTCTTACGAAATGCATATAAAGTATTCCGTTTCCAAAGCCGGTTTTGAATGGAAACAGAGCAGAATGTCTAATTGGTTAAAAAAAATCGAAGAAATATTTATATACTTCAATTGAGTAATCGAGTAACAAAACTGGTATTCGTAAACTTAAATCTGTTTTAATTTACAGTCCATAACTTGGGAAGCATCGAATTCAGACCTAAAACTTTAATTGTTTAAGGGTTCCATTTTTGTATTTTCACGGGTGCAAAAATACAAACGTGTATGAGTTTTTGTGGCTATTTCCACCGACTGTGGTTAATAAATGTGCAGATAATGCGGACACATGTAAGAGGCAAGTTGCTTATGGTGTCAGTAATGACAACAGCCAGTCAAAACAAAAATACTTTTTCAAAAGTGCAAGTTTTCTGCAAACTCAGACTTCTGTTACGGGATATTGCACCTCCGCGACTCTGCGAGATTGGTAGTGTGTGTCACATGAAATGTACTTTTGCCTTAGAAATTAAAAACAGCCTAAGAAGACACATGGAGAAAGCCGACACGTCCAAACTCATGACACACTGTCGGGGTTCGGAAGTGTTAATGGACCATTGTTCAAACGAACCCAATGTGGCGTAGTTTCCAACCACGCACACCCACTTTCGTGTGACCCTACAACCACCATTCTTAAAATATTACCTGTAGTTGGCAGAACCTGTGTTTCTTTAAGGGTGTTCATAGTGATTATCAATCGGGCAGTCCGCAGAACTGGCTACTTACCACCTTTCCTTCGCAACCTTTTAAAACAAGGCCATCTCAGCCACAATGGAAAGAAGTCCCAGTACCCCACACCTAGAGGCGTGTTTGAACTGCAAGTCGCAGTTGCTACCCCTCCTTTTGTGGCAGCATATTTTGGTGAATATTTGAATTAAAGAGATCCCAGTCTCCCACCAAAACACAACACCAATGGTAGCCATCTTTCTCCAACTACCCCTATACCCCTTCAGCCACAGCTCTTACAATCCAACATGGCGCGCGCATCACGGGCCCGAGCTATTACAGTAAGAAAACAGACATATAAAACTGAAGGGGTTGGTGGGGTAAGGGTACAGAATTGTAGGAGGGTTGTGGAGGTGGGGGGAAGTAAAAATCAATATCCCCGGGGCTGCTAAATCACGCTTATCAAGAGCAGTTTTTTTCCAACTCCTCCCTCCCAAGCCTCTCTCGCCGCCCCTACATTCCCATCCCACTCAACCCATCCCCCAAGCACTACAAAACATTCAATTTGGACGTCGAGTTAAAACGAAATGGATTTTCCAGCATACCGAGAGAATGAGATTTAGATTTCAAATTTCGTTCAATAGCGACGACTGTGTGAATGTGTCAGGCTGTCTGTCGGGCGGTTGCTATAGGGTGGGTAGGTAGTTGGATGGGTGGTGGTGCTTGCTGAAGTCCGCGAGGCGAAGGCTGTTATACCATACAGGAGGTCTGCCCGCGCCTCTACAGCCACACAAGTCTTTCCTTCTTCAAACTGAATAATGTCATAAAATACCAAAACAGAGGATAAAAATGAACCTAATAAAGATAAAGCACTGCATTTTCAAAAGTCAGACGCTCCTTTCTCCTCAGCTATCGCAGCTCATGGATGGTCATCACCAGTTTCCCATATATATCACAACAGACAACGGTTAGGCGATACAAAGAAATAAACACGTTCCCCAATCATTTCACTAATTACCATTTAGCATCCTATTTCGTCTCCAGCCCGCTCCCGTATCAGCTGTAAGCTACCACTAAGTCTGTACAAGTGGAGGGAGCTGCTCCCTTCACTAACCACATGGAGCAACCACAACGGTTAATCTCATTCAGTTGATTGCTTATATTTGAACAGAACTTGATCGCAGTACAGCATAGACAATAATGCGAAACATAACAGGCGGATTTTCTGTCTTGTGGTAGCCCCACTTGAATACTCGCAGAACAGGAATGTAAATGCTACAGAATCTAACATGAAGGTAGATGTACTTTACCATCCATTATGTACAGATGTACAGAGTCTCATTCTGCACACCACACAACACACGTGTCGCTCTACGACATGCTGCCACATCACCAAATATATATAACGACGTAATTTTACCGAGTGTTTTAACATAAATATAACTTTAGTTAGGTACAGATAAAGCTCCCTGATGACGGTCATTAAAGACCGAAACATGCAGCAGCGATATAATTGTGTATTTTAATGCAAATTTAGAACTTTTGACCAAGTTAATAAATAGTGCATTTGTTGGCGTGTAAACTACGTAGATGTGTTAAGTGTTTATCGTCCCTACAACACTTCGAAGACACTGCTGTAATATCAGCGAACGAGGGGTGCCTGGTTAAGATGCAGTGCGGTAAGATACCCTTTGCCTTCCGACTACCCATCTCATTCAAGTACGTACAAAAGATCAGTACTTCTGCTGTATGGCTAGACTGTATCGTCCTGTGTTGTTTAATGCAAGTGCAGGCTGAAGTACATAAGTTCACATGCCTTACCTTCAATGTAAATGACCGTCTTCACAAACAATCACCACTCGATAAAATCCTCTGAAGAATAAACCCAGCTGAATATTCACACCACTCTTCTTTAATATTCGTTTTAATATCATCCTTGAATGACGCCTGGATCTCTGTATTGGAATATTCTCTTTACATTTCGAGAATTAAAATCTGTATGCGTTTCTTGTCTCCACGCATGCTTCATGCACCGCTCATTTCCTGCGCCTCGGTTTGACCACTCTGTAAGTGGCGAAAATTACAGATTGTAAACCTCCTCAAAATGCATTTTTCTTCACTCAACAGTCAGTTTCTCTCCGTAAAGTCTATAAATTCTCTGCAGTACTCTGTTTAAAGAAGCCATCCATCTATATTCTTCCTCCAAGGTAACTTTACAAGAACATGACCGCTACGTTTACACTTCCGCATCCTGAAATCACTACATTTGCTGAGAAAGACTGGGAGACAAAACATCCCAAACTCAACAGTGGTAAAAATTCCACGAATTTAATATGACCTTAATTTATTCGAGACTGCCATGCAAACACGCTATCATCACCACGTGCTCGAAGACGTTATGTATTACATTTTTTAGGTGCGTTCAAAAAATTTCGAAGAGCGACTATTAGCGTCGTCATTTCTCTCCGTCTGTCTGTCTGCCCGTCCGTCGGCACGGCAAAACTCGGTTACAGCTGGACAAATTTTCATTAAATTTAATATTTACGTATTTTTCGAAATTTTGACGAGAAATTTGAAAATTCATTAAAAGTTGACGAAAATAGCAGGTAACTTTATATGATGACCGGTGTACATTTATGATAACTCTTCTTCGAATGAGAAATTATTCAGAAAAAAACTTGTATAGGCGATCAAAAACACACATTTTATGTTCGATCCCCCCCCCCCCCCCCCCCCAACCCACCACTCTTTGAGGGGAGGGGGGCAAAAAAAAAAGAAGCGGGGGGAGGGCGGGGGGAGAGAAAAAC
>Ga0131853_10024463_pt1 | contig 10896 bp, 10 predicted proteins | sample TergutLab28metaG_FD_92764 | JGI IMG/M metagenome (GOLD analysis project Ga0131853, IMG submission 92764) | Labiotermes labralis P1 segment gut microbial communities from Petit-Saut dam, French Guiana - Lab288 P1 (version 2) (version 2) | ecosystem: Host-associated > Arthropoda: Insects >...
TATTCATCCAAGTCCGAAGTCAGATTAAAGTTTTCAACCTTAGAATGTTCGGTATGTTTTCAGGCGCGTTCGAAAAATTGCGAAAACGGCTATTAACTTCGTCATGTGTGTGTGTGTGTGTGTGTGTCCGTCTGGCCGCATGGAACAAACCGGCCCCAACTGGACGGATTTTTATTGAATTTGATAGTTGCATATTTTTTCGAAAATCTGTCAAGTGTCATTAAATTCTGACAAGAATTACGGGCACTTTACATGAAGACCAATATACATGTTTAATGATATCACTCTCAGTTCGTCTTAGAATGATACATGTTTCAGACAAAGGTTGTAGAGTAAATCTAAGCACACATTTGGTGTTCAGTAGCATTTTTTTTTTTCGAAAATCGTGCCGTTTATGAGATAATGTGGAAAAATATTGTAGAGCCGGACAGGCAACAGATGACAATATGGCGCATGCCCATTGCATGCTGGATATCCAAGGCTACAAGCACACACTCAGAATACGCAGTACATACTGCTTTTCCATCGTAACAAAGATTGCACGAACGCACCTCAACGTTACGTTATACGTACATTGCCTGTCTTGTTTAAAACTTTTCTGTGCTTCTTGTTTTTTTTCTGTGTTTACTTCTAGACCAACGTTCTTTCTAGTTCTAATAAAATTTCTTAAATTTTCTATATAGTGCATCACTGCCCCAAGTGTGTTCATACGTGCTGTGTAGTAACCAATGTGTTGCGTTGATTTCCAAAAGCAGCGATTCTTTGTACTCTGTGAAGAGCACGTTCTGAAGAGAAATTAAAAGCAGCAAGGTAATAAAGGTATTTGATTGTACCTTTTTCTGTCTTGATTTCTCTCCGAGTTTGTCGCGACTGCATTTTTGTATGAAACCTCTTTTTCGAATCCCACGTGTTGCGGGGAACTCGCACTGTTCTTGGCCTCGTTTGTCCCTTAATTCATAAGACTGCTACACCAATGAGATGGCACTAGAAAGGATAATTGCATGTTTAGCGAGGTCTTATGTAGTCAGTATCGGTTTATCGGGTTAGAGGTGGCAGGGCCATCTGTTATTTTCAACCTGCCTCTTTAATATTATAGGCGAAGTAAAAATCAGTGTCAGTTGTGGGCGCGGGAGCAATCAGCCGTACGTTTTGATTATTTTCATTTGTAGTTATGATTCCTTTTTTGATTATAGTAAAGATGCGCCATACACGCGTAAGGCAAAATGTTATTATTGTTAGACGTTGGTAGAATCTTGTTATAGACACATGTGCATCATATCTACATATCAGTAATTGCGATAAAGTAAATGCTTCTTTATGATGTGTACTCCTCACCACGTATGGGAAACGGAAGAGGTGCAAACAGGTTTTTGGTGGGAAGATCTGAGGGAAGGAGACCACTTGGGAGACCTAGGTAAAGATGAGAGGATAATTTTGAAATGGATCTTCAAGAAGTGGGATGGGGAGGCCTGGACCTGGTTGATTTGGCTCCATATAGGAACAGGTGGTGGGCGTTTGTAAGTGCGGTAATGATCATTCTGATTCCGTAAAATCCGGGGGATTTCTTGACTAGCTGAGGGTCTCGTAGCTTCTTAGGAAGGTCCCTGTTCCATGGAGTTGTTATTTGTTCTGTTTTCGGACAGCGTACAACGTGTATAACACTGGGGACCTCGCGCCTTCAGCTTTCAGGTTTACTCTGAAATTTAGTGGTAATGTGGATTTTACTTCGGGGTATTGGTAGCGTAGAGGCGTATATTTTCCGAGACCCTTACTGTCTTCATCCTCAAAGCGAAGTAACTCCCTTACGGCCTTCAAGTCGACCGATTGCCTTAGTAGTATATATGGGGAATTAGAAACAGGATTCGCATAGATCGAGACTGACAAAGAAGTACCGACGGTAATATTCGAGTTTCAAGAAGTACAGGGGATGAAGTAAATTACATAATGAGGAATTTCTTAACTTATCTTAGCGACAAAGTGTTAGGTTGTCAAACCAAGGAAGAGAGGCACACGGGACATGTGGCATGCAAAGGGGCTTGGGTGCAGAATTTTGGTCGGGTACGCCAAGCCGCAGATGGGAATTTAAGCTGATGGTATGAGGGTAAGGTAATGTTGATAGATATAAATGTGACGGTAAGGCAGTGCTGGTTTAAGATGAGAGAGTAAGTTAATGCTTTATATATATATAAAAAAGCAAGGGGAACGCGGTAGCACAGTGGTTAAGGTGCTGTGCTACAAATCGGAAGGTCGATAAGGTCGCTGGTTCGACCCCAGTTCGTGTCAATGGATTTTTTCCATTGACATAAAATACTTCCGATCGCACTATGGCCCTGGGGTCGACTCAGCCTCTGACAGAAATGAGTACCAGGAAAATTTCCTGGGGGTAAAGGCGGCCGGTGCGTAAGGCTGACAACCTACCACCATCCTGTGCCGTTGTCACGAAATCTGGGAACCTTAACTTCCTAACAACCCTCTGGGCCTGTCCAGGCCTGTAACGGGGCTGCTTTACCTTTACCTATAAGAAAGTAATACCGATATATGGAATGTGCTTGGTTAAAGCATTACTGATATACCGTGAGGTTCAAGTACTGTTGATGTAAGATTTAAGGCCTTGGTAATACTGACATAAGATATGAGGTTAAGGTAATGTTGATATAAGATACGTGGTTGATGCATTGCTGATAAATATGCCAATACTTCTGTGAACACAGCGATATACATTCTGAATTCGTAAAATGCCTGGAGTTTCGTAATTGTGACGGCCAGCTTGACAAGGCCTGTGCTCCATATTGTTAATCGTATTTATCGTAATATTTGTATTGTAATTTCTACTTCTTTCGAAGAATTTAGAATGGACATGAAATTCATAGGTAACTTTGAAGCTTAGTATTATGCAGGGATTGTTGGGCGATTTTCCATGCCGTTTTATACGGTTCTGATTTTTTGTATCCCTTGCCAAGATCAGTGTATGAAATCTCGCTATTTAGTTGGTGGAAGACTGGTGTTGGGAAGCGTCACAGCTGCAAACATCTCGTGTTTCGAAAGCATATCGTCCCATTTTGTAGGTAATTTCACGAAACTGATTACTGCAGTTCTAGGGCACTTCATTTATAACAACTCGCGATTCTCAACGTTTCTGACATATTCAGTTTAGCCACTGGATCCGAATGTAGATAATTCTCTTACAGCGTGTACTATTTCATAATTAAAATGTTATTTCCGCGTCATATGTCTCCAGATGTCAAGGAAAATTTTGAGAAAAACAAACTTTATGGGTGAAATCGGATGTCGCTTGGGCTTTATCACTGATGGTGGATGGTGCGGTCATGTTTAACGAATGCTGAAGAGAACTCTGTGAGAAATATGTCCCCACAAAGAATAGGACCAGGAAAAAGGTTACAGTAATGAAAATTCTGTGAGTCCATTATGGAAGACTGACATTTGTAAAATGGGGCCTGTGAGAACAGACTGCAAATCTAAGGGAAGGATGAATCCGAGAAAACGAGTAAGGGGAAGAAGAAATTTCTTCGCAAAAATGATAGAATATGGCAGCGAAGCATGGGTTGTGTGGAGGTGTGGCAAGAGAAGATCAATATCGGCTGAAATTAGTGTAATGGGACCGTACCATGTCATACGACACACGCAGAAATACACTCTAGTTCCTAATTTAGTTTTCTTCAGTGACAGGTTGTGTACGGCACTGAAGAAGTTGAAAACAATGGTTGAAGAATTACAGTCTGCTATTATTTTGTACTGTCCCATTTCCTCCAAAATAAAAAATATCAATTTCGGAGAAAACGCTGTTACAAGGACGTGATGAATGGACAGAATATTTTGTAACGCGTATTGAAAGGCCCATAGCCTCAAGACTTGGGACATGTGACGAAATTATGCCGTGACTCTTCCGGAGTTTGATTTTGTGCAGCGTTGATGTTAAGTGATTTGGAACCCAGAGATAAAATCAGTTTGTTTCACGCCGTGTGGTTTTGTGATGGCGAAGATTGCGATGCGGTCTTTGCTGTTACCAGTGTTGGTAAATTTTAAAGTGCTGGTGATAGTCATTGCGGTGCTTGAAGCAATCTCATTAGCAGGAGGGAATCTGTCCCTCGTCGTACCGATGTTCTTACTGGCTTCCTGGCTTCTTGTAGATGTTCCCCGAGTGGCCGACCTTGACCGGACGCAAGCGGACGTTGACTCTCCTACCTCTCGTCCTTTCGCTCCTTGACGGCTGACGCGTACGGAATAGTGTTTGGAGATGCAAGATGTTCGAACACAGCGTACGGCTCATGATCTTGAAACTTCTTGAGTTTTGGGGAGAGTCTTAATTACACCTCTAACATCAGATCGCGTTTTGTTAAACATGGTTGTCAGGCTATGTTGACAATAGGAAATGTGGAATTCTTCTAATGAGATACCTCGTCATTATCCCTTCACATCCATGTACTACTTACTATATTTGGCGTTAAGAATTTCTACATTCTGCCCACACAGTGCGTTTATGTGTTTTGATATGATATGACACGATATATTTGTTAACTGCAATTGGATTGACACCCAGTGGCAATAGTACGGTACACATTTAAACACCAACAGCACATAGACTAACACAGTTCTGTGTGGTTCTTAGAATAAACAGCAATTATTTCCCTATAACATTCACTAATAGGTTTTATTACTAAGCGAGACGGAATGTGTTTACTGCGCCGTACGAACTAAACATATATAATTCAAGTTAGTCTCAGTGTAAAAACGGTTTATATGTATTGGGATCCGCGTAATTTAAGTATAGAGCCAGGCATTCTTTACTTCATTACCTCTAATGTTTAACATTTACTGCTTTATTTGTTGTATTTTTTCTAATGAGTGGTAGAATAATAGGTTTGTCAACTGGAGATGAGTGGTCGGCTTCATACATCTTTCAATCTACACGCGAGGAAAGAGTCCATACTATCCATTGCAGTGGGCCTAGTGGAGACACAAGACTCGTCCTTGCTGAAAATGTAACCTTTGTGTTCCATCCCGTAGCCATTCACTTTTGTGGATGAGCTGTCCCACCTCATCGATATCGCTGAGAAGTGTTTAATATAATTTGTTGTCGATATTTCACCTTCTTCCGCTGTATAGCCTTCGCTCTTCTGGGATGTTAAGCGGCGTAGGCCAGTCTAAAGCATATTCCTTTTAATACGTCTCACTACATAGTATGTAATAATGAACCTGTGCTTATGAAACAGCATTTTTAATTGGAATTAAAAACGGCGAACACTTTACCGTTTATATGCCGCTACGGATGTGCGACCGTGTGAGATGGATAAAGTGACGTTCAGATATTTTTTGACGGTGTGTTATATACAGGTCTGTCTTATGTAGTATCTCCGTGGACAGCAGCTTTGTTGCATAGAAGGGGATATCACTGCAGTGCTCAGAGCAGTGATAAAACAGACGCCCTGTAGAGTGATTGCAAGCCGATTAGTAAGATAATGTATTTTTGCAGCTGTCAGGATAATGGAACTGTCTTAGCAGAACCCGGAGATCCAAGACCATTGTTATCAACATCCGCAATGGGTTACTTTCCTCATTACCGTCTACTTCTTGTCCTAACAATCTCACTGCCCGAGATACATATTGATCTCAACTGTCCATCCGTTTGGTGTAGGATTTTTTTTTTCACGTTTTTGCGGTATGTATTGATCAGATTTCTCTATTCTGGGTTTGATATAAATGCATTTCTTCCCATGGATCAGTTCAGCGTGGTTCCATCTCAGAAATCACTCCACGGTTCTGCGGTTGTTCAGCCCACAGCCTAAGTGACTGTACCGACTGCGCTGTCCATTCTTCCGTAGCGGCAAAATAAAACTTAGTTTATATAGCCGAACGTGACCTAGGTTTTATATTGTACCAGTATGTCTGAAGATGTGAGTTTCCAACAACATTATGTAAGTTCCTTATATAGCATGTCAACGAAATGTGTCACACTGTACGTGGATTATGTGGAAGGTTCTTTTACGGCCTAGGCCGTTTCATGGATCAGTGTGATTGATGACTGGAATCGGCGCCTCTTGATCAAAGCCTCACCGACTTTGACCGGTATCCGTGTAGTAAAGTGCAGTGCCTGTGCACTCCATGGAGTCGTAGTGGGAGTGGAGGTATAACTACACTCATTCATGTGTGTACCAGAATCTGTTTGTAATGCCCTTGAAAAAATTAGTTTGTACTCTTTTATAAATTAGGGATTCATGATTAGCGTACGTAGAACCGGGAATTTCCAATAACTTGTAGGACATCAGTAAGCGGTGTGTGAAGTGGTTTCTGCAATACCGGTACACGGAACAGACCGTGCATGGCCGTGTGTAAAGTAGGCTTATTATGACTCGATGTAGATGACAGTCATAAATGCCGTTACATTTTAGTGGAAGTCTCCCATATCCAGTTTAAATCGTATCTATGCAGCAGTCCGTGGGGTACTCAAGAAGTCTACTGTAAAGTAGGCTTTGTTGCAGGTCACCAGAATTTCCAGAATTATCTTGGAAGATTGGACCTGAATCTTTGAAAACCTTAATAGGACACATGGAGGACTCAATTTTCGTATCATGTAGGCCAGGTTTTATTCTTACAAATCAGTGTAGCTGCAAATCAGAATCGTTCGACAACTTCTAAAGGTTCTCAATTTACGGTTTATTCATCCGCTGACGACACAGACGGATGGGCAGACGGGTTAGTTCCTGCTGCATCGGGCGATAATTTATATTTTGTGCAGACCTACTGCTAGCAAGCCACTCTTATCATCTTTTACACAGTTATATTCAGGTTTGTAACGCTTCTTAAATTATTTATGCTCTGATAGGTATTCCTTTTCTTACGGTTTGTTTAATGTTCATCAGTTTCAGTCATTTCGGATACTGTTTTTTATTTCCTTTTTTTTAATATCCGTACATTATTTTGGCTCGTTTCCTGTGAAAATTGCTGTTCTGCTTTTTTTTTGTTTCTTTATTTCTTGCTAGGAATTCAACCCGTGTTTCATCAAGTGGTATACCACGGGGTATTTACAGTATTGTACAGCTTAGAATTATTATTATTATTTTTTATTTAATTTTAGGTGTGTTACTCTGGAGTACAGTTGTGGCATCGGTGGTTATGGAGACTGGTTTGGTTGTGGTTGGTCTTGCAGCATTTGGAATATGGCTGGAATGTTCTGCTTGTTGCCTTCGATCAAAACGTTGTGACAGATTTTCCTCAAGGTGTGGTTTAAGCTGCTTCAGTCCAAAGTAACCAGACTACCGTTGGCTTTAATCCCATGTTGTGTTGAATGCTGTCATAAGCGCCGCTAGCGATCCCATTGTCATATAAGTCCTCACGCTGCAAATCTGTTATTTTAGCCCAACATTTATATCCGCATCGTTTAGATTCTTCATAATCGAATTTTCCCATATCAAACTCATGTGTTTTTCGTTTACTTACTGTTATTCTGTCCCTAACGTTTGCTACCACCATATATTGATCAGTGCGACAGATTCTCCGAAATATCAAATGTGTGGTTTACCCGAATGCCTTCTCCTGTATGTCGAGATGTGATCAGTTTGTGTATGTTCCCCTCATGAGAAGGTAAAGTGTATTTATGAATGTTTCGTTGTAGTAACACTGTGGTACTCTTGACAGTAACTTTTAAATCTGATGAAGTTTTGTTCTGTAACACCATTATTTCTGTTAACGCTTTGATGCCGGATAACGTGTACCCTGCGTCACGGGGTGCTGGGTTCAGTTCCTTAACGTCACAGCTCGTGGCGTCAGTCAGTTATGTCCATTCTCATGCAGCCTCTTTGGAGGCTGCCTTTTGTTTTTGTTTTTTTAAGAGCTTGCATAAGTAATTAAACCGTGCGATTTAAATCTGGGGTTTTGCAGATTGCACCATTAATTTGTTTCAGGCGCCGAAGCTTTATGTGTAAATTTGTATTTGGGGTATGGCCGCTTCATTTGTTGAAATTGTTTCGTTTCGACACACATTTCCGTCAGAGTCTCTAGGGTGAATGATTCAGAAGGATATTGCCCGTTATAGGCTATAGGTGTCTCAATGGTAGCAAGGTTAGTGTGTGGACCGTGGCGTTGTAACCTGGGGATGGTGCGTGGAATTTTACATTTAAACGAACTACGGGACTGAATACTGAAAAACAGAATCACACATTAGATTCAGACCACGAAAACCTAAGGACATTTGTTGGGTGTCAGTACGTCGAATGCTTTCATGTACGTTTTGAGTGGAAATCCAGAAAAAATGTTCATGCGGTACTTAAGGAATTGATAGAACGCGTGCTGCCCCTCCTCATAGGAACTTTAAGTTTTGTCACTTTTATACTGATTTGTGTAATGCCCATCAGAACCATATAATGTGGCCTCTTCGTGTTAGAAGCTGTTTGAAATGCTTTCGCTGTGTGAACTGGAATCGCTATATATATAAAGACCTTCTCCCCCAGCTGTTGATGATCCCCTTTTGTACAAAAAATCCTGTCCCTGATTGATATTCTCATTCAATTTTCCATTGAATAATGTATAATCTGTGCTGCTTACTGCCACCATTGTCCTGTCGTATCTTTTTCCCCACTTGATTGTTCTAACACTTTACGAATTCCGTGACGACTGTTTGAAAGTTCTTGTCTATGGAGACTCCAGAAATTCGGTGTTCCAGCATTCATGTACATTTTATGTTACGTAGGTCGTTGCAAAGAATTTGTCCAGTTTAGACTCCCTGTGTAAGATGTCTCACCTTTGCTTTGCGGTAAGCAGTTATCAATCCCTCCCCCATCCCCCAAACTGGAGGGTCTTCTCTTGTTGGCTGTTCGCAGTTGATAGTAATCCGTTTTAAGATGTAGATCGAATTGTATTATATTTAAATATTCATTTCTTGCCGCGCAGTAAACACGCTCCATATCTGTTATAAAAACCATGTGTCCACTCAGAATGGTGGGCCGGGATAGCGTAGTCGGTATAGCGACTCGCTACGGGCTGGGCGGTCCGGTGATCGAATCCGGGTGTGGGCGAGATTTACCGCGCCTGTCCATACCGGCCCTGGGGCCTACCCGGCCTCCTATACGATGGGTACCGGGTCTTTCCCGGGGGTAAAGCAGCCGGGGTTTGGCGTTGACCACCCACCCCTTCTAGCGCTGAGGTTAAAGAAAGAGTGGAGCTATACCTCTACTCCCTCTCTGGGCCTTCAGGTTAAACTTTACTTTACTTTACAACTCAGTATGAGCGAACAGTCACAGTTTGCTCTTAGGTCCTTGCAGAACATATATAAATGCGCTTTGTTGGCAGAACGGGGAATTTTTTAATGTTAAACCTGGTGGTGCATATAGTACCGGGGTGCTGATAAGCCCTTAGCCCGACCAGGAAGGAAACAAGCTCGGAAGCATGTCAGGGACACGCGAGATTTCAACAACTTCGAAACGCGAGCTGTCTTCAAGCCCCCCCACCCCCCACCCCTCCTGAGAGGCAACGAGCCGAAGGAAATTCACGCCATTCTGACAGAAACATTAGTTTGTTTCCTTCCTGGTCGGGCTAAGGACTTTTCGGCATTCCTGTAAATACTTAGCTTTAAAGGGCTAAATATGATTCTGAGGACCCTCCGTATCTAGAGGTCGGTTAAGAAGTTGTAACTATTTTGTTGTACTGCTCCGTGTGTTAACGTTGCTGATATTTCTGCGTGCACGTATTTCGGTGTATTGGATCGTGGTTATTTGAAACAGTTGTTGCGCTAGTACATTGGTATATTTATTTCACGCCTCCTTGGAACATAATCCTGAATCAATCTAGACAGCGACCTTGCTTTTGTGGCAGTTCACAGTCCTAACGTCAATGCCTCATGACTTAGCTATTCGTGTTGCATACCGATAAGGCGGTCATGGTATTAGCGCAGCGCATCTAACGGAACCAAAAGCAAGTGTCACTGCAAACCGTGATTGAGTGGTGGTTTGACGCACATGATTTACAGTCTTGCGAGATGCTTCGCCTCACTAACATTTAGAGTCATTCACACAAGAGGTGTGCTGCCAAAATTGTAACTACTATGTAGTTATTTGCGTGTTCGTGTGTCTTCTAAATGGTGAAAATTGGTGTTCTGGGATTCTTTGCTTTGTTGTTGGGTAAATGGTTCACATTTTGAAGAATCGTTGTGCCCTCGGAACGTTGGGAATTATATACCCAACGACGTAGCTGAACATGCCAGAATACTTGAAGATTCAACAGCGCTGATGTGAGAACCTCAGATCGTGCCGACCGGATTAAGTCTGGTCAGGGTCGTAAAGAACAGAACATAGAAATGTATTACAGGATAAGCAATGCACATATAACATAACATTGTGGCGCGTTTGCATACCCATTTTTGCAATGGAAAAACAATAAATAGTAAGCATTATGAGTGCGTATCTTTTTGCCTTAGTTACCTTGGCATGAAAATTGCCTCTCTTTTGCGTCTTATCACATTGTCTGCGATATTTCTGGATCTGCCATATTTTTCCACATTATTTCACAAGCGGCACGATTTTCGGGGGAAAAACATTATTGAACATAAAATGTGTGTCTTGATTTCTCTGCAACCTTTGTCTGAAACATTTCTTATTCTGAGAAGAATTGAGGAAAATATGATAAAAAGTGTACATAATTTTTCATTTAAAGGACCTGTTATTTTTCCAGATTTTAATGGAACTTGAGTTTTCTGGACAGATTTTCGAAAAATTCTCAACTATAAATTTTTGTGAAAATCTGTGCAGTGGAGGCCGAGTTGCTTCATCCGGGCGGACGAACGGGCAGACTTGACGAAGCTTATAGTCGCTTCTCGCATAGTTATAATTGCCGTTTTCTTATGCCAGACCTGCACGTGGTCCTTCCCTCCCTCTTGACAATGACAGA
>Ga0131853_10024464_pt1 | contig 10896 bp, 15 predicted proteins | sample TergutLab28metaG_FD_92764 | JGI IMG/M metagenome (GOLD analysis project Ga0131853, IMG submission 92764) | Labiotermes labralis P1 segment gut microbial communities from Petit-Saut dam, French Guiana - Lab288 P1 (version 2) (version 2) | ecosystem: Host-associated > Arthropoda: Insects >...
CCGTTTATGCCGAATATTGATGCTGTGTCCAATTACTTGTCCTCCTCGCATAGATTGTGTGGCGGAGGCAAACACGTCTCCAAGCACATCCCCTACTCAAACCCACAAAACCCCTCAATCAACTCATCCAGTCTCGTCTCAAATGTACAATCCACAACAAAACCGCTACAAGCCAACCTATACCCACCAATTTGTACTTTATTCGACGCCGTCGTTCCCATTAGCTCCAAACACTCATAATCCGCCGGGCGCAAAACCACCGTTGCATCAGGCCATTCGCGCAGTGCGCGACGGATGCTTTCGCCCAGCCATTCTCTATATTCATCGCATCTCACATACTCTGCCAAAGCCTCTCGCACCATATTTTCAAGTTGCCGGGTAAGCTCCGCTCGCCGCAGTATCGCTTTTTTTCTGACAATATTTCTACAGCCCACAAGCTCACGTTTCTGCGCCAGCTTTATCCGATAAACTTCCAGCTCCAGCTTCTTTTCCGCGCGCACAAGCGCGTCTTGTTTAGCCGCTTCCAACGCGTCTTTTATGCGTCTATCCATCAACTCTTGCATGTCCTCGCGCTGCTTTTGTGCCTCACCTTCCGCAGCTCTGGCAAACATCTCCAGCTTTTGTTCTATGCTCAAAAAAGCACCTCCATTTTTATTGCTGCGCCAATTAAACTTTGCCAAAATCCCACGCAAGGATTTGGCTAAGTTTAGTTGGGGAACAATATAATAAGCGGCCGCTCATTCAGCCTATATGGATTTATGAATTGCTCAAACTCGTGCCAAAGCCCCTGCGTAATCAGCAATATGCCCATGTCCTCGTCATAAACCGCGTCCATAAACGCCGTCATAAACTCGCGCTCGCTCGCCGCTTGCTGCCCTTTAACGCCGGCAAGCCGCATCCCCAGTAATATATCCGCATCGTCGCTAATCAAAAACATCTTCATCATACGCGCCCCAATATTGTAAATGATATTAACAGCCCGTATATCGCGATTCCCTCGGCTAGGGCGACGAATATTAAGGCTTTGCCCATTAGTTTTTCGTTTTCACTAATCGCACCAAGAGCTGCGGATGCCGCTTGACCGGTCGCTATTCCCGTTCCAACCGTCGCAAGCCCCGTAACCAGCGCCGCCGCCAAAAAAGCCATGCCTATATCACTTGATTCCGCAACAGGATTAGCCCGTAGTGTCTGCGAAAACATAAATACGCTCGAAAAAAACATCGTCGCAAAAAAACTAATCACGTTTATCAACAGCGCGTATTTAAAACGTCCCTCGCCTCTATGTCCTAAAAAATACACCCCAAAAGGTACAACAATGCTCAAAAATAAAGCTATTGTTACAATCTGAACCGCCATTTTATCTCCTCCTACGCCACATATTTCATAGCAGACCCGTGCGACGGCACGAACTCGCGTCCGCCGCCTTCATAGTATCTGCTGAACAGTTCATAAAACTCAATCCTAAGCACCTGAATCCCAACAACCAGCCCTTCCATGCCAATGACCAAAATGTTACCGATAATCATGACGGGTAGACTCAAATTCCCCTCGCCGCCGGCCAGTAATAAGACCACACTCATCATGCCTGCGTGGCTAAGCGCGAACGCGCCCACTCTAACAAACGAAACCGTGTTCGTGAAGTATGTAAGCAAAATTTCAAACGCCTCTATCGCGGTTTCTAGTACAAATACTCCGGCTCCACCCTCAATATCCAGCCGCCTATTCTCCAGATACGAACCTATTTGATTTCTAAAAGCGATTATCGCGAGCGGCACGATAATAAAAGGCACAATAAGAACCGCCCCAAGCCTGCCGCGCCCATAAACAAAGTCAAGCACAATCGCGATTACTCCCACATAAAAGATAATCCCCGCGACCCCATTCGGACCGAAGAAGAGCCTGACTTTATCGTTTTGCCTAATGGCGTTTGCAATATTTAGAATCATCGACACGAGTATAAGCATGATGCCGCAAGCTATGGTTATGAGCAAGATGCCATTCACGTTTTCCGCCGGTTTCATCCAAATCGTCGGCAAAACATGCTCCAAACCAAACACGCTGCCATACATCATCCCAAAAAACATGGAGCTAACCCCCACAACCCCAAGAATTTTCCCAAGTTCAAGGCCTTTAATTCTATGGAGCAAGTATCCCGCCAAGCTCAAAACCGCGCCCTGTCCCAAGTCACCGAACATCATGCCAAACAGCACAAAATACGTTGCCGCAACGAAAGGCGTTGGGTCAATCTCGCCGTACTTAGGCAATCCATACGCCTTTACGAAAAACTCGAACGGGCTCACAACCGGGTTGTTCTTCAGGCTCGTCGGCGGAGTGGAATTTTGTGCAACTTTCGCCTCCTCGTTCATCAGCAATATCTTCTCATCGCTCTCTATATCCCATTTTACGCGCTCAGCTTCAGATGCCGTTGACCATCCTACAAAAATATAGTAATCGTTACATGTCTTCGCCGCGTATTTGCGTAGTTCATAAAGCTCCGCGCGCCTTTTCAGCGTGTTGTACGCATTCGTCAAATCGCTTATGTTCATGCCAAATGTATATATCGTTTCATTATGCTTGAATCGTATCTCTTTCGTGCAGGCCTCAAGCTCCACTCGCATCAACTCATGCGCCTTCAACGGCGTTTCAAAAAACACCTGCTCCTCATACTCAAAAGGTATGCTGATTCGCTCAAAATTCAGCGACGAAAGTATCGAATCAACCTTCCGAGCGCGCGTTTGCGGTACGAAATATACGCCGTAAACATAACTGCTATCGCGCTTGCTCTCGATAAAAATAATGTCCTCCTTGTCATGAATATAAATCTCAAACTGCTTGAAATTCACAAGCGGCATCTTGCCAAACCTAGACATTATAAACTCCATGGCCTTTAGCGACATCATGTTAATATCCATTGATATAAACGGCTCCAAATCAGCAATCACGCCGCATATAATATCGCGTTTCATCTCTAATCCCTTAAAATAATCTGCACGCCGTTCGAAAAAATCATGCGCCATGTCTATCGTTTCCATTGCCTGCTCTATGTGCAGTTCTTTCCACGCATCCGCCGCCAGGTTCATGTTCTGCGCGAGGTTGTGCGCCTTTGCCATATACACGGCGTACGGGTTTTCGGCCAAGCAGCTCTCCATGCCGCGAATATCCGCGATTTCTTTGAGCGCGTACTCGAGTTGTATATCGTATTTGGCGACATACTTCTCAATAGCTCGGTCAATGTCATTCATGTTGCCCATTATGTATAGAAACTGCATCGTTTCAAGCACGGCGGCACCTCCTTGCGTAGTTTATCGTCTCCATTATAGAGATAATATTGCTAATTTCTGCCTCTTTTCGGTGAAGATAATATGTTATTTTAGCTATGGTATCGGGGTTCTTGCACACAGCTCGCCTGTTGGCGTCGTTTATGGCTCTGTTGAAAGCTGCCGCCGTGTTGCCTGCGGCAAAATACTCGCCATAAGAGGTACTTCCAATGAGTTCTCGTATCCGCACCTCGTTGTCTGCTTCAATCAACTGTTGTATCAGCTGCGGCACGACTTTGTAGTTTATCGGCAATACGTATTTATACATCTGCTCGCCTGAGGTTTTGTAGTGCTTTTTCAGCCCAAGTATGCGCGCAAGATTATACATATCAATCTCCGTGCCGTTTACAAGCGTCATTGCGACTTTGTCCGCTCCGCTTAAATAGCGGCTTCTAGCCTTCCATAGGTTTGTGTAATAATTCAGGTCAAGCAATATTTCAATTTGCGATAAAGCTGCGCCCGATTTAATCGTGCTTTTGAGGAAATCGTGAAACCTATCGCCTTGCGGTGCTTCAATGACAGCGTCAGTGCTCTTCCCCACGCCATAAGCTATACGCAGCTCTTGTTTAAGCAACGCAACTCGCCTTTTCTCAAGTACGCTTCTTAGATATTTCTTGATATTCATATCGTTTATGAAGTTGCTTATTTTGGCATAATCATCTTCCAAAAGCGAGAACGTTTGCGCACCGAAGCTTGTCCAGTCGTTATCTAGGTGGGCGTAAGTTTCATGGCTTTTGAGCAAGTTCATGGCCTCATGAGCCGTTCGCGCGTTGCTTATGCTCGAATAATCTTCATCCAAAAGCAGCTTCGCGTTCATCCCAGCCACTTTTGCATTTATCGCATGATATTTCATGAGTGTGGGCATCCTTTGGGGCTTATGATTTGATCCAGTATCTGGGCCTGCCATTTAGGGGCGTTCAGCGTCCATTCATCATCCATTTTAGCAAGGTCTGCCGCTGCTTCTTTGTCAATTTCCGCTTTTTGTAAAGCAATAAAATCCGCGCTGTCCTTACGCATTTGGGCGATTTTCACAGCGACGTTTTTGTCAACCTCGCACGCCACACTCTCCGCTTTTCGCTTTATGATATTGTCAAAATTAGCCAGCTCGCGCTCGGCCGGTTTTATTATCGCTTTTGCCCGTTGCTCGAGCGCTATGAGTTCGCTCAGTATTTTTTTCATGGTATCGCCTCGCCGAAAATTAATATATAATAAGTATCGGACAGGCAGCGATAAATGTCAATAATTTCCAATTTACAAATGCCGCCATGTTTTTTACGCAACAAAAAAGTGCTGCCGAGCTTTATCGCTCACAGCACTTTTTCTCTGCTAACCCATCATCTCTTTGTACACAAAACAGTCCATAATATGGTCATTAACCATGCCCGTTGCCTGCATAAACGCATAAATTATTGTCGAACCGACGAATTTAAAGCCCATTTTCTTCAAGTCCTTACTCATCTTATCGGAAATCGCTGTTGTCGCAGGCACATCCTCCATATGAAGCCTATGCCCAACAATCGGCTCATAGTCAACATAGCTCCATATAAACTTGTCAAAACTGCCATGTTTTTCGATTACCTCTAAAAACAATCGTGCGTTCGTAATCGCGCCCTGAATCTTTAGGCGATTTCTGATAATCCCCTCGTTTTGCATGAGTTCCTGAACCTTCACCTCGTCATAATCGGCGATTTTGTTCGGGTCGAAATTATCAAACGCGGCTCTGAAATTCTCTCGCTTTTTAAGAATAGTTATCCACGAAAGACCCGCCTGCATCCCTTCTAGAATCAACATTTCAAACAGTTTCCTATCATCATGAACAGGCCTGCCCCATTCGTTATCGTGATAGTCTATGTATATTTGGCTCTCGCCCGCCCATGAGCATCTAATCTTATCACCCATGGCTAATAGCTTCTTTCAAGCGGATAAAAACCTTGTTCCGCAACCTCACCAATCATTGACATAAACTTCATCGCAGATTCGCTCGACCCAGATCCGTGCATCGCATTTTCAGCGTCCGCCTTAGTCTCCCAAATAACCCAATCCGTCCAGTTCCCATCAATCGTCATGAGCTGGCGCGTGATGAAGCCCTTGCATTTTGAAAGATAGCCATTTTGAATCTCATCCGACGCGCTCAAAAACTCGTCTATTGACACGCCGTCCTTTAGCTTGAAAGTAATAATCAATCCCTGCTTTTTCCAACGATTAAGATGCGGCATATGTTCTTTTAACATAGCCCTCGCGGCCGCTTCGTCAGCGCATGTTCCATCCTCAACTAAATACGGAATGCAGCTTTCAATCATCTCCTCCAGCGTCTCGCTCGGATTTACAAATGCTCCATTCGCAAAGCAGTAGCAGCAATACTCCATATTCGGCGTTCCATCCGCATTTTTTCCGTACAAACTTGCATCTTCCATAAGCATTCCGCAGCTTTGGCATCTGTTTTTATTTTCCATCGTTTAGCTCTCCTTCTTGATCAAATATTCTTTGTTATCGAGGATTTTCTGCCCGTTGACACACGCGACACAACCGCAAATTGTCATGCCGGCATTCTTTGCTTTGAGTTCCGCTTCCAAAACTTTTTTCCAGAAGTCGTCATCCGGATACGATTTGGCGAGCGCGATAGCGTCGTCTATCGGGACTATGCATTGCTCTAGTACGGCAATTAGAGCGGCAGCGGTCGCGTTGTCCTTGACATCAAGCCAAGCCTGACCCACCTTCACAAGGCCTGCGTCACAGTAATCCACGGCAATCATTTCTTTGATTAAATCGGTTAGTCGTTCTTTCATGGTCATTCTCCTTTGTGGTTTGATGGTGGTTTAAGTATAGCAAACTTAATACGACAACCCATGTCATATTATAAAATTAAATTTTCTCCACCCTAACACAATCATTAAATGCCGCGAACCGCTCCAGACACTTATCTACTATTGTATCTAACTTCTTCGTGCGCCTTACTCCGTCTTCATACCAAATATTCTTAACCACCATATTGCTTGCCTTCCACTCGCAAACCGTCTCAACGCGCCCAACAAACTGCTCACCGCACAATATCGGCAAAACATACACGCCGTATTTACGCAAATGCGGAGGGGTATATATTTCCCATGCATAATGAAAGTCGAACAGCGTTTTTATAAGCTTTCTATCCCATATAAACGGGTCAAGCGGAGCTATAAGCTCACAGCGAAGTTTTAGCGCGGCATTTTGTATCGCCTCATTAACAAGCGGCATGTCGTTTGCGAGTATGTAAAGCTTGCTGTTTATCCCCTCAACGGAAAGTTCGATTATCGCCCCTTCACAAAGTAGCTCATCGAACACTTTATTGCGAATATCCGTCGTTAAGCCGCGTATGCCCAACCATGCGTCCGATGCGCGATTCGACAGCAGCCCAACTGCACCAATTCTGCGTTGTATCCGCCATTTAATATGCTCAAAGTCATCCGGCAGTGGATCAGGAGTGTTTAAAATATCTAACGGTATATGTCGTTCGCTCAAATCATAATACCTGCGCGCGCCTTTTTTATGATGGACTACCAGATCACCGCTCGAATACATCTGCTCCAGTACTGAGCGCGACAATTTTCCGCCCGCGCTCCAATTTATCGCCGACCACCATGATGTATTGCCCTCCAAACTAAAATCGTTTGAACAAACCGCGCCATGTACCTCAATATACTTGCGAACTCCCTCTATATGTTCCCCAATTTCGGGATGCTTTTTAAGATTCGCTCGTGCATCTTCGCGCAAACGCTCAAAATACGCCCAGTACTCCGTTGGGATAATAGAAAGCTGCTTATCGGGATAATCAAAAAGCGTTCTGTCTTTATAAAGTAGCTCATGAAGCATATCTTTCCTAAAATTCTTAATGCGTGATTGAAGCGTAATTTCCGCGTTCCTGCCGCAGAGATTTATTGGGTCAAACTGAATGCACCCGGCTTGGCGGATGAAGTCAAAAACCCCTTGTTTTGATGTAAATTTATGTTCACCGATTAAGCCCTGTTTTAACAGGATGAATCTTCGTGCTTGTTGATTTGTTAAGCTTATCATATGTATTCTCCCATCGCTTGTAGATTTTTATATGACATTTTCTTTCGCTAACCCATAAACAAACTCAAATATCTCCAGCGCACTGCGCTTCGCCTTCTCAAAGTCTTTTTGCGCTGCATAATGTTCAATCATGTGCCAACTTTGTCCAAGTGCTGCATCTATAAACATCGCGCTGAGAATATCTCGCGCCGAAAAATTAACAACCTTGCTAATTATCGATACCATCTCCCGTACTTTATCGCTATCACGGCAACGAAAAACCTCATTCATTAGAAAACGAGCTGTCTCCATTACAGGGGCGTCAACAACGCCTTTAGGGTCGATGATTGTATAGCTGCCGTTAGAGTTACGCAGCATATTTTCCTGATGCAAATCGCCGTGAAGCAGGCATGTTTTTGTATGGCGTTGCTTTAGCTCTGCGTATATCTCCATAGCTTTATCCAAGCAATATAACATGTCCTTCATGCCATTTTCATCAGTAAGTTCGCGGTGTATTTTCTCCATCCATGATAAATATGTCGGGTATCGTTCAGTTTCGCTATATGGAAGGTGTAAGTCCTTCACTGCCATGCCTAAAAACCTCGCTCGCTCACGATAATCCCTTACCGCCCACATTGGGTCTCCGGGCATAACTCGCTCCAATAACAAAACATCGTCCGTCAAATCATAGCCCCAAAGCTTGCAATAACTCGTTTCATCATAAAACCGCAGGCAATTGATTTCTGTAACAACCTCCGCTCCCGGAATACACATTTTTAGGACGCAAAGGCCATATAAAGCCGACTCACATGAAAACAGCAAATTTACCGTATTGGTCGGCATGAAAGACAGCTCCGATAGCTGCCATTTTTCTATATACTCCTCCAGCCGTCCATCAACTTGAGATAAAAACTCATCTGCTTTATCGTTTATGCATTTGTAAATTGATTGACGCGTGCTTTCCGGAATGTTTATGCTGTTCATCAGAAATCCCTCCCCATCATAAATACCTCTCCATAACCTTTCGCGCCTTCTCCCGAATTATTTCCCTCACACTCTCCGGCTCAAGCACTTCCACATACTCACCAAACGACAATATAAACCCATAAAGCCATTCGTCCTCCGGCCATGTGACCGATACGATATGGCTTCCGTCCGGCTGCAACTCGCCCGATTCAAAGTCGTCGTAGATTCGGTGGGTCATTTCCGGCGCGATTTTTAGCACCAACTCTACATCCGGCCGTTTATGGCTCGGCTTCGTTTTATCCGGAGCATAATCCTCAAAACTGCGCTCCTCAAAACGGTTTTGAGTAACTGTCAAATTTCGCATCCGCGTCAACTTAAACGTCCGCACGTCGCATTTATCCAAACAATAGCCCTTCACATACCAAGCCCTAAATTTGAACCACAATTGTATCGGCTCGATATGACGGCTCGTTTTTTCGCCATAAGTGCTATAATAATCGAACAAAACCGTCCTTCTCCCCAAAATTGCACTCTTCAGATTGCGAAAAGTGTCCTCATGCAAACAACTCCAGTCATTAAAGTCAATTTCCATCCACGGAATCGTGCTTTTGTTGAAAATGGTTGAAAGTTTTTGCAATACGCGCTCGGCATCGCTCATGTTTACTGCAGAAAGAGCCTGAAGCGCATATAAAATCTCGTTTTGATCTTTCTCGCTCAAAATGGATTTGTTCAGCACAAAATCAGGCAAAATGCTTATCCCTCCGCCCTTGCCTTTTTCGGTGTAGACAGGAATACCTGCTAAGCTCAGCGTATCAATATCCCTATAAATCGTGCGCGTTGAAACGCCGAACTGCTGCGCCAGTTCTTTCGCCGTCACTGTTTTTTTGTTCATCAGAGTGTAAATTATCTCAAATAATCTGCCGGTTTGTATTTTTATCACCTCATTGTGCAATTTTGGCAAGAACGCTTGTAGCATTCTTTATCTATGCGCACATTTTACCACATAATGCGACACAAATGTGTCATATTTCAAAAATAATTGTCAGAACCTGTTTACGTATGTTACAATGGTTTATAGAATCATTCCTACGATGAAAGGAGAATCCTAAATGAACAGAAAAAGTATTGTCACTTTAATACTTGCCTTAATCATGACACTAAGCGCGGCCATAATCTCCGCCAGCACCCCACTCGTCTTGTTCAACGGCGAGCCGGTGGATGTATCTGCCGTCATCATAGACGATAGAACGCTCCTGCCTGCGCGTGATATTGTCGATTTAATCGGAGGCGATATTGATTGGAACGGCGAGCTGCGTCAGGTCACTGTTTTATATCGCGAAACCGTTATTTTGCTGACTATCGACAGCAATATTGCCTTCGTAAACGACGTTGAAATCGAGCTGGATGTGCCTGCACAGCTGGTTAATGACCGCACGAAAGTACCTCTGAGATTCGTCGCTGAGAGTTTGGGTGTCAATGTTGATTTTATCTATGGTACAGTCGTAATTGATCAAATGGTATGGCTGTCCGCGACAGGCGCCAGATGGCATTTGATCGACGATTGTGGGAACATGGACCCGTACAGAGCAAGGATCGTAACGCTTCAGTATGCCCGAGCTTTTCCGTATGTAGATGGATCTTGCGGCATGTGTAATCCGCCGGAATAAAATAAAAAACAAAATAGTATAGCAACTCGTCATTGCAAGCTGACCTGCAATGACGAGTTTTTTTGTTATCTGCATCAAATTTCCTACGGCTCAATAACAGGAGCATTCTTATTCTTTCCCTGCGTCGCCGTCCCTCCGCTATCAACGCCAACAAGTGCAACATCAGGCACGCTATACCCCTTGATAGACGTATCCAAAAGCTCATCATCAACCGATAAACCCTGCAAAATATCCATGCTATTGGCTATTGGTGCCGGCTTTGTTTCTTTATGCGGCTCATTTACCTTCTTATCGTTTTCGCTCAATCTGCCACCTTCTTTCTTGGTTATTCATGCATATTATTTTCCAACCCACACTCTTTATTCGCCATTCCATGGCTTATTTTTATTTGGCATACAATCCCACAAGTTTTTTCGACAAAAAAATGCAATTTCAAGTATGGATATGTTAAAGTTTGTTAAGAAGCTGTAAAATTTCAAACCCTCTAAAGGAGAATTTATCATGAAAAAGTTGTATTTTGCCCTATTAAGTGTAATGCTCGTTTTTTTGCTCGCAATTCCGATTTATGCAAGTATCCAGGCTAATTCTTACTCTGCAATTGTAATGGATTTTGAAACAGGCGAGATATTATTCGAAAGAGATATCCACACGGCGCGCGTTCCCACAAGCACAACTATTCAAGCACTTTGATACCCCTTGACATTTCCCCAAAATCAATATATACTCAACTACAAATACAACTAAAGACTATGAAAAAGAGGAGTAATCGTTAAGCTCGCTTTAAAGAGAATGAACCCTTTGGAGTATTTACTATCCATCGGCTGGAAGGTTCTAAGGAGTTTGCGGTGAAGGTAGCTTTGGAGTCTTTTGGGTGAACTTTGACTTCTATAACGCATGTCTAGCCCAAAACGTTTTTTCCG
>Ga0131853_10024465_pt1 | contig 10895 bp, 10 predicted proteins | sample TergutLab28metaG_FD_92764 | JGI IMG/M metagenome (GOLD analysis project Ga0131853, IMG submission 92764) | Labiotermes labralis P1 segment gut microbial communities from Petit-Saut dam, French Guiana - Lab288 P1 (version 2) (version 2) | ecosystem: Host-associated > Arthropoda: Insects >...
AGGCAATTCGAATAATTATTGGAGAATTCTTCACATAGGTTTGTGAGCAATGAACATTTTCAAGGCTATGATTTTCACTCGACAGTTTTATAATCTCAAACACACAGATCGAAACAATCTTATAACCAGAGTTTTCGATTTTCTGCAACCTCGCCTTAGATTCTTCATATCTGTTGTACAAAGTTTCCTAGGTCTCACCACTGGGTTTATGTCCAATGGGCATGCAAAAACACCCATGCCTAAAGCAACCTAGGTACTCAAAGACTTCATTCGTTTCTTCGCAGTACCCAAAACATCTCACATTACGTACCCCGGGCATACGGACTTCCCTCCCACCACGGGCATGAGGAACATTATTACGCGTCTGACCAAAGTACGCCAGCCATTGAAGAGACTCAACAGACTGGCGATCCACAATGCGGTACCCGTTCTCAGGAAAATACCTACAGATTCTGGTTTCAGAAACTTCGTCCGGGACACCATGTTGTAAATGGAAGATATTGTAATTGCTTGCCGAAATGGGTCAATCTTGACAATTTTTAAAAACAAATTCCTTAAAGCACAGCATGCCTGCCTCAGTATATTGACGTCGTCCATGCAGTAATCCAACAGTTCCTCCCTATTGTTAAAAATTTTGTCTTTTAACCCTTCATACCACGCTGAAAATTGGGTTTGTTCACACCAGACATAAAGTCTAAACCATAGAACATGGGTTCGGGACGAGATCCCACAGAGTCCAAATTGTTGCCAGTGTTGAAGAAGTGGGGACAGTACCCCTTCTTGTATGTGTGGTCAAATGATTTGTGCATGCTGTTTAGACTCATTGACAAATACTTAAGTTAATTCAGAAAGTGAAGATTCTCCACAACCATACCAAGAATTTTCCTACTTTCCATTATAATTGTGGGGACCATCTCAGTTCAAGAATCCTTCTAAGGAGGAACAGTGCGTCGTATCCACGAGAGATGTACGAAATAACATAAACTTTATCCGCGAATTATCGGGATTGCCGGAGATTATAATAAATTTGCCAACGCGGTCTTGCCAGAACTAATTGGTACACTTTCCACACTGTTGACGATCGGCACTCAAATCATCCTCGGATTCACACTTAGAACATATTTGCTGAGCACATATGAGGTTCGGTACGTGTGCAAAAAGCCCATCATGCTTCTCAAGGTCTTGTGTGCATTCCGTATCGAAGAAAACGTACAACAACGTGGCCGACAACTTGCTAGGCTTCAGTGGAACCACGTATAAAAAATGGCCTGATGGTTTTTTCTTATTACAAATATTACAGCATATCTTAAAACAATCATGTCTGTAATCACCGGTTTCTAAATAAGTACAATTTCGGCATAATTTTCTCCACTGAAAAACTAGCTTACCGTTCACTTTGAGAGTTAAATGATTCCGAAAACATTTCTCACTGAGGAACCGTCTGTTGCGTGTACTACAATACTTGGCTCCGTATCAAAGGAAACGTACAAAAACTTGTCCGAAAATTTGCTAGGCTTCAGTGGACCCACGTAGTAAAAATGGCCTGAAGGTTGCTTCTTGTTACAAAATATTACGAAGTTTCTTGATACATTCATGCTTGGAATCAGCTGTTACCGAATAACTACAATTTCGGCATACTTGTCTCCATTGACATACTAGCATGCCTTTCACTTTGAGAGTTAAATGATTCTAAAAATATTTCTCTTTGAGAAAGCGTCTATTGCATGTACTACACTAATTGGCCTGATCCTTAGTACATGGTGGTGTAGCAGTACACAGGGAGAAAATTTTCCGCTACACATGTACTCTTTCGCCATAGCACCCTTAAGGTTGTGATTACGTTCTATTGCTCATTGTCCCGATGTTATAATAAATGTAATTTCTCGGCCGAACTTCAATTTCCGCTAAACATAACCCTATCTGGGTTCAAACCAACAAACACAATAATTTGGTAGTCCGAAATATGGTATTTAAACTGCCGAAGTTCCTCAAAGCCTACGCAATTAGATAGATCAAAAGCGGAAGCCTTCAAGAGAACTTCAACTGGTTTTTTGAAACCTCTGCCATGCCTATATGATTGGTACTTTGAGTCACCATTATCACCTGCCGTAGCGATAATAAGTGCACAAACCGAACAATTGAGAGCCGCTTTAATTGTAGCGATACTCTTTATAATTGAACTCATCACGTCCAATGAGAGCCCCTTCCTTCTATCTCTACCGTTACCAGCAGGCATCCTACATGGTCCAGATGCACTTCGAGACGGTCAATGAGCCCAAACCTTGCATTGCTCTGAATCACTATTGTGAAACACTTTATCCTCCACGTTCTCAGTATTGCGGATTCTAAAACCCATCAAATGTCTACCTAGCACGTCATCGACTAGGTAGTTTTTAAATGCTGTAATGCATTCCTTGAGATAAGTACCGTGGTTTTTCTCTTCAACTGGAGAAAGAAACTTGCATAGTAGACTACGCCGATCGCATTAAATTTTGGAAAAGATTTTAAGGTCACATCCAAAATCATAAAGGTTAGCTGTTCCGACAACGAGTTGTTCCCACTAGTAGAGGCTATATCCTCCCTGCTTACAGAGGGGTTCTGAGCATATGGAATAGCTCCCTCCTTACTGAGAAACACTTTTAGGGCCTTTATATTTTGATTTATAATTATACCACGTACTTGAAATTAAGTATTAAACGTAATTCCGAAGACTGCTGTAGCCAACATTTATCGACGACAAGTATCGAACACAGCAGCGCAGTCTGCGACAGGTCTAGTACTTGGTAGCGTTTACTTGTCTCGTAAATAGCACCCTTCATAACGAACAGAGGTCTCAAAAATTCGGAAGCAGAGTTCAGAATATTTCAGTATGGGTCGCGAACGACAATTTATAACTCACTCCTAATGGATTCATTAATGACTTTTGATAACTGTCTGTCTAATGGGTTTGGCCTGAGAGTGAAATTACGAGTCAGCTAAGTGGACCTCTAACACTAACGGATGTGGCCTGACGTGTGAAAGTTACAAGTCATGTAAGTGGGTAATTAACGCTAAGGGATATGGCCTGAGGCATTACAGTTGTCTAAGTGGGTTTGTGATGTTAGCTGTCTAAAGAATATTCATGGGTTTAGTCCAAGGCGCAGCATTCTGCTCTCCGAATTTAACTGTGCTGATGACATTGTGTGTATGTTCAAACCTACATACACTGAAGCAAATACCAACCATTCGTTGTTGTTTCGTGTCCGCTCTCACGTTTAAGTTATATTTTAACCTTTATCCTACGGACGTTTAATTCAAACTTCGTGTTCACCTCAAGAATTTTCTCCGCGACGGCCTTTTAAATCTTTGCGCACGTTTAACAATTTGCATTTATATATAATGAACCAGAGATAATAAAATAATGAACTAATCTGCACAGTCCTGCAAATAAATCAGAGATATTTCCGAAAAAAAAAGATTAGGTAGAAATGTTTAGTTCCCACATACGGAAGTTAATTTAAATGTTTGTTAGTTCTCAATTTATTTACGTATGTTTGTGTTTCGCGCCGATGTGTGAACAGGAAATTTCTACTTCATGATTTGTGAAGTTGTGCCTTGGCGTGACAATGTAAGAAAAATCATCCTACTTCACACATTTTCCATACCTTCTTAAAACTGCAATAACGAATTTTTACTTCACACCACTTGCAGTTCACACGCCACGTTTTAGCTGCGTCGTTGTCACGAGCCGAGAATGGCCAACCTTTTGTTGCATGTTGTTCTAGTCTACCGACTTTCGCCAAAATTTCCAGTGTATCTTTCACGCGGAGGAATCGTGAGTGTATATAAGATATTTCCTAAGTCCGTCAAGAGAATTATAACTAAAACAGTTATTTCAGCGGTTCTACGAAAAATATATAAAATTCTATTGCCTAAAAACGTATTTTTTAAATTTTAATTTCCTTTTCCTTACATTTCCAGCTGAGGCCACAGTTTTGTTTAAAGAGATCTGGTCGAACAGCTTGAAATGTTTCCGGGACCTGCCTTGTTGTTGTAGTCCACGAAGCATCTTCTAACGCAACAAAGAGCTACATCACACCTTTCGCATTTCACTGAAACATTTCTGGTGACATTCTTTTCCGCGTACAAACGAAATCTTCTTCGCATGGCACACAGAATAAGCCAATGTTCGCTACCACGTCCTTCAAATCTAACGACGTTTGTGGTAGCAGGATGTGATCTTTCTATTGGCCTTTGCACATTCCGTTCATGTCCAGCGTGTGCTAGTAATTTCCCCAGTAGGATGTTCTGAAAATCGCTATGCGAAATTTTCTTACCGCAAGTGAGGTAAAAAGGTTGTTAGCTATTCCGAATGGGCAGGTCAAACCTTGAAGAAGAGTTTTTTATACATTTCTGTGTGCACCGGTTGATAGAATAGGTATTTGCCATTCTATCTCCCTTACTTACATAGCCCATGTTGCTGACAAAAATTTATTCAGTCCGGCCAAGACTTAACGCAGTGAAATGCCATATTATAGCTGCCTATTTAAGACCGGTCTGTTTATTCGTATATATTTAACTTTAATTGGAATAATAATCCAGTGGAGATGGCCAGAGTGTTGTTTCTCACGTTCAATGTACAAGTAGGGCATGGGAAAACCATGACCTCACAATATACTTATTAACTGCCTAAAGGTATTGGTGTGGCCGAGTTTATGCTTCCTGTTTATTTATTTTTTAAAAACCGTACTTCTCTAATGGACTAGAAACTGAAATGAAATAGAAGACTGACATAGAAATCTAATGTAATATTAGCATTTTATCATATGCGGAGAATTGGTGCTTAGTCCCATTTAGCATTAATATATCCTACGACCGTAAAAATAATGTGCGTCTCTGTTGCCACTATAGGAACGAAGGTCGCCAAATGAGCAATTTTTAGTTCAGAGCGGAGTACACAGAAAACAAATTGTTATACGAAGAACGCCGTCTCAAAAAGAATTCCTTTAAAAGCAACGCATATCAGAGTAAATGAGGCTTTGAGGCTTCGTCGGGTTAGAATTCGCCGTTGATGCACTTCGAATGGATTGGCATGGTGAGAAGGAAATGAAAGGAATGAGGTGTTTAGCATAAAAGCAAACATGCAACTGTTTCGAAGAGTACGGACTGACCCAAAATTTTGTATGCACGAGGCGCATATGTACCTCATTGGGTAAGTTGCCCGGAGCGTGAATCTGACCACAAACCGCTATATAATGCGGAGAAAACGAGTGGGGCTATTATTATAAACCTCTACATGAGTGTGCGGGGCATTTAAATGGCCGGCAGTTTCGTGCGTTCTACAGATGGCGATTTAAATGGATCTGGTCCGTTCGTCGGAAAAAGGTTAAAAGTAGCTTGCTATAGCAACCATATTTTAAGATGTTAAGTTATAAATTAAAAATAACAGCCGTATTGTGAAAATCTGATAAACACCACTCTGGATGTCATATTAAAAAAGTGCACGCGTTCGTCTTATTGGAAGATAGCGCCCATTCTAATAAACATCAAACAGTCTACCGATCTAAAACTAATGCGACCGAGACTAAAGTAATTTGCATAATTGCAATACAATAAAAGGCGTCATAAATGTTAATTACATCATTCGCATATCAAAATAGAACGCACGAATATCAAGTAGATAATTTACGTTTCAATTACGCTATTTGCATATTAATTAGGGGTTGTAACCTACTTTCATTATCATTGGGTTAGTCGCGTAAAAATTGGGCGGACCCGGTCCGTAACGCCATACGTTCATTGGTGCGGTACTTTAATATGTTTGGCCGCTTTGTGGGGGTGTTTTGATGTGATTGACCGCTTGTGCTAGGGTGTTCTGATGTGATTGTGAGCTTTGTGGGGGCGCTTTGATGTGATTGGTCGCGTGGTGGTGGTGCTTTGATGTAATTGGTCGCGTGTTGAGGGGCGCTTTACTATGATTGGTCGCGTAGTGGGGGCGCTTTTATATGATTGGTCGTGCAGAAATGTGGGCGGAGCGAGCCGTAACGTCATAGGGTCGGTTTTGGGTTTGCTTTGTTGTGATTGGTCGCTTGGTCGTGACGTGATAAAAGTGGGCGGAGCCGGCAAACCGCCATGCTCTCTACTAGACTTATTCGAGACTTTCCAACAGACTGCTCACATGTAAAACGTACCATACTGCATATACAACTGTCTCCCTGAAGATGGAACCCACCAGGTTCAAAACATCTACGAGACAACATAAAAAGGAATATTATCTTACAAAATTGTGCCTATTTATAATTGTTTCACAATGCACAGTGCAAAAAAGAAATATATATCGGTATATGCAGTTATTGGTTAATTGTCGTAAGAAATTATGAACCCATGATCATGAATCATTTAAAACTGAATGTATATATATATGTATGTATTTTACAAAAGTTAAACTCTCAGTTGCTTTTTTTGTGTCTGCGCTGTCATTAATGACAATTAAACATTTTATTATACAACCCATTAAGAATTTGTTACCTAAGTTTAACTGTTACAACATATGTGAAAGAAATCGATATTTTGTAGCGTCTTTAAGGTAATTAATCGATATCAACTACAGGTTTCGAGATATTGTAGCAGTTGGCTCTAATATGTCGATATGGGCAACTCTTCTGTTGTGTGTTGTTTTAGACCAAACCCGGAAAACAACGAAAATCGGACTCAGTATATATTCTTTTATTCATGTTCCTTTCTTCCTGTATGCCTTGATTTTATTGTTCTTTCTACATACGAATTCGTTAAGAATCATTTTAGGTTCTGAATATGGCTCCATTACGTTTGAGGTCTAATGCATTTTCAGAATTTCTCATTGCAAATGCTGCGATAGACATTTGGAAAAAAAAATTATAAAATGGAATTTCGCCTGTCAAGAGGCCATAAAAGTCCAGTCGGCGTACAGTTAAGCTTTGTTTAACCTTTTCGCTATATAGGGGCGGGTGATCAACCCTACACTACAGCCGATTTTGAACCTGGGAAAGGGAACCTTTAACGATTTTCGATAAAATATTTTCGCGTATAATTTTCTTGTAATTTGACGCAATGTCATCATCACACCTATAGGTGTGATGATACCGGAGGCTGTGTAATGCAATTTTACCTTCAGATTATAAGCACTTGTGCCCGAAACATGTAGAGGCATGAAATAAAACTTATTTTGAAACAATTTTTTTTGTATCGAGTTGTTTAAATACTGAGATAAACAAACTATCTATGTCAGTGCATGATTAGATAGTCTGTGTAACTTTCAAATAATACAACCTACTTAATTGATAAGTAAATTAATTCCGATTCATTTCTCCTGCACGTTTATAAAACTTCTACTTTTGTAGCAAATCCATTGAAATGAAGAACAGAAAGAAGTCAGTGGGTCACAATGGTGAATGTGTTCGCTCAGATTTTGACATAATGTTTCAGAGTCGGTTCAATGTTCCATTGTTGGTGATTTAGCCGTGTTAATGTTTGGTTGTATGATATCAAGTGTTCCAGATTTATTTCAGTTCTCTCCCACGTGGACATTTGGTCCATTATGATCTCATTGTTTTCTTAGGTAAAGGTAAAATTCACTCTAGAACAGGCCATGAAGGCACAGATGGGGAGTTGATGTATAGCTCTACTTTTTCTTTAACCTCAGCGCTAGACAGGGTGGGTTGTCAACACCACGCCCTGGCCGCTTTACCCTCGAGAAATACCCATTGCGTAGAAGGCTGGGTGGGCCAGAGGGCCCCGAAAAATCTGGCCTCTACCGTGATTCGATCTCCGGACAGTCAAGTCTCTATACCGAATGTACTTCAGCACACTAGTGCTTCCCTAGGTAGTGTTGTCCAGGGTAGTGCTATGAGGTTCGAAAATCTCTTCGTTTTTACGTAGACAGTATAGTACTGCTGCAGGATCGATACAGCTTCTTTGCGGTGTCAGTGTTTCCCGAATGGCGTATATTCAAGAACCATTCCCATAATTGGTGTTTTATTTTCGCAGAAACTTTTTCATAAATGGTGTTTCTTTGTACAGAATTTTCTCTATAGACAATGTTTGATTTTTGTAAAATATTTTTCATAGATATTGTTTGATTTTTGCAGGATCTTAATCGTAGATGGTGATATTTGCAGAAACTTTTCTGTAAACGGTATGATTTTTCCAGAAATTTTTCCACAGATGGTGTTTAATTTTTGCAGAAGCTTTCACGTAGATGGTGTCAGATTTTTTCTGAATATATTTCTTTTGTAGATCACATAATAGTATTCTAGAGCCACTTCCGAATTCCCTAGATTGTTTTGTAACTTTGCAGAATATTCTCAAGTGTTACAGTTAGCGGCGTGTCTCTGGTACCGCATTTCTGTCATGAACTGTCAACAGTAAGAAAGTTACAACATGGATATGGTGTCGTGTTACACGTTTCGGTGCATGTGAGGTACCAGTGAACTATAGTGTCAGCATTTTTATCATTGCAAGTTGTTCGTTGCGTGATTAAACGACCAGCGTCAAATTTTGTATTATCTGCACCGCACGCGTGTAAACTTGTTCCCCTACTCCGTCGTGAAACTTAAGCGTTATTATATATATATATAGTAGACACTGTGGTGAAATATTAATTGGCTACATTAAACCAATTACTCAATTCGGTATAACTTATTAAGATTTTAATACTTGCCAACTCGAAGTGTTTAACACTTATATAAATATACAATGATGTATCAGTCAAACACAACAAAACCATATTAGGTTCATTTTTGTATTAGGGCAACATGTTTCGATTTTTAGAGAATCATCTTCAGGCCCTTCTAAGATACAGATACTTTCTTAGCAATGATCAAAATGCGCTGTGGGATCCCAAAAGCTTACATACTTGATATAACTATATATAAAATGCATGTGTCGTTTTGTTCTTATTGTACAATCAGGACACTTATTTCTAAAATTTTCTAACATTTTAATGCTTAAATACTCATTTTATAAATAACAACAATATATATAACAATATCCAAAGTTCTATAACAACACATCTCAAATACATACGTGTAACCTCCTTCATATGTACCAGTTAAAGTTTTAGAAATAAGTTATCCTCACTGTACAATAAGAATATAACGACACATGCATTTTATATATAGTTATATCAAGAATGTAAGCGTTTTTGATCCCACAGCGCATTTTGATCATTGCTAAGTAAGGATCTGTATCTTAGAAGGTATGAAGATGGTTCTATAAGAATCGAAACATGTTGCCCTAATACAATAATAAACATAATATAGTATTGTCGTGTTTGATACATAATTGTATATTTATATACTTGTTAAGATGCTGGCTTTTCGACTAGCAAGGCACCTGAGGTGACATCGCTGGATGAATACCCTACCACGTCATAAAAATAAATGGCACCGTGACGTACTTTGTATAATCATGACATTAGCTTATAAATTGTGTTATTACTGATCGCTAATAAAGTATTTAAGAAAAACACTCACGCTAACTTTAGTACTTGCGTCGAAGCTTCCGCACCCATTTAGGCCTACATGTCAGTATGGAATTTGAGTTCTAAATCTTAAATGATATTTTAGTTTGACTGAAAAGCTGTATACTCTTACACTCCTATGTGACCTAACATTCCCCTACATTTATTCATGAGACACGCCCAGTATTCTACCTGGTTTTGCAGCCCCCCCATATGTGTCGTCCAAAAGGACGCCAGATTTTCACCTTATCGAGAAGGAATAAATCGAGGCACTGGTTAGATTGAGCTGTATCGGTTTATATCCGCAAATGCCGGGGCAAAGATTCATGCACCACTTTCTAAATAAACTTGTCTGGGCGCCAAGTTTCCGGAACGAGCCCATCCATTGTCGCACTGTCCCCTGTGAAGCAGGTCGTCTGAGTTGTGTTCGCTACTTCGCACATTGTCTGGATAACGAGATCTGAGCTAATGGCTGCGGCAATCTCATTTGCTACGAGAATAACAGATCATTCTCATTTAACTGAATGCTGTGATCTTCGGTAATGCTCGTAACAGTTATTGAGAGAGCGGGTGAAAATCTTAGTTTACTGTATTTTTAGTGTTACTGAGTGACTAACTAACTAATCAAATGACCAACTAACCAACCAGTTAGCGAAACAAACAAAACCACCAAACAAGTAATTACCAAAAGGACTAACCAACCAACCAACCAAAGAACCAAGAATTAATCAATCAAACAAAGAACCAAGAACTAACCAAACAACCAAAAAACAAGAACTAACCAGTCAACCAAAGAACCAGGAACTAACCAATCAACCAAAAGAACAAAAAATAACCATCAACCAATGAACATAGAAGTAATAAATCAACAAAAGATCATAGAATTAACCAATCAACCAAAAAACAAGAACTAACCAATCAAACAAATAACATAGTACTAATCAATCAACCAAAGAACCAATAAGTAACCAATCAACCAAAGAACCAAGGAATAACCAATCAATCCTTAACCAAGTTCTACCCCGGAGCAGTCTTTGACTTTTCGGTCGAGTTACTGTTCCTGGGAGAGGTTTCTGTTCGAATACTTTACTTTTGTCTTCCCATTACCGTTCCACCAACCGTACCCATTCCTACATTTTCTTCCCCCAAATCTACATAATTGTAGCAATTAAAAGCGCTGTTAAATAAACACATCTCAATCTCCCAAAATTCATAAGTCGTTGTCACGTTTTCTAGAATATTGATTAGTCATCGGTTTATATAATAACGCTTCAACTGCATACGTCACGTAAAGTCTGGTATTTATTTTGGTCTTATCTGCTAATAGATACCTTAATCACTCAGTAATTATCAACCAGATATGGGCTTTACAAATTGAAAATATAAATTACCGGCAAAGTAATGCCTGCCTATATTG
>Ga0131853_10024466_pt1 | contig 10895 bp, 9 predicted proteins | sample TergutLab28metaG_FD_92764 | JGI IMG/M metagenome (GOLD analysis project Ga0131853, IMG submission 92764) | Labiotermes labralis P1 segment gut microbial communities from Petit-Saut dam, French Guiana - Lab288 P1 (version 2) (version 2) | ecosystem: Host-associated > Arthropoda: Insects >...
CAACAATCGCCTCATTCATATAATGAAGGGTAATTTTAAGCTCGTTTGGGATTACTCACAGAACAAAAAAGTCAAAATGCGCCGCGCGGCGTTCATGGCGGCTATACAGCGCGTTGCTGACGTTGAAAAGCTGAGAGGCGTTTTTCTGTAGAATTACGCAGGTTGTAGCTCGGAAACTTTGTCTTTATTGCGAATGGCGGGATATTCCCGCTATTTTTGTTAACGTTCGGCGTGTGTTATGTGGGTGAAGTCATGAAAGAAATCATTCAGTGTTATATCAAAAATAAGGAAACCGAAAAACTGGAGGCCTTGCTTGCAAGCGCGGAAGAAATAGACATTTTGTACGCGTTTTATGACCTGTCCTCAAAAGAACAGGTTCTAGTGTTCCGCCTGCTTACAAAGAACACTGCAATGTCCGTGTTCGATCAGTTAAATACCCGCTTGCAGAGTAATTTAATCCGCTCGTTTACAGACGAGGGAGTAACTGAGCTTGTTAAAAAACTGGCCCCGGACGACAGGGTAAAGCTCCTGGACGAAATGCCGGCAGGCGTAGCAAAAAAACTCATTGATTCTCTGCCGCCTGAAAAGCGCGACGTCACAAATATTTTGATGGGCTACAAACCGAAAACCGCTGGCCATATAATGACGACCGAATATATCTCGCTCAACAGAGATATGACAATGGAAGAGGCAATAGAGAAAATACGCAGGCAGGCAAAGGACACGGAAACCGTCTATGTGTTGTTTGTAACGGATGACTCCAGAAAACTTGAAGGCATAACCACCCTAAAAGAACTGCTTATAGCAGACTGGGCCGCCAAAGTGGAAGATATTATGCAGCGGGCGGTAGTCAAAGTTTATACAAACACCGGACAAGAAGAGGCCGCGCATCTGCTGGAAAGATTTGACCTTTTGGCAATTCCAGTAGTTGACAGCGAAGAACGCCTGATAGGTATTATAACCATTGATGACGCCGTAGATATTCTGGAGGAAGAAGCCTCGGAGGATATTTACGACCATGCCGGACTTGCGGATGTTACAGGCAGCGAGGCTGACAGAAGCAAGGTTCTGATTAACGGCAGCATGTGGAGCATTTGGAAAGTACGATTGCCGTTTCTGCTGATAACGCTTGCGGCGGGGGTGTTGTGCGGCTCAATAATTAGCGGATTCGAGGAAACTTTGCAATCCATCGCAGCAGTAGCGGTATTTATACCGTTAATTATGGATATGGGCGGCAATGTCGGCACACAGTCAACAACAATTTTTGTGCGCGGAATGGCTCTTGGAGATATTAAGCTGAGTAATTTTTTAAAGCATTTTCTGAAAGAAGCCGGTATCGGGCTCAGCATTGGTTTGCTGGTCGGAACAGTTTCCGGCGTAATCGCGGCTGTCTGGCAGGGGATACCAATGCTCGGTCTTGCTGTCGGTATGGCGCTTGCAGTCAGCATGACCTTAGCTGCGGTGCTTGGCTTTTTCGTACCGTATGTTCTTATTAAGCTGAACGTCGACCAGGCGGCCGGCTCTGCGCCGATAATTACCTCTATTAAAGATATGGTTGGCCTGATCGTTTATTTTGCACTTGTGAACGCTTTTTTGGGACATTTGATGGGATAAGCGAATGAATTTGCATTATATCGTTTCTCAAAACCATGCGCAAAGCTGTGACACATAAAATTTTATCAACACTGTATTCAAGGCCAGGGATTTTGCACATTAAAGAGCCAACGGCTCTAAAACACGAAAAAAAGAGCGCTGGCCTGCGCTCCTTGACTTACTCCAATAATTTTATCAGCTCGTCCAAATCGGTTGTCATTCCTACGCGGCGACGCAGTTCAGCAGCGCCGGGTGTGTTTTTGAGCGTTCCGGCGAGAATTCGCTTTATCAGCACCACGGCGTGGCCCGCTCCGGAAATTTCGCGGATTCGATCGCCTAAAGTGCGCAGGTGCGACAGCCTGTTTTCTTTCGTCGGGTTGGTATCAACGCCTGGCGGAATTTTCCGGCCAAGAGCAGCCAAAGCGTCAGGGAGCAGATACGGATTTGCCAAAGCGCCGCGCGCCAGCATCACGCCCACACAGCCCATTTCCAGATATTCTTTTACGTCCTCAGTCCGGTACACGTCGCCGCTGGCGCTGATTCCGCCCGGAAAGCGCCGCGCAGCCTCGGCCGTTTTCACCCGGTCGGACTGCCCCGTGTAACGTTGCGCCGGAGTCCTGCCGTGAATGCACACGTTGTCCGCCCCGGCTTCGAAAATAAGCTCGACAAAACGCAGCGTTTCGCTAATGTCTGAAGCCACGCGGGTTTTTACCCATACAGGCAGTCCGAGGCGCTTTAAGCCGCGCGTCATTCCGGAGGCCACGGCAGGCATTCCCATCAGAGCCGCCCCTGCGCCGCGCTTCGTGACCTTTGGCATTGGGCAGGCCATATTTATGCCGAGGGCGGCGAAACGAAGCGCTCCCATGCGGGCGTTGGCCGCCAGAGCTGCCTCAGCCCCCCGTATCATGGAATCCGCGTCGCCTGAAAAAAGCTGTATTACCACGTTGGTGGAGCTGGCGTAGATGTTCTCAGACGGGAGCAGCAAAAGCATGTTTTCGGTTTTGCGGTTGTCGCGCAAAAGGCCCATGCAGCTTATCATCTCGGTGTGAGTGACTCCCGCCCCGAGCGACGAGTAAAATTCCCGCACAGCGGCAGTGGTGACGCCGGCCAGAGGGGCCAGCCAAAGCTCGTTATTAAGCTCCAGGCCGCCGATTTTACAGCGCTTTTCAGGGTTATTTACAAGGTTTGGATTCATAAAATTCACTTATGAAAGAGCCAGCGGCTCTAATTTTTCCTGTTGCGGTCGTAAATAAGGCGCAGGCCATCGAGAGTCAGCCACTGGTCTACGTGGTCGATTGACGCCACAAGCGATGCCATAAGCTCGGCGTGCCCGCCGGTGGCGATAACTTTGGCCTGCATTCCGAGTTCCGCGCGGATTTTTTCGATGAGATGCTCCGTAAGGCCCGCGTTGCCGTGTAATATGCCGGACTGCGTGGACTCGTTTGTGTTGCGCCCGATAACAGACGGCGGAAGCTCCAAACCGACCTGAGGTACCTTGGCCGTGCGGCTGAAAAGGGTCTGCACGCCCGTTACAAGTCCCGGCGCTATGACGCCGCCCAGATACGCCCCGCCCTCCGATACTACGTCAAACGTTATGGCCGTGCCGTAATCCACTATTATCAACGGCGTGCCGTATTTATGGCGGCCGCCTACAGCGTTTACTATTCTGTCGGCTCCGACTTCCCGCGGAGCGCCGTACCTGATCTCCATGCCAAGGTCGAGAAAAGCGTCCACTCTGACGCAGTCCACTCCGATGTACGTTTTAACGGCCTCGCGGATCGGAACGTCCAACGAAGGTACAACGCTGGCGAGGATCGCGCCGTCTATTTTTTTCCTTTTTTCTTCAGATGGATTCGCTATCGTTCCGTTCATTGTGGAAAAAAGCGTCATAAGGTAGACCCCGAATTCATCCGATGTGAACGAGCGCGACGACAGCCGCCAGTTCCCGACCAGCTTGTCTCCATCAAAAAGCCCTACTATGATTGTGGTGTTGCCTACGTCAACTACAAGAAGCATCTTAATAAAACCTCCAATATCAAAAACATGTCAAAAAACAAAAAGTGCATAAGCCGACAGCGCTCCCAGGGGCGATAAAACCGCGACGTTACGCCAGGGCACAAAGAGCGCCCGGCACGTGAACGTAATGAAAAGCACCGCGCATAGGTACGCGGCCAACGGACTCCATCTCAACTGCCACGGAACTGGAGCCGCAAGGAAATCGGCCAGAATTCCCCACAGAGTAAACGCCCCATCGGCGGCCATAACCAAAAACGACGCAAATGGCACACCCAGCAAAAACAGCCCCGCCGCAACGGAGGCCGTGGAAAACGCAATGCCAAAAAATTGAGGGGCTATAAGATTTAGCAGCAGCCCTATCAGCGGCTTGCCTCCGAAGGTCCAGGCGACCTGCGGAAAAACGGCGAGCCAGATCATAACGTTCATGAAAAGCCACGTCCTCCAACCGAATGAATGCCAGCGCTCGAATGTTACGGCTATTGCCAGAGCCGCCAGAACGGACAAGCGCCACCCGATATCCCAGAACCAGAAAGGCGAGTGCATAAGCAGGAGTACTGCCGCGAGCGAAACTGAATTGATCGCACTGCCGGGCCGTCCAGCGAGTTCGCCGAGCAACCCTGCCTGTATCATGAGGCCAGCTCGTACCGCGCTTGGCGGAGCGCCAGTCAGAAAAATGTAAAACCACAAAACGGCGGACAGCAGGGGAAAACGCCACTTGCCCCTCTTGATCAGTAAAGACACGCCCGCCATAGCCACGCCCACGTGAAAACCCGACACGGCAAGGATGTGGCCGGTTCCCCATACGCGGTGCTCCCTGTCGAGCATGGCGTCGCGCTTGCCTGTCCACACAGCGTTGAGATACGCGCCAGAGAGGCGCGGCATGTTCATTATCAGAGAAATATAAAGCGTGTGCCGCCAGCGGTGTATATTCAAAGCTGACCAGGCGCTGCCTTCAATATGCTGGAAACGGAAGGAGGTTAGCCGCGCCGTTATACCGCGTGCTCTCCAATATCTGTCCTCGTTGAAATCAGAATCTGGGGAAGCTGTGCTGAACGACGCTGTGCGCCCCTCGATTCTTATGATATCTCCCTCCACCAGCGCCTCGGATGGTACTCTCAGAAGGAAACCTCCCTGCGGCGTTCTTACGGCAGCTACGTATGCCCTTCCCCAAGGGCGGCCCTGCACCACAATGCCGGTTGTGTTTATGTATGCCGGAACGGGGGCGTAACTCCGAATCAGCGAAAAAACAATCCACAGCGCCGCCGCAAATACGCAAATTGCAACTACGGCTGCGATATGCCACTGGCCCTTAACTTCTTCACTGAACGTGCTTAACATGACTCCAAGCGTGACAAAAAGCGCAACCAACGGCAGCGCCCATAGCGCGGCTCGGTCGTACAGGGCAAGCATTGCAACGAGTCCAGCCAGCACGGCCAGAAAAGGCGCACGGACTAAAATTACCACGATGTAAAAATTTGAGAGTTAATAGTCATGGGTTTCATATCAGGCTACGGCCCGACGGTCACGTAGTTGCGAAGCTGTTCTAGCCTCACACGGCCAATTCCTGTTACGTGCAAAAGATCGTCCACGCTATAGAAGCGCCCGTTTCTGAGGCGATGCTCCACGATATTTCCGGCGGTGGCGGGGCCTATGCCATTGAGTGTCGTAAGTTCCTCGGCTGAGGCGCTGTTGATATTCAAAGGCACCCCTGCTCTGGGTGTACCTGCTGAAGTGGCTGCCCCAGGTGAAACAGAAGTGCCGCGAAATACCGTTTGCGCGTCAGTGTGAGGCTCTTCGCCTCTGGCCGGTACGTGAACGTGCAGCCCATCCTGAAGAAAAGCCGCCATATTTACAGCTACCTGGTCTGCAGAAGCGTCAAGGCCGCCGGCAGCCTCTACAAGCTTCAAAAGCCTCGAATCGGGCGGCAGGCGGTATACTCCGGGCCTGCGGACGGCACCTGTGATGTAAAGCACCCACTCCGGTTCCGGCTCTCTGACGCTGACTGGCGCGGCCACTGTGTGTTCGGTCGGAGCTAGTTCGTTTGCGATTCTTGATTCGGACTGGGCGTTTCTATTAGCCTCGGCGCGTGCGTTTGGCTGTCTTCTCTCTGGCGATGGCAAACCAGCAACGATAATTCCCGCCACGAGAAAACATATCATTCCAACCGCAATCACGCACTCTTTCTGATTTTTCGCCCAAAGGTTACGCAGCATGGATTTTTGCTCCTTTTTAATCAATAATAATGCCTTTCAGATACCACGAGCCGGCCTCGGTTATTTCGGCTGTCACGGTTCGGCCAAGCAGGCCTTCATCTCCGCCCGTCCCTGTAAAGGGAGCCAGTAGGACGATTTTATCCGTCATGGTTCGCCCCTGAAGCAGTGGCTTGCCGTCCGGCGCTTCGCCTTTTGGGGCTGCTCCGTCTATCAGTACGCTCGCTTTTCGCCCGATCAGACCTCGGTTGATCGAGTGCGTTATTTCATCTTGCAGAGCGTTGATGCGGTTGAGGCGCTCCATTCTGACCTCCTGCGGTAAAGCACCAGGCATAGTCGCGGCTGGCGTGCCCTCCCGCTCGGAATATGCGGCGGTGTGTACTAGGTCGAATTTTATTTCCGACAACGCGCTCATGGAATCCTCGAAATCTTTCTCGGTTTCGCCGGGAAAGCCTACGATCAGGTCGCTGGTCAGCCCCAGTTCAGTAAGGCGCGAACGAGTCATGCGAACCTTCTCCATGTAGTCGGCTCGCGTGTACTTACGGTTCATAAGTTTTAGTATTTTATCGCTTCCGGCCTGGATAGGAAGGTTCAGCGAAGGGCAGACATTTGGCTCGTTTGCCATGACGTCAACGATTTTTTCGGTGAAATCCTGAGGCAGGGACGTTACAAAGCGGACGCGCTCAACGCCTGCGCGGGCAACCTCGCGGAGAAGGTCAGCGAAGCCGTAACCATCGTGAAAATCGTTGCCGTAGCTGTTTACGTTTTGCCCCAGAAGAGTTATTTCTTTGGCTCCGCTTGCCAGAAGTGCCTGTACTTCGCGGAGTACGTCAGCCGAAGGGCGAGACAGGAATCTTCCGCGTACATATGGAACAATGCAGTACGTGCAAAAATTGTCGCACCCGTGAGCTATCGTCACATAGGCGCGGTATTTGTTCTCTCGTACCTCGGAGAATTCGTCCAGATCGTGAAACTCGCGCGGATCCTCGTCAAGAAGCACGGCTTTACCGCCTTTCACGATTCTTTCAAGAGCAGAAGGTGAATTAACAATCGTGCACGAATTACGATGCTCGACATTTCCGTTTTCCACAATCCGTTCAAGAGCTTCCGGCAGCAGGCCGATGTGGCGCGGGCCTGAGATAAGGCGAATCCAGGGGTAGCGGGAAAGGGCTTTTTTGCCGAGGCTCTGTGCGATGCAGCCGGTCAGCGCGACAAAGGGCCGCCTGCTTTTATTCCAGTTGGGCGCATACCTGCCAAGCTCGCTCCAGACCTTTTGTTCGGCCTTGCCTCTGACGCTGCATCCCGTGAACACGACCACATCGGCTTCGTCCTCCGACACTTCCTTCCAGCCGCGCCGCATGAGGGCCGTGCGCACCCTGTCGCTGTCGTACACGTTCATCTGGCACCCGTATACCCTCATATGAAAGCTCCGCGAAAAATTTCCCAACTCCAAAAAACCTTCCCCCTGACGATGAAGCTAAAATAAATTATACAGTGGATTCGGTGATTTAACCGAATGTTTGTGCTACAATCGCGACGGTTTTTTTAAATTGATACCATTAGAGCGTTTATGAAAAGGAAAGCGAACGAAAGATGAAAATAATTTTGATGCGGCACGGCAATGCTCTGAGCGGCAGCCCCGACGCAGCCAGGAGGCTTTCTAAACAAGGCGTTGATGAGGCAACTGCGTCAGGAAATTTTTTGCGTTCCATAGGTGAATTTCCCCAAATTATCCTGCACAGTGGCTTGCGCCGAAGCCTTGAAACCGCCGAATACGTGGAGAAGGCGCTTGGAGTGTCCGGGGTTTTAAGATTGCACGGTGGGCTAAAGCCGAATGATTCTCCCGGCGATTTTTACTCCGATATTCAGACAGCGTTTTGCGAGTACGACTGCCTAGACGGCAGTATCATGATAGTGGGGCACGAGCCTTTCATGTCTGAATTGGCTGCGCTCATTATGAAGCATGCCTTGACCTTTGGTACCGGCACGTTGTTAATGGCCGAGCGCAACCAGCATGAATATACATGGTATTTACGTTTTTACGTTCAAGCCAAATATTTGGTTAAGGCTTTTGACAGTGTGTCTTAAAATCATCCGGCTCTTAAAAATACTAACCGGCGACACTCCCGGCCAGGGTATCGAACTCTACCAGCCAGTCGCGCTTCCAAGATGCTTTGGTAGCCTCGTCCACCCACGCGCCGTCAATTCCGTTAATCATAAATGAGCGCAAATCTTTCAGGCTGAACCCGAAAAAATTGTACATGAGCAGCCATGCCTCTGAAGCAGTTACGTGGTGATATGTTGGGTCATCGGTGTTCGGATGGATGCGTAGCCCCATAGCGGCCATTTTTCGTACTGGATGGTCAAGCGCCCAGCGTTCCGGCGCAATCGTTCGCAAATAATATGAATTCGTTGGAACAACCGTGAATATGAGATTCCGCGCGGCGCACTCACGAGCAAAATCCGGATTGTCCACAATAGTGTAACCGTGATCCACCCGGTCGCAGCGCAGAAGTTTTACCGCTGTTTCCACGTTTCGCCACGGCATGCCGAATTCTCCGGCGTGTACGGTTATTTTGTACCCGGCCTCTTTTGCCATGAACCAGGCTTTCCAGAACAGTTCCGGCGGCCTGTCGTTCTCCCGGTAGTCAATTCCCACGCCAATTACCTCAGGCACCGGGTTGGTTATCATCCATTCCACCATAGCCACGGCTTCGTCCGGGTCTGCTTCCCTGTCAATGCTGGGCAAAAGCCGCCCTGTAATACCAAAATCCCTTTTCGCTTCGTGAATGGCCCCAATAATGGCCGCCTGCGCCTCCGGGTAAGCTATGTTGGAAACCCTCGCCGTGCCGGTTGGATTCCAAAAAAATTCGCTGTACCGCACGCCGTGGCTTGCCGCGTCCTCAAGGTATTCGTAAGTCAGACGCGCCAGATCGGCAGGTTCTTTGATGATTTCGGCGTCAAGTGCGCGGAGAATTCGCAAAACGCCCACAGGCTTCTCGCCTCTGGTATAGAATTCGTTGATTTCCTCGCCAGAAATTAGAGCTTTGGCCTTATGAACCAGTTCTGTAAAAGTTTGTTTGCGAACAGTGCCAAGCAAGTGACAGTGCAACTCTGCCTTTGGCATTTCACGAAACAGCTTCATATGCGCTTCAGTGAGCTGTTTTTCAAATGGTGACGCTGGAACATATCCAGGATTTGGCTTTTTCATTATTTACGTACCTCCAAAAGTATTATGCGCTAAAAACTCAGCGGCTTACTAAAAAGCAAGGATACGCTATTCGCGGAAGCTAGGCACACAGTATATCGAAAAGCCAAGAGAATGGCTATAGCAAGGCAAATGCAAAAGAAGCAAATTACAGGTTCTATACAAACATCGATAAAATACTGACCAACGGTCTGATAAGCCAAGAACAGTATGGCGAGATGCGGTAAAATAAAATTGTTCAAGATTTATCAGGCACTCTAAATTTGGTAGCGCGATTGGTTTCGCAAAAAATTAAAAAGAGGTTTCACGATGAAATTCATTGAAATAATGGAAGCGATAATGGATAAACAATTGCTTTTTCGCGCTTTGCTTTTCAACTCAGGGTTAGTGGCCATGGCTTTTGGCATAATTTTGACCATCAATTCAGGATTGGGGGTTTCTCCGGTCACATCTCTTCCGTTCATGGTCAGCCTGGTTACCGGCGTACAGCTTGGCGTGTGTATCGCCGCAATTTTTTCATCGTTTATTTTGATACAGATTGCCATGCTGGGAAAGGAATTCAGATATTTCAGGCTTTTACAGATCGTTGTTTCCGCCATGTTTGGATATTTCGTGGCCTTTGCAGGCGCGATTATTGGCGATTTCAGCATGACCACCTACGCGGGGCAAATTTGCATGCTTATGATAGGCATAATGCTTCTCTCGTGCGGGCTGGCCATGTCCGTAGAGGCAAAATTTGTGAACATGCCAGCGGAAGAACTGGTACTAGTTACAGCGTATAAATTTCGGACTACGTTCCACCGCGCCAAAATATTATGGGATTGCGCCATCGTGGCCACCAGCATCACTATTTCCCTTGTATTTATGGGTAAACTGCAGGGTGTGCGTGAGGGCACGGTTATCGCCGCGTTGCTTGTTGGAAAGCTTATACCCATTATGAGAAAAATAATTTTATCTGCCACTCACGCTATTGGATTTAAAATATAGCCGTTGGCTATTTTGTGTATAAATTTCTTGCCGATGACTACTGGTGTTTCACCTTGATTCAGACTAAACGTTTGTGCAAATTGCTATAGATGAAGAAAATCGGCCTTAAAAGCAGAATTACTAGGTATTGTAAGGATTATTTGCAAATACAGGCTGCGAAATTTATAGCGAAATCGCTAAGAAATCGCTTGGATGATATTAAACACGCTCTCAGACGCTTGTCAAGAAGCCAGTTTCTCCGACCTTCAATTGCCTGGAAAAATTGCCTGGAAAAAACTTGACTCCTATTATCACTCAATGCTATTCTTCTCAGTAAGAATCCTGTTGTTGTTTGCGGCAACAGTAGGGGGAGAGATAAGTCTCTCCCTTGATTTTTATGAAACAGTTACAGTTAAGGCAAGATCGGGAGGGTATTTATGAATATCTGGCATGACATGTGCGAAGAGCGAATTCGAGCTGACGATTTTTTCGCTGTGATTGAAATTGAAAAAGGCAGCAAGGTCAAGTATGAATTGGACAAGCAAACCGGCATGCTACTGATGGATCGTATCCTCTACACTTCAACTCATTACCCAGCAAGTTACGGATTTATCCCGCGAACTTATGCTGACGATGGAGACCCTATGGATGTTTTGGTGCTTTGCACCGAGCCTATAGCGCCGCTTTCCCTTGTACGTGTATATCCCATCGGTGTAATCACAATGATTGACGGCGGCAAAATGGACGAAAAAATTATCGCCATCCCATTTGATGACCCAACTTTCAACTGCTACCGTACCATAGACGCCCTTCCTTCGCACATATTCTCGGAAATGCGCCACTTTTTTAAGGTGTATAAAGAGCTGGAGAACAAAGAAACCGCCGTGAAAGAAGTCAGGAGC
>Ga0131853_10024467_pt1 | contig 10895 bp, 5 predicted proteins | sample TergutLab28metaG_FD_92764 | JGI IMG/M metagenome (GOLD analysis project Ga0131853, IMG submission 92764) | Labiotermes labralis P1 segment gut microbial communities from Petit-Saut dam, French Guiana - Lab288 P1 (version 2) (version 2) | ecosystem: Host-associated > Arthropoda: Insects >...
AGTGAAACTTTCAGCTTATCAGAATGTTAGGTAAAGGGATATTATGACATGTGAATTAAATCATTTTAAAATTTGGATTGATGATTTTCTTTTCAGAATTTGTAGTTCAAAGAAAAGAGGCTACATTTTAGTGATTACAATTACCAAGCTACATTCCTACAGATAGTGGTGACAAGATAAGACGTACAGTTTGTAGACATTTCAGGAACAACTGAGGGTACATTGGAAAGTGAAATTAGTGAACTTGAAACAAACATAATTAAGAGGAGTACATAGGAGTAGAATTGTACAGAGATATAATTGAATTTAAGAGAGGACACCAGCCTTGAGCTGACTTAGAGAACTATAATGTAGTGCCCCGCTCCACACAACGCCTGTGTGTGATAGTTACTGCGTGTAATGTGGTGAGGGTTGTGATTATTTGCCGGTAGACAATCTGTAAACACTGCAGATAAAAGCAGCCTACAATTAGCGGTGTAGTCGGTATTTTATGCTACGTATCGAAACGGTTGAAATGCTTTTATATAGTCGTGAAGAGCGCTTATTAGTTTCTTTATATTTGTTCGTCTGTTACTTTGTCAGCGTGGCTCCCATTTCACGGATTTCATTGACAGCGTATATTGGGGACTTTCGTGAAAATCTTTTGGGAAAACCAAATTTTGTTAAAATCGTGCCAAAATTATCGCGCTGTTTACTTGAAAACCTAAGTATGCTTCAATGTATTGGGCGACATTATATGGCCATAAATGCGCTGCCTTCCGAAGAAGATTTATCAGGTATTTTATGGAGAAGAAGAGGTATAAACATTACGCGAACGCGTCACAATGTGACGTATAACGTACCTTGCCGTCTTGTACTAAACTGACCAGTGGTGGAACTCGTAACATCTGTGTACTGTATTTATCAACACAGATTTTCTCGTGATTGATCGGTATTTTTGTCACCATATCGCGTGACACTGAATGGAATGCTGCATAGGAGAATCTATACCATTTGATTTTGTACACATTATCATCGAATCGATGTTGCCAACCTTACGAAGTGTTAGAGTGGAACACAAATATTTGTGATTTTTATGCAAAAGCGATGTTCACCACAGAAATCTCCATATTTGTACGGACTGCTTACAGCTTTATGTTCACGGAAAAAGCGCATTTGCCATCGTCAAATTTGTGAAAGTAGGGCAGAAGGGGCTGTACAAAAGCAGAGAGATGTTAGCGAGGAAAATATTTCTGATAGTGCAACGGATCAAATATTAGAACACGCTCCTTCAATTTTTTTGCTGTTACGCCACGGATATTGCGTCCTGAATATCATAATATCAACAAGAGAAATTGTAATTTTTCAATATAACATTTGAAACCGTGGGTCATGTCTCATATCGTAAGTTGGGCACAGAAATTTATGTATTGAACGAAACATTTCTGTGAAGGAAGAATGAACTAAATTGTAATAGCACACAGTAAGACAGGATTTTATTTTAATATGAGGTTTAAACTTTTTCTTTCCCGATAGAAATTTGGATGAAAAAATTTAAGAATATTCATTTTCAGGCTATAAAATTTTTGTAGTCTCTTTATCCGCATTTTGTCTGCTGTATTTTTGAATAATCTTCCTGCATTTCGATGCTACATTTCTGTCCTCCTGGCAGCGTCTCGAAAGGAAACACAACTAACTGAAATATTCTTCGCTTCGATAAACATTTAAAGTGTGAAGCTCAAAGTACCAGAAGAAACGCACGAAAAATTTTCTATGTGTCATCTGCAGTGAATTCAGTTCCAATTTGATGACAGTTTTTAGTAAAACTCGCCATATGTTCTGCAGAAGTGAAAATTGCTTCAGGAATTTTGTAGTAAATCTACATTGCTGAAGCACCACACCTGCGATGTTGTTCACACTGAAAGTGCTGTGGCTGTATAAGAATATAAACAGTTTTTACTTAAATTGCGGTGATGGATCGAAGCAGGAATTGAAACATTTCACAGTGAGGAACACACATATTTGTGTTATTTATTTAAGCCGGATAAGCTAGCGAGGGAAGAGAGCGTTTGGAATGTCGTTTGGAAGGAAGAAGAGGAGGGTAAACAGGATAAATTTAAATTGCTGTTTTATTTGATGTTCCTTGAAATTCGTTTGAATTTTTGACAGTTTCTCTGTGCGACCCGCAGGCTTAGCCTTCTCCAGAGTTGAATTCAAGCAGAAATTGTACTTCTTTTCTAAGTCATTAACCACCCAACAACAACGTGGTGTTACAACATACAAGGCAGCAATTTAAATCTCAGTTTTCTGGATGTTTTACACATCAAATGTCGAAGGGAAGAATTGGACAGCCATGAATGTGAAGTCGCAAAGTTTGTGTTTCCTGGAAGTTTGTAATTTGTAATATTTAAACTTCCAAGTTGTCGGTGTTAAATATTTTAAACTTCGGTTGGCTTTTCGTAAAGACTGGTAAAGAAATATTTCCGACGTCAATATACTTACCACTCTGTATTTAATACAGATATATACGCTTGTAAAGTTGTACATTCTGTTGTGTATCGAAATTAACTAGACGAAGAGAAGAAAATAACACTGTTGACACAACTAAAATTTTAATATGTTTGCCTAACTACATGTTTCGGCCTGTACGTTCACATAAACCTAGTGGTAGGATATTTAAAGAGACGAGAAAAATTACATGTGCTAGAAACGAGATGACATTTGTACAAATTATGACTCCTTTTTTAATACTATTCCACAAAGTTACGAAAAAAAAACTTGTTAAACGAGATCACATTCCTAGCATTTTAAATTTGTATTGTCTTTTCAATATCACAATATTAGCATAATGATGAACTAATAATGTCGATATATCTGGCTAAGCAAAGGATATTAATATTTTAGTTGTGTCGATGTAGTTATATGTTTCTCTTCATCTTCCCCCGTCCAGGTCGAATATTGCAGTGACTGCGGTCTTAGGCGTGCGCCTGTTGTTATTGTGGGCTCGAATCCCGCCGGGGCCGGATGCTAGTCTTTTGTGCATGTTGTTTGTTATCAGCAGTGGTATCGGAGTTGGGCTGATAACTCGTCCAGAAGAGTGCTACTGAGTGTGATGTTTCCAGCTAGTGTGATGGTGAAGCCCTTTGATATAGTTCATAACATATAGTCGGTCCGAAACATCACAAAAAACTTAATTTTTTTTTAACTTTGATCAAGTTCAGATTTGAAACATATTTCTGTAAATGGCAGTAATATTTTGAAATGTGTCAGAAGATTTTTCTTCTTAAACAAATTTCTTAGAAAAAAGAGAAATTTATATTTAAATTAAGATTAGATTATGAGATATTTGTTGGGAAATTTATGTTTGTTTGTTATGATAAGAACATATTCTTTTTATGAGAGAAATAACCTAGGAAATAAAATGCCTTTAATCAACATTCAATATATACTCCGTTAAAGGCGTAGGAGTAGCGCTATTTACACCTCTGAACTATTGGAGCTCTTGAAATGAAAGCCGAATCCATTATTGAACCATAGTGTACCTGTTCAGAATTCTCAGGTGTGACCATTTGTTATCTGTGTCTCCTCTTGCGTCACATTCTAAAGGGTTCAAATCGATGAGAAAAGGGAAGCAGTGAAACAGAGTGTCACTTGACAATACTGAAAATAGAAAACAGAGATTTACGTAACGGGCCAAACTTGCCGTAACACAGGATTGAACAAGCTTTTATTGGCACAAATTTGGTCATAGATAATTTCAGAATTTGATATTCCTCTTAACAACTCGTCTCCAACTGAACACGTCAGTTTATTTTGATCCTATAGGCTGTTTAATAGCCCTGTACACAGAAAGGTTCAAAGCACAATTAATTGTTGCTACAGTTTGTACTGTTTTCATTATCGGTCGCAGGAAACCGTAGGGCGACAGGATTACATTTAAGAGCTGGTCAGAAATTTATGTCGAAAGTCACGGAACTGTCGCACGAAATGCATACCATGGCTTTTGTGTCAAAATTACATGGAATTGAGAGTTGCAAATATCTTTAGGGGCTACTAGTGGCGGGTAACAAAACAGACTTTGCTTCTTGACCGCATTGATTCAGCGCAAACGAAAAATTGCCTTGTTGTGTTCCTCCTCGGCTTTCACATATGATTTTTATGCGGGTTTGAATAGTCTCAGAAATTGCACATTACTTCATATTTGTCCGTCTGTCTGTCCGCATTTTTCAGTGCGGCTTTCATTGCAGAGATTTCTATGTAATTCTTTATTGGAATAAAATAATTTTAGATAATCTAAATTTAGTCAATTAGGACAGAAATGCGGGGCACTTTACATGAGAACTAAGTCAGTTTCACTGTTAGAGGCGTCACTAAATGGCCTCAACGACGGTCTGCTTCGTAGAACTGGTATCATATTTTTGGGGTAGAGGATATTAATTAAACGCCCCACTGTGGTAATTTGTACAGACGCTTCATAACTTGTTGCATTCAGTTGACAAGTTGTGGACCTCGTAACATTTTTGTGTTGATCAACTTGAAGCTTTGCCTTGAAGGGTTATATTTTTGTCACCAGCCTGCGTGACACTAAACCAAGATGGCCACACAGGGAGAAAGAATTTCAATATTTTCTACACAACTGTACCCACCTAATGTTGCAAACCTTCCGAATTTGTGCGATATAACACTAACCGTTACGGTAGCTGTGCAAAGCGATGTTCGAAACAGCAGGCAGCATGTTGGTAACGACTGCTTGCAAGGGTTCGAATTATTGGAACTGCTCCGTCCATTTGTTTCGCTGTTACGTCACGGGCATTGCCTAGTAAAGAACATAAAATCAATAAGAGTTATTGAAATGGTGAAAAATAAGAAATGGAAAACTGGGTCATTTATATAACGAAAGAAACTTTATGTGACGAAGGAGTGAACAAAGTTTTGATGGCAAAATTAAGTAATACAGGGTGTTTGTTTTTGAGTCTCGCATTTTGACTTTCCAATTTACACAGTGTGTTTGCAAATAACTGAACAACTTTCATACACAAACTCTAAATGTGCCTTACACACATCAGTCCAGAACGAAGCTAATTGGTGGGCCTGACCGAAATTTATTGTTGTACTCTGTAATAGTTTAAATGTTTGTTTGTGCAAAATATCCCTGAAGACTCCCAGGCTTTCCTGACTTGTGGATTCCATCTGTCTTTTTCTTCGTCGATATATACTTAACACTTCCCTTACCCACACAAACGAGGACTGGAAGATGTGGAAATTTACCGTTATACATTCTCTACAAAGTGCACTACTTGAACTTCTTGATTTCAGCGTAAATTTGTACAAATTAAAAGTAGCCAGTAACATAATTTTTGGCACATTGTGGTACATTTTGACTTGTTTTATTGTCACATTTTGTCTAAAGTGTTTAATTTATGCATCATAAGCTTTCTTTTAATAAGTTTATTCCTCATACAAATTAAATGCTACCCTGTTGGATTTTCTTATACATAATTTCAATATATCGTTATGGGTTTTATTGCTTTCTCCAAAGTAAGATTTGTTTTAAAAGTTGTGCAAACCTATTGCAGTTATATTTATGTTTCATTTCCTATTGTTATAGCTGTCACCTGTATTTCTGAAAAAAATCCAATATCTCTGTGCAGAAAATACAGATGTAGAGACGTGGAAAATGTAACAGTAATGATGTAGTACAATAACATCACGAAAGCACCGCACCTTCGATGTTGTTCACACTGAAAGTGCTGCGGCTGTATAACACTACAGAGTTTACTTAAAGCTAGGTGCTGGATCGAAGCAGGAATTGAAAAATTTCTCTCTGAGGAACACACATATTTGTGTAATTTATTTATTTATGCCGGATAAGTTGGCGAAGGAGCAGTGCGTTTGAAATATCGGTTGGAAGGACGAAGAGGAGGGTAAACAGGATAAATTTAAATGGCTGTTGTAGTTGATGTTCCGTGAAATTCGGTTGAATTTTACCAGCTTATATGTGCGACCCGCAGCTTTAGCCTTCCTTACATTGGAATTCAAGCAGTAATTGTCCTCCATTGAACGTCATTAACCACCCAATAACAACGCGGTGTTGCAACACACAAGGCAGGGATTGAAATTACGTGACGTTTTAGGCGGAAAATAAGTAAGGGAATAATTGGACAGCCCTGAATGTGAAGTTGCAAAATTTTGTGTTTCCTTGAATTTGTAATTTGTAATATTTAATTTTTCAAATTGCCTGTGTTAAATATTTTACACTTCAGTCGCCCTTTTTAAGGACTGCTGACGGTGAGTTGCTGACGTCAATAGACCCACCGCTCTGTATTTAATACAGATATGTACTGTTGTAAAGTTATGTACATCGCGTTATGTATCGAAATTGAATAGATGAATAGAAGCAAATAACACCGTTGACACAACTAAAATTTTTGTATATTTGCCTAGCTACATGTTTCGGCCTGTACATTCATCATCACTTAATGGTAGGGTATTTAAAGAGACGATAAAAATTTAAGTACTAGGAACGAGATCTCATTTTTTACAGCTTACTTACTTACTTACAAAGTCCATGGAGCAGAGTCCTTCTTGACGGACTGACAGGTTTTCTGCTAGTCAATGTTTCCCCTCATTTTATGGAACGCAAAGAATCATTACCGCAGTCACAAATGCCCTTCACATCTCTCTATCCTGAGCTAGCTCTATCGAGTTCACACTCCCACTTCCCAATACCTGAGGTTTCATCTTAATATAATCATCCCATCTACGCCTGGTTTCCCAAGTGGTCTCTTTCCTTTAGGTTTCCCCACGAAAAACCCTGTGTACGCCTCTCCTCTCCTCTCCCACATACGACCCACATGCCCCTCCTATCCCATTCTTCCCGATTTATCACGTGAACAATTATGGAGTGAGTGTTACACATCATTAAGCTCCTTATTATATAGTTTTCTCCAGTCCACACTCATATTTTGCCTCTCATGCAAAGATATTCATTTCTACAACTTATGTCTCGTAGATATTTTTACAAAGTATACCTCATAAATATGAGAAATATGAGATATATTTTGTGAAAACGAAATCATATTCCCAGTATTTGAAATTTTTATAGTCCTTTAAAATGTTATAACTTTATCCTAATGATGACTTTACAGGGTCAAATCATGTAGCTGTGCAAAAGCTATTAATATTTTATTTGTCAGCATTTTTATTTGCTTGTATTCATCTGCTCATATACAGTTTGAATACCCCAGAACCCGCGCGGTCTAAGTCCCGCCCCTGTCAACGCTCGCTTGCTGGAATGTGGGTTCGAATCCCTCCGGGGCACGGATGTTTGTCTCTTTTTAGAGTTGTTTGTTGTCACGTAAATTTGTCTGCTTTGGGCTGGTAACTCGTCCACAGGATTGGTACTGAGTGCTGTGTTTCCAATGAGTGTGAGAGCGAAGCCCCCTAAGGGAGACCATAACTTATAATCGGGTCGAAGCGCCAGAAAAAATATACTTGGAAAATATTGTTTTGAAATTTAATCATTTTCAGATCAGAAAATATATTTGTAAGTGGGAGTAATATTTTGAATTGTGACGGAGAAAATTTCTTCTTAAATAACATTTTAGAAGAGAGAAAAAGTTTGTATTTTAATTATGATTAGGCTATAGGACATTTACTGGGAAATTTATTTTTGTTGGTTATGATTACTTACATAAGATTACAAAAATATTCTTATGTTTAGAGAAATAATCTTGAAAATGAAACTCCGTTTATCGCAATTGAATGTATTCTACATTAAAATCGTACGAGGAGCGCCAGTTATACTTCTGAACTACTGAATATCTTGCACTGGAAGCCGAATGTATTATTGAACTGTAGTGTACCTGTCCGGAAATGTCAGGCCTGCACATTTGTTGTCTGTTTCGCCTCTTGCATCACATTCTAAAATTTTACGATGAATGAGAAAAGGCAAGAAGAGAAACAGAATGGCGCTTTTTAATGCTGAATGTAGAAAAGAGAAATTTACGTATCGGGCCAAACTTGCTGTAACACAGGAGTGAAAAATTCTTTATTGGGACAAATTTGTTAATAGATGAATTTCACAATTTGATATTTTTGTTTGACATCTCAGCTCCAACTGACACAAGGCAGTTTATTTTGATCACCTAGCCTGTTTAATGGCCCTGTATACAGATCGAACCAATGCACATTTGATTGTTGCTACGCACTGTACTGCATCATTTAGCGCTTGCAGTAAGACCAAAGATGCAGATTTAGGAAAATGTGGGCCACAGCAGTACATTTAATTGCTGCTCAGAAATTTCTGTCGGAGGCCACTGGACTGTTGCACGAAATGTAGACAATGACGTCTGTTGTGACAACATTACATGCAATTGACAGGTGCAAAAATTTTCCAGACTCCCCATAAATGTTGCCAGCCTTCCGAATTTGCGCAAAATAACACTAGCTATTATGGTAGCCATGCAAAGAGATGTTTGGAACAGCAGGCATCAATTTGGTACCGACTGCTTACAGTGGGTCAAAATATTGGATCTGATCCTTCCGTTTGATTTTCTGTTACGTCGCCGTTTTTGTGCAGTGAAGAACATAAAATCAGTAAGATAACCTTTAATTGTTAGGAATGAGAAATGGAACAGTAGGTCATTTGTATAACGAAACAGACTTTGTGTGACGAAGGAGTGAACAAAGTTTTGATGGCAACGTTAAGTAATACAGGTGTTTGGTTTTGAATCTCACATTTGACTTTCCAATTTCACACTTTATTTGCAAATAACTGATGTACTCTATTACTTAAACTCTAAATGTACTGAAAGCCTTACTCACATCAGTCCAGCACGGAGCTTATTGGTGGGCCTGACCGAAAATTAATGTCGTGCTGTGTAATAGTTTAAACACTCTCTTCATCCGTTGATTCCCTTTGTTTAAACTTAGGCTGCATTTCTTACTCTTCGCGATGGCCTTTTTGAATTACATTGTGCCAAGACAATAATATTATGAAGGATAAAACCGCACTGTTTACAGTGAATTTGTTAAAAGAAGTAGCATGTGTCATTTTAAAAACCACATATTCTGCTATGTAGACATCTATTTCTTATGTAAAAGAAAACATATTTCTGAAACAAGAACAACTGAAGTCAACACACTTAACACAGCTAACTTCCTACTGTTTACTGTCCAGCTCCATGTGCCACAATATATCGTGGGAAGACAGTGGTAATATCGGGAAAGCATTACCCCACGTTACATGTAAGCCGAGCTGTCATTACCCTGTTCAGAACGTCCCACCACCAGTCAGCATATTGTGCCCCATCCTTGAATTCAGCACAATTGCTCAGTTTATTGAAGATTTATTTTCTTCTTTTCCCTTTACTGAAGTCTAGGTTTACGAGCTCTCTTCTCGGTTAAGTTAAGTATATCGAAAAATATTATATATCCGTGTCTTAATCCTTTTCAAGAATATGTGGATTAATAGCTTCTATAAGAATTCCCAAAATTTCCTTTCGGACCGGGATAGGTCAGTCGTATTGCGTATCGTTACGACCCGGATGGTCCGGAAATCGAAACCTGATTGTTGTGAGTTTTTCCGCACCTGTCCTGACGGGCCCTGCGGCCCACCCAACCTCCTGTGCAATGGGTAATATTTTTTTCTCTGGTGTAAGTTTGCAGGGTCTTGGCTTTGACCACCCACCCACATCTAGCGTCGAGGTTAAAAACAAAGTAGATCTATACCTCTACTCCGCCTCTGGGCTTTCGTGGTCTGTTATAGGGTGAACTTTACCAAAAATATTTACAATGTTATGAATATTATCTGCTCTACACTATTCTACCAGGATTATAAAAAAAAATTGTTTCTAAAATATGTGCTCTTTTATTCTTTACAAAATTTGTTAGAAACATTTCCCATTCGAAGACCTATTGAAGACTATGCAATAAATGTACATAGGTCTGGGCGAATGCTCATTACAACTGAATTTTCTGGATGGATTTTTGAAAATTCTAATGCGAAAATTCATGAAAAGCCGTCCAGTGGGAACCGAGGTGTTCCACGCAAACGGAGAGACATACAGATATATGGGCAAACGGACGGACTGACAGATGTTAATAATTAATAGTCACTTGTCGAAATTTTATAACGATCCTATAAACAACTGAAGAACTGCGCATCCCGGTTAAAGAAGGAAAAATTAGGTAGCGAGAGGTGAACTTGAGTTACCTGAACACGAGTCCGTGAGAACCTATAATCCCTCGCACTGTGCTGTGTGCATTTACACATTCAACTGTGACCGACTGTTTAATTAGATTGCTTGATCTCTGAACACAGTGTCAATATGTTGAACCGAAACGTCGCTAACCAACTATCCACTTCTGCCGCGCGGCATCACAGGAGAGTGAAGGCGAAAATTGCATTTCGAAGGGAGCCTGAAATCTCGCTCGAGTGAAACGTTGTGTTGGTGCTGTCTTGATCTGTCAATGGAAGATTTACTGAAGAGGTTTTGGATATTTGAATATAGGCGCTGTAATTAGAGAAATGTACTTGTTACAGGAAGCTAGCCGTATGGCAAATGGGTTTTATTTTGTTGTCTGTTCACTGTGTAATAATTGTGGTCGCTTTGTAATTTTTTCTGTTGAAATTTCATTTATCTGAGTACTGACATCGTAAAACAAATGAACTCTTTACAGAATCAGCAACAATGCAATGATGGCAAAGACAAGGGCCGTTTTAATGGTGGAGATTTTTGAAGCAGTGTGTTCACTACCGTCACGTGTGCAGATTCCGAAATTATAAGTAGGTGCAGATATTTGACAAAACCCGACTTCATTAAAATCCAAATTCTGTAGAATGCAAAAGAATATGGCTTTGTGTAGAGTATTTGCAGTATGGTTAGAAATGTCTTTCGAAGTATGGTCATGTA
>Ga0131853_10024469_pt1 | contig 10895 bp, 4 predicted proteins | sample TergutLab28metaG_FD_92764 | JGI IMG/M metagenome (GOLD analysis project Ga0131853, IMG submission 92764) | Labiotermes labralis P1 segment gut microbial communities from Petit-Saut dam, French Guiana - Lab288 P1 (version 2) (version 2) | ecosystem: Host-associated > Arthropoda: Insects >...
AAATCAATATTTATTTTTTGTTTTGTTTTTCCACAGGCATACAATCTAACCATATTTTTTTTTTTTTGGGGGTTTCCCCTTTTTTTTTTTTTTCCAAATACTAATAAAAAATTTGGGGGGGGGGGGGGGGGGGGGGATTACTGAACATATAATGTGGTTTTACTTTCTCTACAACTTTTGTTTGAAACATTTCACAGTACATGAAGCAATAAACCAGATATGATCATAAATGTACACTGGTCTTCACGTAAAGTACCCATTATTCTTGTCAGACTTTAATGAAACTTGAATTATCTCTACATATTTTAGAAAAATACTCAAGTATCAAATTTCATTAGAATCCGTCCAGTAGGAACCGAGTTGTTCCATGCGGACGGACAGACAGACATGACGAAGCTACTAGTCGCGTTTCGCAATTTTGCGATCGTACCTAAAATCTAAACTCGGTTATCGTAACTTTTCCCAAACCGAGTGTCGTGAATGTTGTTGTAGCAGACCAAACCCCGGAAATCATCAATGAACGCTACCGTAACTAAATCCAACCACAATTCTACCTTGAATTTAACTAATGAAAACTATTTCGCAGAACCTAAATCTGCAAAACTACGGGCCTTTTAATTTCGCCCGTGTAAGCCTGTATGTTCAAATTTCGCGCCGATTAGGTTGGTACAATGAACGCTACTACGCTCCACACTCTCAACGCAACAGTGTGTTTTGCACATACATCAGCACGTTAATCTGTATTCTGAAGGCTGGCCGAGTATGTACGTTACTGTATCAGTGTTCAACCACAAAGTGAAAACTGTTTACCACCATGGAACATACATGAAAACAGGCGTTCAATTGTTAATATTAGTGCCATAAATTCAGCATCGGCTCCAAGATACGGGAAATCGAGAAACAGATCCCATCCCTGTTCTTGGACGATGTGTCACAGAATGCGTAATTTGTTCATTTCGTGAAATGGTTTTGACAAGCAATAAGCACATATCACGATAGGCCTGTGTTCGTTTGTATAAATCCATATGCTTCCCACTATAACGGTTGGCTGCTAATTTCCCTCCGAGATCAGAAGAAAAGCTCTCGGTTACAGCATGGTCAAGACAATCGAAAGGCGTTATGAGATTCCCTACTTTTATTAAATATACCGCCTACTGTCGTAAAGACTGTATTCTTCGTCACTCTTACAAAGTAGTGTCTGATACTAGGTATAATCCGTGATGCCATCCAATTTTCCTTCTTCTGAACAGGTTCCTCTCGTATGTTGGAGGGAAGTGCGCCGATCCGGTCCTAATTTCGGTAGATTATTTCGAACTATCTGGATGTAGCTTTATTTCATTTCCATGATTCAAAACGCATTTCTTTGCGCTGACATTTGGTATTCGTAACCAATGTCCTCTTAGACGTCACTACTTTTGGTTTTGGTGTATAGTGTTCAGATTTCTATTCCGGGACATACCAGTCATCCGACCATTTTGAGGGAAATGGCGTTTCGGGGTGTTCCAGATTGTTCGGTCGTGTTACCGCGAGTTTAACATGTGATTAGTGCAGTGCAAGTGTCGAAAAGTGTGTTTTAAATTACGTGATTATACTTTTAATTACACTAAGCACCGTACATGCTGATGTACACGCCCACTTCAAGCATCGTGAAATACAACACGAACGTGCAGTAAGTGCGGCGGTTTTTCTGGTTTACCACATGTTGAAAGTAAGTACATTAACCTGTGATACACAGCACATATGTATATAATCGTCCTATAACATTTTCTCAGTACAGATGAATGCAAATTCATGCTTGTCGTCACAGCTACAGTGTAGCCTGTTTCTAAGCCAGTACATTAATTACAGTTAATACAGCCTTACATAGTCCTGTGGTCCTCTTTTCCAGTGACAATAAATGAAATGGGTGAAACGTTTGTGAAAATAAAAGTGCAATGAGTAAAAGGCAGCACTTAAAGAAAATTCTGTATGGACTATTTTGAGACGCGAGGCTAATTTTTACACGAGTTCTGTACTAACTGACAGTCATCTTTGTTTGGATCTGCATTAAGTGGAAGTAATTCTTAAGTGCATTCATACTTTAAGCAGCATAAAGCAATCCCTGTACAGGCCTACTGCAGGCCCAGAGAGTTCCAAGAGGTTGAACCTCCCATATTTTGAAACAACTGGCATATGAAGGTGGCAAGCTTGTCAGCCTCTATGCACTGGCTGCATTTACTCCCCTGGAAACTGGTACTCATTACTGTTAGAGGCTGGGTAAACCGCAGTGCCACAGCATGGCTTGAAGGATTATGTCAACGAAAAATTCCAATAACACCATCGGGAACTGAAGTTGCAGTGCCTCAGTAAACTGTGCCACCTCATGCCCCAAACCCAGTTACTTACAGCTCCAATAAATAAGTAAATAAATAAAAGGCTGTTACATGGAGTTAGGAGCTGCTGTCTATATATAATTCCCTACACATAGAAGAGTCCTTTGAATCCAAAATGATACAATAGATATCAGAGACATGGGCTATGAAGGTATGAACTGGACTGAACATCTCAGGATAGGGTCTAGTGGTAGGCCTTTTTGTACTGGGTTCTGACAAATGACATTTCTTGATCAGGTGTGCAAGTGCTAAATCATGAAGTCAGCTGTATTCGTATCAGGTTCTTCATTTGTAGCAATCACAGGCTATTTGGTTATTTAAAGCTATGTGCAGTGCATTATAGCCCTTAACCTCTGAGGTTTTCTTCAACACTGAACACTTTGTAGGCATAAAAACAGACTGGATCTAAATCTGTTTATGATGATAGGAACTGGCTGATGTGATCACGGATAGTGCTCACAGATGGTGTTTTGTATTGCATTTTTGTCTTTTTATGGCAGATAGCTATGTTATTCACATAAGACAACTTACTTACCTTTGAGGTTGATAGCAAGTCACTTATAGAAACATGTGCTGCTGCACCATGGTAGGTTGTGGCATTAGTGCTGACAACACTGGGCAACCTCTCTGGGGCAGTAAGCAACCTTGCTAATGTTGGCGAGAAGGTTGTTGGCCGTCCACTGATGCTGGTATCTCCCCTGTGCTGAGCTGCATTGTTAGACTTTGTAAGAATTCCATGTAGCAGTGATGATGAAGGGGATTGGTGTGGTGGGGAGTGTGGTGCCAACACAGGATGCAGTGTCACCTCAGGGTATGGAGGGGGTTTGCTAGCAGTTGTGGTGACTGGCAGTGGTTCGTGACGCTGTTCTGTCTGACTTAACTTTGCAAATTGCACTAACACGTCCTTAAAACTGATTCCCGCACTTGAACCTCCAACATTTGCATTGCCTCCAGACTCTGGAACAGCATGCGAAGGGGCTCCACTTCGAGAGGAGTCAGCACTGGATGGACGAGATGTATCTTGTCTATTGGCTACCTCTCCCACAGTATTTAGGAGGAAACCAATGTCTCCCATTTCAGATGTAGAACCCACTAGGCCTGTGCGCATCTGGGAGCCAGACCCAAGAGCCAGGGAAGCCATGCTAAGAATACCTCCTCCACCACTCACTCTGGTAGAAGATACTAGATTGTCTGTCAGGTGCTGTGAGTTTGGTGTAGGAGACAGAGAACTCTTGAGCCTGCGGCCACGGCGAGGAACAGTTTCTGGATGTCTAGAACGATAATCTGCTATGATGGACTTGACATCCAAGATAGGCCCTTGCCGTCCTTCGCCTATAACAGGATTCTGTCCATTACTGTTACTGTTGTTAGTGCCATTGTTTCCTATGGGCATCACAACAGTAGTGGTAGGTTTTGGCAATATTGGGCGGTGTATCCTTCCAACTGATTTGTCTCTGTTGCCCAAGTCAGGAACTTTAATTGAAGAAGCACTTGGAACAACAGAGTGGGAGGAAACTGAAGATGTTGAAACTGATGCAGTGAGGCCTCCTGGACCAGAAGATACAATTGGCACCATCATAACTGGTAACTGGTTTTGGTTGCTTTTTAAAACGGACACACCACCCGCGAGTTGAGGTTGCAAGCCAAACTGCGACACTGCACTCTGCTCTTTGGAATTAATTCTAGTTGCAGTTTCTTTCAAGTTCGTATGGTCCCTACTAGATGGTATCTCATCGGTACCAATAGCACATTCACCGAACCTCATGTCACATGAGAGGTCCCAGTCCAGGGTGCTACTTGGCTTGCTGATACTACCCATTGCGAGGAGAATCACTTGTCTTTTTCGCTGTAGACGCAGGAACATTTCCTCTTTCATTTTCTTGAGACGAATTATATTGTTCCACTCATGCTCCTTGGCACGAGCAAGAGCATTTAATGTGTTTATCTCCTGCTTAAGTTTTTCAGTGCACTTCTGGATTTCCTCAAGGCCAGTCCTTGAAGCACTATCCACATACTCATTCACCACGTGTTCACGTTCTTCGTAGTCTGTACCAGCCAACTTTAGCTTCTTTACTATGGCTGGAGTGTCACTGTCACTGTCACTACTTACGTGCTTTCTTCTATTTTCTTGACTCCTCTTTGATGACAATCCTTGACTCTCTGGGCTGCTGGCAGCACTGTTTTCATCATCATCTTCTGGAGATGGTGGTAGACTACACACATCATCCTGTTGTGGTTTGTTATTGCATTCTGTGGTTTTCTTGGTGCCAGCAAACTCACTTTCTGCAGGCATCTTTTCTGCTTCAGGTACACTATCACCAGACGCTTCATTCTCTTTCTCTCCCAGCTCAGTATTCTGCTCTTGTTTTGCTTCAGCAGCAGAGGATTTGTTCTCTGCATCTGAACCTGCAGTTAAAACACATGGTACCATTAATTTCTGGCTCATTGCTGTTGATCCTCCTCATTGTGGATGGAAAAGTAAAGATAACTGAGGGAAAACAGATGCACATTCAAGCAGTCACAAAAATGGGTGACTCAACACAAGAAATGTATTGACTGTTTGGTAAGCAACTTCATGGTAATATAACCAAAATACTGAAACTTGTAACTGCATATGACTGTACATATGAATTGGTCATTATTTGTTAATTTCATTGTGGTTTAATTAATTAATTAATTATGCTGCCAGTGACTCTGCCTATTTAACAACAAATAGTAGGACAATTAGTGAATAATGAACTGGAAATTCTATGGAAGTGGCAGTCACGACTTGACTAGATATAGTAGTCCCACATTTTCCTGAAGGGACTGAGAAAAACTACCAAAATCTTCAGTACACAGTCACCAGTATCGTGGCTGTGATCTGAATGTGGTAACTGGTGAACATGAAGCAGGAGTACTAACCAGTTGAGAGTGACAGTCTGTTTCCAGTAAACAATCACTGACATCAAGAAGCGACTAGCACGTTATTACATAAGTGTAGTTGATTACTGGAATTACCCATTCGTCAGGAAGTGCCTGGTACCAATCACCTAAACTCACTTTACACTTCTCCATCTCAGGGCACGTACTTTGAAACTAGCCTCACGTATTTCATTCCACATCCAGGAAATTCAGTATTTGTAACTGTTTCTCATTTTGTGCATATCATGTAGTTGTGACACAACAAAATCACACTAAATACAGACTGACTCCTATTTCATGTCCTTCTATTTAAAGTTTTCTTTCATTGCAACATTTGGTAGCAATGTTGCCAAGCAAATAACATCCGTGTGTAATCTCTCCTGTCTGAAACCTCACTCATAGCAGTGTACAAATGTACTGCTCCCCCCCGCCAAAAAAAAATTAAACAGGAATTTCCCTCTAAAAGCAGTATTTAGTAGATTACCTCTTGGCTGAAAAATCTTCAGGGAAGTTGACACTTGGATCATGTAAGAATAGAAGGAAGGATGATATTAAAAATGTATCTTACAAAATGTGGACTGGACTTAACTGGCTGAGGATTGTGTTGGAATGTAGGCATTTGTAAATAGAAGAAAATATAATTGAGGTGCCTGAAAGGAGTGCACTTCTTGACCAACTGAATAACTGTCGGGTGCTTAATGAAGGCTCGAGGGTGTCGCATTAGATGAACTCCGTATCTGACCTATGAGTAGGTCTAATTTAACATTTAACAACTGAGGCAAGTTTGAAGGTATTTGGTGATGGACTACAGTGACACCAGCAAAATAAAAGTGTGTATATAATGTAAGGAGTAACAGTGCCTGGATTTGAAGTTTCCAGTTTCCTTCTGTAATAAATGTGATGTATGTGATCATAGCACTAGGCAGGATATGTCTGTAAGTTGAAATGTGTATTAGAATGCACCTACATTCATTCGGCCCCTAAATGCTGTTAATAACACAGTTCCCAGTTCGGTAAAGATGCCTTATGGAAGGACATAAATGTTAGTTTGTAGGCTGTGGGTCTTGTACGAATGTCCATAAAAATCACATCAGGCTACACACCTATCATGAAACATGTTAAATTATGGCCACTGTTGCAACAAGACATGAAAACTTGACTGTACCCTCTTTTTCTGTGTGAGTTTCTTCCTCTTCCTCTTCATCTGTCACAGTTTTTGAGGTCTCCAGAAGCTCACTGCTGGGGCTCTTCTGTTGGCCCTCATCCATGTTTGTGGCTGCAGCTGCATTCTCTTCGCCACATACACCCCTCTTCTCACTGTCCACTGCTTGAACTGCATTTTGGCATGGTGTGGGTGATCTACTGGCCTTTGGTAGGCTCTCCAGGGTTGCAGATGGTTTGCTACCCTCGTCCTCCATGATATGCATTCTGTTGAGGCTGCAACACACATGAGGCATGGCTGTTACAAGCTTGTACACCATAGCAGCTGACACAGTACTAAACACAGGACTGCCATTATTTTGTCTTACATATACAATAACAGTAAGAACATTCACATCCTCCTTATTCTGGGCAGATTCTGTGGTATAGGCTAGTTTGAACATTGCAGTCTGGGTTGCACCTTCTAATGAGGGATGCATAAATTTTCCAAACAATTTAGGAGCCACTAAGCACCAGAAGGGTGATATAAAGCAAATTCAATATTGAGGATACACAAATACTAAGTGCCACTGTAAAAAATTTTGTCATCATGGTGACCTGGCCATCGGGATTTGTGCAACCTCGTCTTAACGACATCATGAACTTTGAAATGGGTCATATCATGTAGGATACTGTCCAGTTGGGTATGTTTTATGTTTCAGTAGTTGTATGTCTCTTCGGTTCAATGTCATCACACTGATACAACTTTTTATTATAAGATTTGTGGTGGCAGTTGGACTGAACTTGGAATTACCTAATTACTGGGATATTATGCAGCACACATAACTACTATACCACCAGGGTGCCAACACAAATGAAGTATACCACAGATCATGGACAGTACCCAACATAACATTGGTGTAATCGATGAGACAATGCCCACACAGGTAGACAGTGAATTCATAGCAAGTTTCAAAAGCAGGCAGCAGAGTTACTCATTCTTTGACAGTTAACAGCTGCATTTGATTATAAAGACAGAGAAATCAGCCATAATATTTACATAAATGTTGGTCCTGTGATCACTAAATATTTTTTAAATAGCTGTCATGCCACACATTTCCTGGGGGTTCAGACCTACTCACTGCCCTGCTCTGCTTATGACTTCTTTCGAGTCAAATTGCTGGTCTAAATTTTAAAACCCCAGACAGAAGTTTCTATAAACATTGTCATTAAACATACGAGCATATTACTGACTTTGTAATTTCCAGGTTACAACATATGTGGTTATGTAACTCCAACTGGAAATTGCTCACCTCTAACTAGAATGATATGCGTGTAATGTGTCTGAAGAAACTAGAAATCCAAACTTGAAAACTTTCAACCATTAGAAACTTTGCAATATAATATAATTCAACCTCTATGTCAATACGGTTTATATGTTTGTTATGGGCATTAAGGCTTACCTACATGTAAATGATATTAAAATCCACCATTGGACATGATCCTGCACCAGTTCCAGCCATATTAAGATCCATTTCCCCAAAATACAACTTGACATCCTTCTAGTCACTTTTCAACCTTGCAATTAGTAGCTTTTCCATTAGTTTCCTTACCAAAATTTTGTATTAACTGCATGTCTCATCATCCAATACGCAGTCCACATTTCAAAAACTTAGGATGACCTGAATAAAGTACTGGGTTCCTCATCATATGGTGTCCCCAACTTTACCAGAAACTCTGTACCCCTTAGATCAAAAGATTTTTTTTTTATCATTGTTATTACAGTCCTGAACGTTGGGGATTAAGCAATGTAAAAATATATCCAATCCAAAGAAAGACTTACACAGTATATGTTAAAAGATATACTAAAATATATGGGCAGCATAGACACCTGTTGAGGAGACGGCTTGTATATATCTGTATTTGGTGGTCCCTCATCTGAATGTGGATGTTCTTGAAAGATTGAAGTTTAGATGGCTTGTTTATTTATAATCTTAGACACCTAAAATAATAACACTAGTGTTATTTTAATATGAGATAAGAGAGTTGGATTCAAGAAAGTTAGGGGGAACAATGGATGAAACATGTTGGTGTTTGTATGATAGACAAAATTGTTGTGTTTGGACTGGCCATATATTATATTTCCGATTATGAAAAACACAACGGGGACGAATGTTCAGGTGGGGGGATTAAAACTACAATAACTTTACGATTTTTGTACGGTTGCTTACGAAAGAACATAAATTATCTAAGATTCCAGTAGATGTGTGCAAATTATTTGGTTAAGTGCCGTCGTGAATGCAGCGAGGGGAAATGGAAATAAAATAAATCTTAAACTCTTTCGAACCAGATGCTTTCGAGACGTAAGCCAGACGCGCTGTCCTAATGCCAGTAAACACAGAAGAATTAAAAACTGAATGAGTATTGGAATTTTCGAAAAATACTGACTGGTCACAGACAAAATTCCCAATACTTTAAAATCAAAATACACTGGCAGAAGAGATGCTTCGTGACTGGTGATCCACGTTCTGTTTGGACCGCTTATGTTTGATACGCTCTTTACGCAGTATTAATGCATATACACAAACCTATACAAAACCCACACTGCTCTCACATTCCTGATATTTTAACCACTCATCCACCCCAGGATGACGTCACCGACGGCGTACCTGGGTGATGTGACTGGGATCCCCAAAATGTCACATCAGCTCCTCTGCTTCTACTCGTTAATCCCTACATTCCTTTATACAGGATTTGTGCGCAGCTCCCAATACTCCAGAGGCAACAGGGAAAGAGACGTGAAGATAGGGACTTTCATGGCAGTTGACACATCAAGTTTGTCCACTGTTCCACAGCATCGACTCGTTTTAGAGGGGAATGGATAAGTGATTCGATTTGCTCAGGGCAAGGGATTATAGCTTTGGGGGCTATCCAGCCTCTTATTCAATGATCTCCCCAGAAATAAGGCAGCTTGAAGTGTGAATTTGACCATCTCCCCCGGTGTCAAGATATATTGTCATGCTACTTGGGCCTATGTGCTTTCATGAAGACGGTACAGTGGCACCGTTGCTTTTAAGCTGTTAAGGGAGCTGGACTGATAGAGAATAGAGACACGTGCATGACGGGGACTTGTAATTTGTCGGTTCACGTAGTGACGTCGGTTGATATCTGCCGGACATACAGCATGCACGCCAAAAACAAGAAAGTCAACTGTTAGCTGGAAAACTTTTGCTGTGTGTATGTGAGCTGATACAGTAGACCTGTAGGGATTGGTGACGGACATTTGTGTTACGTGATTATAAAGAGGTGAATGTGCCACCCGTTAGATTAAATACTGTACAGTTAATCCACCGCACAGAATACGGTTAAATTTAAATGTGTTTATTTGCTCCTTGCTATATAAGCAGGATAGATTGGTGCTAACAGTTGGCCTCCTGGTCTTTTTGTTAACAATCAAACACAAATTTCAATACATGCATACGTAAAATGTATCATTTAATCACATCTACGTCCATTTTCATACCCCAATATCTTAATTGCCAAGCTTTTTACAGCCCTCTTTCTTATGGGATATAGTCTATGGAAACAAAATTTGTCTTATTTTCGGTTATTTGCGATTTTCATCGTGATTACCTCATTACCAAAGTGTCCCCATTCATACACAACATAAACTTTACGCATATTTCAATTTCCGGGTATGTTAATGTTGCATGTACTGGATCTTCACGATCCCACAAGCATTTTTCTTTATCGTGTTTCTCGCCCAAACACTTTTAATCTCCATGTACCTCACCGGATAACTCTTCCTTAATTTTAGGATACACATAATAACGCACACTTTACATCCCCAATGCAGTTACATTAACACGTACAAATGACGTAGATCTGCTCTTCTCATTCATAAAACATACCATTAATCATATTCTTCCCACTACCATTGCATCGTTGCCTCATTCCACACACCCTGATACCAAACAATCACACCAATACTGCATGTGTAATCAGCAGGGAGTAAAAAACGAAAGTCCGAAATCTTAATATAAATCCTGCCAAGTGGAAGAGATAACGTGAGCCAGTTCCGGCCATCTACGATCAGCTATAACGTTACTTTCATATTTATTTTCTTTCAAATATTAATGTAGTGCAACCAACTGCCAATGACGTAGATAGGTTTTTTCGGGACCGGGATAATTTTAGTGGCCACCCCTGAGAGAAACTGTGAACTTTTTAAAAGTCACGATCATTTGTGAATTAACGTTCAGTTGTCTCGATAATCTGAAATTCGTTGTATGCGGATCAGTTTTTTTTATTTATTTAAAAATATTCTGCCACCCGGAGCGGCGGCAACCCCCCCCCCCCCCCCCCCCCCCCCCCCCCCGGCCAAACCCCCCCCCCCCCCCCCCCCGGCCCCCACAACAAAGCACTTTCAAGGAGAAGGTCAGAGAACAAGCCTCCGCAAGACTACAACACCATACCTGC
>Ga0131853_10024472_pt1 | contig 10893 bp, 9 predicted proteins | sample TergutLab28metaG_FD_92764 | JGI IMG/M metagenome (GOLD analysis project Ga0131853, IMG submission 92764) | Labiotermes labralis P1 segment gut microbial communities from Petit-Saut dam, French Guiana - Lab288 P1 (version 2) (version 2) | ecosystem: Host-associated > Arthropoda: Insects >...
ATCCCGTTACAGGCCCGGTGTGGCCCAAAGGGTGGGTAGTATAGCTCTACTCTTCTATGACCGGGGCACTAGAAGGGTTGAGTGGTTAGCAGCACGCCCCGGCCGCACTTTACCCCAGGGAAAGACCCGGTACCCATTTTACAGGAGGCTGGGTGGGCCCCAGGGCCGGTCTGGACGGGCGGAAAATCTTGTCCCCACCGGAATTCGATCCCGGACCTTCCAGCCCGTAGTCAGTCACTATACCGACTGAGCTACCCGGCCCACAAATCTTCATGTTTATATTCTTAATAACAGGGGTGCATTTCAATGCGAACTTCACTAAGAGTAAACTGTTTTCATGTAAGTGATATTTCGATAAATGTTTTCTGTATGAACAGTATGTAAACATCCCTACAACCGTTTTACAAATTCCGTTGCCTTCGTCACGCCTGTTCAACACCGGAAGTAAGTTTAGAGGGACCTTTCTTCTTGTTCGTTAGGACTTTACACTGCCAGAAGTGTCTGTCCCAACGATCTTTGTTTTTGCCAGATGCCACTCCAGCACATGTTGCCGAGATGGCAGTTAGCTGCTTCCTCATTGTTGTTATATTGTCTGTCACAATCTTATTGGCGCGAATTGACAGTCAGTTGACCTTTAAAGCTGTCATTTACATATTATCAATTCAGTTCCTGCATTGCAGTAATCATTTCATAATCTGTGTTGTTAAGAGCAACGTGCTAATGGTGATAGGAAAGTGATGACCATTGTTTGAGGCAATCGAAACACACACACCAGCTGTGGGATAAACTACAAATCTGTTTAATGTTACAGCCGACGGTACTGTACGTACACATGTATAAACCATTGTGTCATGAAAGGTTCACCTTTGAAAGCAGCGATTTTCAAAATTCGAATTCCTAACGCCTGCTGACCTACCTGACCCTGCCTACTTTCTTATTTACTGCATTTACCTACATCTGTTTCCGGGATAGCTCAGTCGGTATTGCGACTCGCTACGGGGTGGACGGTCCAAGGATCAAATCCGTGTGGGGGCGCGATTTTCCGCACCTGTCCAGTCCGGCCCTAGGGCCCATCCATCCTCCTATACAATGGTTACCGGGTTTTTCCCGGGGGTAAAGCGGCCGGGTCGTGGCGTTGACCACCCACCGCATCTAGCGCCGAGGTTAAAGAAAGAGTATAGCTATTCCTCTACTCCCCCTCTGGGCCTTCGTGGCCTGTTCTGGGGTGAACTGTACCTTTCTTGCGTGAGTGACCAGGCTAGTTCTGTTCACAGAAGATTCCAGACTGGACCTGGGCCCATCCAGCTTGCTTTTACTTGTGTTTCATTTAGTTATTTATTATACACGTGTTTTATCTCATCAGACTACTGTTTTGTTTTAACTTCATTTTCATAATTATTTTCAAAATATGCACGTTTGAGATCTGGGAAGCATGAAATGGGCTTTAGCTGTAAGCTAACATTATAAAAAAATAAAAGTCTAAAAATACAATACAATACAATACAATACAACTCCTACAGCACGTTCACGGACCATCAGTGTTTTGCAGATCCTAATTCCGGAACCGTTACAGTAAAGTGTAGTGCCAATTATTTTCTGCCACTGGTTCATATTTACAAACTCGGTATACTGTTCACGGCTTGCATAAATGGGTTTCGTTTCATAAGACACGTGGATTCTTTCAGTAAACATCACTAATTAACTGGTAAGTGTAACTGAGTAGTGTTTTTTTTTTAAGTATGCCCTCAGTTATTATGAATTATTCATATGAGGTCTGTACTGAGAAGTGCTAAGGGAAAAGTACTTTATTTAAAGAAAAGTGTGAGTTTAAGTGTTTTGCAAGTTGGTTAATTTACTTAATATTCATTATGAATACACGTGGAGTGGTCACATCAAGACTAAGCAAATGAGTAGAGAATGTGGAACGCATGTACGAGATGAGGAATATGTACACATTTTAAATTGTGAGATGGTATGAGGAGAACACACTGCTTACTTAGTAGACCTAGACGCAGATAGCAAGGTATTATTAAAATGTGTATTGAAGAAATTGCGTGTGTGTGAATATGGATTGGATTCATCATACGTGGTATGTAATACTGTGGCGGGTCCTAGAGAACATGGTAATGCACCTTAAATTTACATGCAAATCGCAAATTTTTATCAGCGTAGTTCTGCTTGCAAAATTTTGTTTTAGAAAGTGTAGAATTGAATATATGTGTATATATATATATATATATATATATATATGTTCAAATGTGTTCTGGAGGTTTCAAAAATATGGATCACCTTTCGGTTCTGTCTCGTTCTTTCTCAGTAATATGCATGGTTTTGTGAAGAGAGAGAAAACCAACAAGATGCAACAATCAGATGTCTATTATCAACTTCTGTCTCAACATGTTTCAGGCATCATTATGCCCACCTTCAGCAGAACAAAGACCGTGTGTTACTGCATGTGGTGTACTGCGCTGTAACAAGCAGTACACCATATTCAGTAACACACGGTCTTTGTTCTCCTGAAGATGGGCATAATGATGCCCGAAACATCTTGAGACAGAAGTTGATAATAAACATCTGATTGTTGCATCTTGTTGGTTTTCTCTCTCTTCACACTTTGATCACGATGCACGATCACAGGAACCTAAAGAATGCATGGTTTTCTATTATCAGTAGAGTATGTCCGGTATATTCCAGTAGAGTATGTCCGGTATATTCCAGTAGAGTATGTCCGGTATATTCCAGTAGAGTATGTCCGGTATATTACAGTAGAGTATGTCCGGTATATTCCAGTAGAGTATGTCCGGTATATTCCAGTAGAGCATGTCCGGTATATTCCAGTAGAGCATGTCCGGTATATTCCAGTAGAGTATGTCCGGTATATTCCAGTCGAAAACTTTTACCGTGCAACGTGGACTACATTTATAAGAAACGTGCCGACCAGTAACAATCACATGCTATCGGCAGCGCGGTGTTTGAGTGAAGCTCACATACTGTTCTTTAACTGATCCCCCCCCCCACATACATATCCATAGGTCAAAGGTTGCACTCCCCCCACTCCGCCTACTCGTACCCGCATGTGTGACACCCACCCTTCCTCAAAGTAAGGGATGGAATCATTTTACCACAATTCAAATTCAGGGTTTTCCACTTCCTGAGCCCAGATGATATGTTTTCAAAGATGATGTCGAAAGATTGATATGTATTTAATGGAACTAACATGAACCAAGCAGTAGAAGTAATTCAGAATTTAGGTCACGAAGTCTTGTGTTCAAATCTAAGTCCAGAGACTTGTTGTTCTGTTCGGTTTTTCCTTAAGTTCCCTAAGACCCTCCACGACCAATGGTACTCTTAAGTAGACAATGGCAGTTTTTCTTATGTTTCACTTGATTCGTGATTGGCTGTCGTACTAAAATATGTGGCTATATTTATGTAACCTTTGCAGTTAATAGAGTGCCATCAAATAAAAAAGAATCAGGTACAAGTCTAAATAATAAAGTAGAACGATGCCTGTCTTATGTTAGTTAGTGATGCTGAATTAGTTACTACATTTTGTTTGTTTGTTGTCTGTTTGTTGTCTGTTTTAAAGTTAGACATTCCATCGTGCTCTCGTATAATTAAAATAGTAAAAACTCGCCAACACAAATTTTGCTTGTATTATTTAATTCAACATGTTTCGAACCTGAAAGGTCAGCATCAGTCTGAAAACACGAAGACTGTAATCAGCCTGAACTCAAGGTTATAAGCCTGTCCTGAAAATTGTGATTACCGCGTTAAAAGTGACAGTAACGGGTTGTAGACCGATTCTTTAAATCTCAGTCCCATTATAGCAATACTTATTACAGGTATGGCCACTCACCTACGAAACAGAGGCATACAGTAGGTGCAACTGAATATCCCGTCTTACACCTTAAGATTGCATCGATACATCACATGACTTTTGTATTAATTATATTCATGTTATCGTCAAATTTTAATTAATCACAGCGATAGGAACACGTGATAAAAAAAAACTAGTAAAAATTAATATTTATCTCAGTAATTAACCAACTTGATGCACAAATTTTTTGTTTTACAATAAGTTTATTTCATGCATCTACATGTTTCGAGCACATGTGCTCATCATCAGGAGGTCAAAATTGCATTACACAGCCTCTGCTATCATCACACCTATAGGTGGCAGTCTCGTGCACAGGTTGAGAGAGGACTGGTCCTCTCTCATGTGCTCGAAACATGTAGATGCATGAAATAAACTTATTGTAAAACAAAAATTTTGTGCATCAAGTTGGTTAATTACCGAGATAAATATACTGAGATGCACGGTCAGCAAAACGTCAAAATTGATAGTTTAGAAAAAGCAAGTATTTAAGGGTCGAAACACTTTGTATAAAATAATTCAATTTAAACTTAGTGTCGGCGGATTGTTACTACTCCTGTAGGACGCTGACAGTATCCCAGACTGTCCTGCGTCAAGAGACGAGCGGTAGAGGGTGAAATGGGAGAGGATGTGGAAGGAAGCGATGGTGGTCGAATTTAAGGTACTGTCCAGGAATTTGTATGGATGGATTGAGAGGACCATGAAAAGAATGATATTCGGTGTCGACCGAGAATCGAACAAGGTGCCACACGAATACCAGCCAGAAGCGTGCGGTTGTAGCTAGCTTTCTAGGTGTGTCAATAACTGAAGTGTGTCTTCAGAACTTTCCTTGTCTGTTGAGTAGGTTAGTGTGGCAGCTACACACATCAGTCGCGGTTCTGGGGCGAACGATTAGATTTCCACCCGGACTGCGATTACTGTGACCTCTTTTGGTAGTTTATGCAGTCTTCTACCAGCGAACGCGGGTTGGTTGAGGCACTGCGCTACAAGCCGGAAGGTCGCGGGATCGATTCCCGATGGTGTCATTGGAATTTTTCATTTACATGGCCTTGGGGTTGACTCAGACTCTAACAGAGATGAGTACCAGGAATATTTCCTGTAGGGTAAAGGTGGCCGGTGCGTAAGGCTGACAACCTCACCACTTTCATGTGCCGACTGTCTTGAAATCTGGGAGCCGCAACTTCATGGAACCCACATTGCCTGTCTAGGACTGTAATAGGATTGCATTACCTTACCAGCGAACGTAAAAACCATACTTAGAAATAGTCACAATTGCTTAATTTAAAAATGTTGTCTATTTTCTTCTTACAACGCACTTAAAAATATCATTGAATGATATATATATATATATGAGAGAAATTTTAGATTTAAATGTTGGTAGTATCATAAATCCAGTTTCTCAGTATTAGCGATGTGTGGCGGCCTGTCAAGTCAGGTATTATTAGTGTTATTGTTATTTTGAAACAGTTTGTAACGTTGCAGGTCTCGTCAGTATTTCGGCGGCGCGTAATCTGAGGGACGCAGCGATGATTCTGAACACGATAATTCCATTAGGGACCTTCAACTTGACAGTGACGTAGCAGACTGCTGATTAAAGCTAACGTACTGACTGAGCTTATCAAGCCACGACGACCGAGTCACAACATCCACAACTGTGTGTGATTCAGAAACTAGTTCATTGATCTGCTTTCACAGATCTGAGTTCAAACCCTGTTTTTACAACAACAGCTGTTGGTCGAACGACACGTCGGACACGTCTGCTTCGATCTTACATTTTTCCTGCGGATCTCCTCGCATGTGTGCGGATTGTGCGTGCGCCACGTAGCGTTGCAACGGTATCTGAGGTGGCTAAATTGTTTCGTGTTCTGTTTCGCGCTCTGTTTCAAGGTAATATTCCTGTATTCGCGTGCGGGGCAATGATTAAAACGCTGAGTTGTCCAAGTGCACGCCATAAAGGCGTATAGGGGAGTGGAGGTACAGCTGCTCACCAATCGGCACTAAGTGGGGTAACTAGTCAGTTTTACGTCCCGGCTGATTATTCACCCTTTACCTATTGAATACGAGGCTGGGTGTACTCCGCGGCCGGTCAGGACGCTTTGGAGAAGAGATGTCTCTTACCACGGCCGGGAATCGAACCCCGATTCCTGGGGGGGGGGGGGGTACAGCGCATATTAACATTTAAAGCCTAGCGGTTTCTTTATGTACCATCAGGTTTAACATTCAAAAATTCTACATGGTGCTCGCTTTGCGTTGAGACAGCGGCCTTTGCTTTATACTGATTGGTTTTTATGACCGTGGTGGAAAGTGTTTACAGCGCGGTACGGAATGATTCCTTAAATAAAGTAGATTATGTTTAGTCTTTAAAAGTCTAACAGATCTGTTTCGACTGGGAAGAAGATGGGAGTGGCGGAGGGGAGGGGTGGTCAGTTCGCCACCCTGCCCACGTTACCTCCTGCGAATGGGGCACAGGTGCTCGCTGGATAGCAGATCAGATGGTCGCCAGAGCCGGTGTGCACTCTTTGGAGGAGACAAATCTGTTGCCTCTTCAGGGGAACGAACCCCGATACTTCAAGGTCCAGTCAGTAGCCTAGTCACTAAACCAATTCTGCTATTCCGGGTCTATGATGGATAGGCAAGGACATCGAACTTTTTCCCAGGGTAAAACATCCGGAGCGTGAAATTTTCCAATCCTTTCCACCTGATGGCTTGATACTGAAAGCGGATGGGAAAAGGAATTTGTTGTATCCTACACCATTTGTGGAGCACGTGGGTGAAGTTACCACTCGCCTTCAGCATTTCAGTGAGTGAAGAGTGCATTGTGCCGCTGCTATGTGGGGCAGACAGCACAGATCATCCAGCATCCCGGGAATGACCTGGCGGAACCCAACTCATATTCTGGCTATTGATGTGTCACGAAATAATCCGCAAGAATGCTGGCACCTCCACCGTTCCGATAGCATAAATACACTGATCTACGCGCTCACAAATTCGCGCACTCTGCCCACTTGTGACATCAGCTTAGACTCGCTAACTGTAATTAAGCCTGAAACCGGAGACTTTATGGAATCCCTCGAACTATAGCATCAGCCTCTGGGTGGGCCGAGGTAGACACTTGGCCTCTGATACATGGTGGCTGCTATCACGTGACTGAGGTAGGAAGATCGTACGGTTTGTGAGAATCGCGCTGAAGGTCATTTAAAATGACACGGACTTTGTGGAATTACTCCAAGTATAGGCCAATACATAGGTTTACTGCTTTATTACTGCACCCTGTATGTGTGGTGATGATGTGCAGAGACAGCTTTATTCTCGATATTTGATACTGTCACGTCAGCGACTTTGAGGGAAGATACTAGATTGGTAATGATGTTTCGGGGAAGCCTGCTGCCACCATCTTCAGTGACAGTCATAATATAAGTGCACATGCAGCCATGTTTCCCGAAGACCGTAACCTTCAAATTTACATTTACGTTTCCCAGTTTATGCGTTCTTTTACATACAGTACTTAGATTAGGCAAATAATGGGGATATCATCTGTACTTACGATAAATTTTAGTACTGAAGATTTGTACTAACGGATGAATAAGTGATAGTGAAATTTCCTTGAGCTTTATGCTGAGTAGAAAATAAAATTCATGTGTGGGCCGGGTAGCTCAGTCGGTATAGCGACTGACTACGGCCTGGACGGTCCGGGATCGAATCCCGGTGGGGACGAGGTTTTCTGCCCGTCCAGACCGGCCCTGGGGCCCACCCAGCCTCCTGTAAAATGGGTATCCTGTCTTTCCCGGAGGTAAAGAGCGGCCGGGGCGTGCTGCTGACCACTCACCACCTTCTAGTGCCGCGGTCATGGAAGAGTAGAGCTATACCTCTACCGACCCTCTGGGCCACACCGAGCCTGTAACGGGATCACTTTACCTTTAGAATATAAAATTCATAATTCAAAATTAACCACAACAATGGCGATTGTTTATGGCAAGACCACATTGCCGAGACTGCCAACTTTGCGAAAATTTCCTGATAATGATTTTTTTTTGCCATGGTTATTAATGTCGCAAACATTTCGCAACTTCCAATACTGCTGTTTTATGATGGGAAGGACCAGTGGCTTCATAAGAGTATAGTCAGGCGGTGGAAGGTGGGGACTCTGTTCGCACAATTGATGCATGTCATTGCCACTTAACAACTTGTTTTGTTATACCGTTAGTTAAAAGTGAAAGGTACTTATGAAGACGTATGCGCGGTTTAGAAGGAATGACTACAGGGCAAAGGTCAGCATCGCTTGTCGTCCAAATTATTCCTTATGAACCAAATTTAATTTCTTATCCTCTATTTCTCTTCGTCTTTGAACTTCACATTCTCATTCTCTGTTATAAATTATCCCCTTTCCTCCCCTTATTCTTTTAATCTTTCTCGTCCCTCTTCCCGTTGTCTTTCACTTCCTTTTTAATTCCCTCTTATTTCTGCACTAACTAGAATTTTATTCTACCTTTACTACACATTGCCACTACAGTTATAACTACAGGCACGTATTCTCGGGCTACTTAAGCCCTGACTTACGTAAAGTCGATCGTACTTATACGTTCCCATAAATCATTTTTATTTTGTTTCTGTGCTTAAAATGATTGTTTTTCATAGACTCGTCTACTGCACCCACAGTTGTTCTGAAGGTCTGAACACAGTCACACTTTGCTTAGTACTATCTCGGCAGACAGCTATGCTATATCATTAAGCGTACACACACACAGACACAGACACACACACACACATGTGCACTGTGTAAATAAATAACAATGTGCATGTATGTGTGTTTGGAGGGTAGTGGGTGGAATTTAGGATCTGTAAAGGACGAATTACGTAATGGTTAGCGAAACGGAACCCGTACGTGAGTCAGGGAGTGTCCGTACTAAAAAGAACAATAAATCTTCTAACATGCAGAACTTAGTAAAATTTATACTTTTTAGGCGGTTTTGCGTAGCAAGTGTGAACAAGACAGGTAGTGTACGTAGGCACATAAAGTAGCGTCGAGGCGTGTTCGTGCAACCATTGTTGCAGTGGAAAAGCAATAATTTGAATGAAGACATCACGAAGAACTTGAATACGAATTGTTATACCAATTTGTACGTCAGCACAACTGTTTTTATCACACAAGGTAATATGTAGGCTACATGTTTCGACTAATAAATAGTAATCTTCAGGCCCATTATTTATAGGTTAAGTCACAGGATGCTGTGCACACATTGGGATCCCAGTGTGCTTACATCATTGAAATATTTAAGCCATATCAATAAGCAAATAATATGGCTTAAATATTTCACTGATGTAAGCACACTGGGATCCCAATGTGTGCACAGCATCCTGTGACTTAACCTGTAAATAATGGGCCTGAAGATGACTATTTATTAGTCGAAACATGTAGCCTACATATTACTTAGTGTAATAAAAACAGTTGTGCTGACGTACAAATTAGTATTAGAATACGGAAAACCAATACGTATAAAACATACTGAGTGCATTTAATTAACACACCAACAAATGCACATATATTCATTTAATAACCTAAAATTCACAAATTAAAACGCTGCTACATGTTTCGATCATACTATCATCCTCAGGGAGCATACACTGTCCCTTGCTAAAGTTATAGTTCAAAAACACTCAGTGATTTACTTCATTACGTTGAGTTGGTGATGTGGCAGCATGTCTTGTGTGAGTCGTGTACTGTTCAGAATGAGCCTGGCTATGGATGTGACGTATAGCGTGAGACGTAGCACAACGCACATCCATAGCCACGCTCATTCTGAACAGTATACAACTCACACAATACATGCTGCCACATCACCAACTCAACGTAACAAAGTAAATCACTGAGTGTTTTTGAACTATAACTTTAGCAAGGAACAGTGTATGCTCCCTGAGGATGATAGTATGATCGAAACATGTAGGAGCGTTTTAAGTGTTTTAATGCGAATTTTAGATCATTAAATGAATATATGTGCATTTATTGGTGTGTTAATTAAATAAACTACAGAATGCACGGTGCAACGATAAAGATATTCTGAGTGTGTCTTTGTAGCCTTAGGTATTCATCATGTAATGCTCATGCGCCGTATTATATTGTTATCTGTGCCTGCCCTGCCGTACAATATTTTTCCACATTATCTCATAAACGGCACGATTTTTGAAAATTATTTATTGAGCTTAGAATGTGCTTTGATTTTGTCTACAGCTTTAGTCCGAAACAATTCTTGTTATAACAAGAATTGAGCGACGCTTTATGAAAAATATAGATTGGTCTTCATGTGAAGTAACCGTTTATCTTGTCAAATTTTAATGAAGCTTGAGTTTTCTCAAAAGTTATTCGCAAAATACTCCAATATAAAAGTTGGTGAAAATCCGTTTGGTGGGAGCCGAGTTGTTCCATTCGGACGGAAAGACAGAGAGACAGAAACTAACTCCCACTTTTCGAAGTTTCGCGAACTCTCCTAACAGCGACTAGTAGCTTTGTCATGCCTGGAAATCCGTTCGTCTAACGGTATTCCCTGCGCGGTATAATCAGACTTTGCCTCCCACCGACGGCATGTGTTGTCCCTCGTGGATCACTTTGAGAGAAATAGTAATAAATGTATTGCCTTATATACAGTTATTGTAATTAGAATGTGGTCTCGTTACGTTCTTGCCTCGCGAGGTAGGTTAACCCGACAGTTCGTGAATGTCCCTGTCCTGAATCCACTCCGCACTGTTTCAGCCTGTTAATCCATCCCTTCAAAGCACAGTGGTTGCAATATTGTACCACCTGGTTTAACATTTAAAAACACTTTGCATTTTGCCCACTTGATGTATCATGCTTTCCATATGATTCTCACTATGATACTCCTTTATTTCCACTATTAACTAAGCGAATCTTATGCGTATTGGACCGTGCATCATCTTGATATTTGAATAAAGGTTGACCAACTAGATGACACTTGCTTTATTATCTACTGCTCAACATGTTTCAGACGTTAATACGTCCATCTTCA
>Ga0131853_10024475_pt1 | contig 10893 bp, 6 predicted proteins | sample TergutLab28metaG_FD_92764 | JGI IMG/M metagenome (GOLD analysis project Ga0131853, IMG submission 92764) | Labiotermes labralis P1 segment gut microbial communities from Petit-Saut dam, French Guiana - Lab288 P1 (version 2) (version 2) | ecosystem: Host-associated > Arthropoda: Insects >...
CAGCCTACACAACACAACAAGTACTCGCTAGCTCCTGAAGATGGACGTATTAACGTCTGAAACATGTTGAGCAATATATAATAAAGCAAGTGTCATCTAGTTGGTCAACCATTATTCACTTATTATTTCTGTTTGTTTCAGTTAAATTACTCACTTCGTACAGTTTTGACAGGCAAAATAAAATCGTATTTGCAGATTACCGCGCTGTTGGTGCAGACTCGTTTAGATGAAGACAGTAACGACTTCACCGGACGCTACAAAATTCTACATTTCGCACTGAAAATATTATTTACCGAATATTTTTACTTACAATTCGCATTAACAGCGACATATTGATTTAAATGGCATTCAAAATTAAATAAAGAACGCAATTTTAAAAACAAACTGGATATATATATATATACATACAGGGTGATCAAAAAGTCTCTGTGCACCTGATGATTACAAAAGTCAGTTGAACAGAGACTTTTTGATCGTCCTGTAACTTCTCCAGCGGAAATGTTATGTGATGTGGGGTAATGCAGGGCAGCTACAAATATTTTGTTGTAAAATGTCCTATTTCTGAGTGATACTGTCTATTTGAGGAACAAGATGTATCGATGATTGGATATACACATTTGTTATGCACGGTGTAAAGAACATTGTGAAACAACACATTTGTATTTGGTACTCAAGAAGTTTTGGATCCAATCAAGGCTAGAGCTTATAATACAGAAAGAGTAAAATGCAAAATTAATTTCAAATCTCCGTTTTTTTTTTACTTCGAATAACGTGCTGTAAATACGGTAGAGTACACATTACATTATCAGGTACAAGCAATAATATCTACTGTGTGCTCAATGCATAAAGGCTTTTCAGCTTCTGCGTTTAAAAATGAAACCTTATACTGACTTTTACTGGAACAGAACTGAAGTCTTCCGGGACTGGACACTGTGTCGCTGTGTGTGTGTGGTCACGGAAGTTTCAAACTATCGCACTGCCTTCAGCTCAAAGATCAAAAATTCCAAAACAAGCGCCTGGAGTGCCAGACCCTACAAGATGAAGGCATCACGATACTTCGAAACGACGGAAAAGCATTCGCCCGATAACAGTGTCACAATAGAGACTAACCGCTGTGCTAACCGAAAATCTTGTTGCCTTCAGTTCTTATATCGTTAGAAATACACTACCAAAGGGAAACAAGAAATGCTTAATGAATTTATACCAACCCGTTCACGCCGAATGACCCGGTGGAGTTCTGTGACCGCTGCCCCTATTTGACCGTCGGTGCTCCCGGCCACCTCTTTATCCTAGCGGGGTCACGTGTTGCTGACGAGATCCGGCTCTTAGCTCGATTCTCACACCGCTCTGATCCTCTTATCGCACGCGGAAGAACTACAGTTGTATCTCACACCTACCTCCTCCGTCCCTCATTTCACGTCAGCTTTCTGCCCTTTCTAACAGCCCACTGACAAGAACGCAGTTGACAGAAAGACAGTGTGCACCTCGCCACATTACGATACTGACAATTTATGCATGTAAAATTCATAATCGAAAATGTAATATTCATAGCTGTGCGCGCTGCTACCAAAATTTGCCTAAATTAATGTAATTCCCTTTTGTTTTCCTTTCTCGTATACAAAAACATTATGGCATACACAACTATAATTTTGCCTTTGATTGGGTGTGAAACTTAGTCGCTCACACTGATGGAGGAATGCAGGCTCAGGGTGTTTGAGTAAAGGGTGCTGAGAAGAATATTTGAGCCTAAGAGGGACGACATAACAAGGGAGTGCAGAAAACTACATAATGAGGAGCTTAATGATCTGCACTCCTCATTCAATATTGTTCGGGTGATCCAATCAAGCAGAATGAGATGGGCGGGGCATGTTGCATGCATGGAGAGGTTTATACAGGGTTTTGGTGGGGAAACCCGAGGGAAACAGATCACTTAGAAGACCCAAGCGTAGATGGGAGGTTAATATTAAGAGAAATTTTCAGGAAGTGGGATGTGGGGCCATGGACTGGAGTGCTCTGGCTCAGGATAGGGACAGGTGGCGGGCACTTATGAATGAGGTAATGAACTTTCGGGTTCCATAAAATGCAGGGAATTTCTTGACTGGCTGAGAACCGGGTTAGCTTCTCATGAAGGGCTCTGCTGCATGGAATGAGTAATGTAATTCCAGTTCAGACATTTGACGTATGACCTATAGGCTACCGGAAACCGGCCATTGTACACCGGGATAAAGCGGCCGGCGCGTGAAGCTTACCACTCACCTCAATACAGTGCCGAGAGTTAAGAATGAGTGGAGTTATATTTCCAATCTCCCCATATGCTTCAATGGCTTTCATGTTACCGTACTTTATATTTACCTTTACGGCAATGAGGAATAAGAATGGGGCACGGAGAAATTAGATCGGGAAAAAAATCGAATGCATTTACCCCATATTCTACATGTCTTATCTAGAACCCCGTGACGTATCACAGGTGAAGGAGGGTATAAACGGACTACAACATGTAACTCGTTCTGCGAAACTCTGCGTTGTTCGTAAATTGAACTGCTTCCAAACGTTCCGCGAACAATACAATTCCCACTACGCCATTTCACACACGGCTCGTTTTCGCCCCATATCCACTGATATCTGTAAACAATCAAATAGCAAACAGATATGAACTGATACTGGCAAAATGTGTTAACTGCTTCTGAAATTTCGTAATTAAAACCTCTGTATTTTAAATTACAACACAACATTACGGATTTCTTTCAATAAAACTAAATAGATCCACTAATTTCTCAAATTTATTTTTGGAATAAAACTCTACATGTTTCGGACAGTTCCTCTGTCCATCTTTAGGAGTTTTTCACTGTACACACAGCTATGGTATATGTCATACAGCTTGCGAGCAGCAAACCTGTATGACATATACCATTTCTGTGTGTACAGTGAAAAACTCCTAAAGATGGACAGAGGAACTGTCCGAAACATGTAGAGTTTTATTCCAAAAATAAATTTGAGAAATTAGTGCATCTAGTTGGTTTTATTATAAGAATATACACGATGCACGGTCACCTGAACGTCAAATATTACGGATTTATTCCAAAACAGTACACTCTTATAAACTAATATAATTTATATTTAAACATCCGACATGTTCCAATAACACAACGCAGTAGTGCCCACTACATGTTTCGGCAACATTGCAAAGTGCAAACCGAAGGTCAGTAGAAAATTGAGAAAGAGAACATTGGCTTGGCAGAGGGAGAAGAGATTAGAAATTGAAAATCATTCTGAGACACAACGCCATGTTCAACACTTCACGGACCCTGAAGATGGAGGCACCATGCTCCCACGAAATCTTCACCGATCGACACGTCACACTCCGAAAGGAAACATTTTCTTCCAACAGCACTCAGTGGCGGAAGCAGTATTTTCGTATTGCCGGGGTTTTGATTCGTTAGCCGCCCTGCAATAGACCGTTATGGTCTATCGCACTACAAGTACTATAAATAAAGAGAGAGAGAGAGAGAGAGAGAGAGAGAGGCAGTAGTATGTGGCTTGTATAAACAAGGTCCATTACAGATCTTTCCTACTTGTTCTCATCCCCTTACATTGCGGGATGGGACGGGAACGAATTGGTTTGACACGGGACAAAGGACAGAAGGCAAAGAGAGAAAGTGGAGTGGCGACCACAGGGCGATTACTGACACCATGTCATCCGGGAACCAACCCCATAACTGTTGGGACCGTAATGGCACGTCTGACAAATGACGCCCAGAATATGTTGCTGGCGGTATCAAGCGTTTACACCTTTGAGAGAAAGCACTTGTGAGTACGTTTAATAGATCCCAGAACACGCCTTTGTAAATCAGAGAAAGTCTGAATATTGTTCAAACAACGCGCGTGAACTTGTATATATTGGTACGATCAATAAAATTTTTAGTGGGGAGAAACACAACTCCAAATTTCGAACTGCTAACTTGGCTATACCTCTGACACACTACATAATAACTCCCAAAGAGCTGCGTTAGGATGTACTGAGGGGGTGGGAGTTAGGATCCGCAACTTCGGATAAACCCTGCCGGTACAGACTTCCCGGAAAACATTTTGCATAGGAGCTGATGAGTGCCGTTCCTTAAACCAAAGCGTCAGTGGAAGTGCTACCGTCGAGCAGCTCTCCTCCACCGCTAACAGCTGCCACTAACCTTACTCCGATATACAGAACCGAACTGTCGTCACATGACATCACGTGTTCAGGAAGTCAAAACACGCGCCACAACAGACAGCACATGACTAAATCTAGTGTGTGATTACATTAAAAGACGACCATTAATGTATTAATGGACGGGTTTAGAACAAAGTTATACAAAAACAACATGTTTTATAAAAGATACAAATAACAAAAATGGGATATTTTTAATAATATACTTTTCTGGGGGTGGTTAGTAGGTCCATGTTTGGCAGCGATTATTCTACTCTATAGGTACAGTCACGTACCAGTCCAGACCCCGTCAGATATTCTTCGCCGTGTTTCAGTAGCAGCATCCACATAAGCCGTCGGGGTCGAAGCACGATACGGTCACGAACGGACACATTAAGTAGAGGCCAGTTGAAATGTGATGGCACACGCGCAGAAACCAAATTTTGTCTTTCGGCGAAACAGACGAGTCCATTTAAATCGGCGGGGGCGTCAGTTCAGTCGACTACTGGCAGCCGAGGTGTGCGGCATCAGTTGTAGTAATGCTGGATACACCATGTTCTGAGGCAGTCTGAAGGATACAGGCTACCCACTCCATTCGCCAGTTTCCCCTTCACTTCCCCTCCCTTGCTTCACCGTGGCCATCACATTTCAACTGGAGTCTACATACAAAGAACATTTTTTCCCATCCGTCAGCTGGCCGTAAGCTTACCGTTACTGGGAATGGGGCTTAGGACTTCGCTGCATGGACTGAGCTGATCAGTGAGTACGCGTAAGGGCTGTCCCAACTGTTCCGTACAGGCAGTGGTGAGTTTGAGGTTATGTCAACAAAGCTGCATGAACTGCGAAGAATTCTTAACGCATCAAAAGAACAGTTTACAGTATAAGGAGTATACGAAAAGAGAAATCATGGCCTATTTCAGGGACAGACATCGCCATCTTTGCAACAAAATCGTGTCCTTCAAGAGACGCACTGCTTGGTCCGCCGAGTACAACCAACACGATGCAACTTTTCTCAATTTATTTATTTCTGTAAGACGCTGTACATGTTTCAGACGGGTTTGCCGTCCATCATCAGGATCTCAAAACAGCACATACAGCGTCAGGTATTTACCAGACCGTTACTGTTACCTGCTGCTAGTCTGGCCAGGCTAGCAACAGGTAGCAGTAACGGTCTGACAAATACCTGACTCTGTATGTGCAGTTTTGAGCTCCTGATGGTAGACGGAGAAACCGTCTGAAACATGTACAGCGTCTTACAGAAATAAATAAATTGTGAAACGTTGCATCTTGTTGGTTGCACTCTGCGAATATATTAGCGATGCGCGGACCTATGAATGTTAAATCCACTGCGTGGTGTCCGCCGGAAATGTATTTCGAAGAACAAACTTAACAGGACATATTTTCGGGATGAACTGGCATAAATCTCATCACAAAACAGTTAAGTAATCATGAAATACGATTACATCAACTGAAAATATTAGCAACATTGGAAAAACTGGCAAGCGTTTGGTTGTTATAAGCATCATTTCCTTTGACTGATCGGTGGACACGTTTCATTATGGCCATACCTATTCTGAGCAGTCGGCATAGCGTAGTCGGTACGTGGAGGCTACGGGCTTCAAGACTGATCAATCGTGGTTCGACTCCCGGCTGGAGCAACAGACATTTCCCGTCTCCAAAAACATCTAAAACTTCCCTGGGGCCCAAGCAGCCTCCCATTTAATGAGCACACGGCACTCCTTCCACGGTGGTAATGCAGCTTGAGAGCCAAAATGACCATTAATGCAGGGATTTTGAGTCAACGGAGTTACAAGTCTTCTCCCACCATACGCTATCATGATGTACACTGTGACGTCACATTCATACCTAATCTAGGTTCCTTATTATTAAACTACGCCACTATAAGTAGGCTAATATGGCGTCGAATTGGATGGAAGGACGAACATTTACTGTTTTCTTTGTGTGGATTATTGAAAGTGGCTCTCAGCAGTTCAATCTTATATTGTCCTGTGTGTGCTGCGGGTGAAAATTAATAGGAAAGATGTGGAAAGAAGCTGTCGTGGCCTAGCGTTCGGTGTTTTTCTAGCATTTGCCTGGACGGACTGATAACAAACCACAAAAGTATGTCGAACAGGAAGGTCGCCGTTCCGGCCTAGGCTCGAACTGGGTAACCCTCGAATACAAATCAGAAAGGTTACCTCTTGAATTGGTTTGGTCTGTGAATGATTATGAAATGTGGACAGGTGGTAGAGATTTGAGAGGAAATCTCAGCTAACTCTTTACGTATATAATACGACAATCGCCCGAGAACTCTAAAGACAGCCACCAAAGGCTTCAAACAGAAATCCGGTCGCCTCGCCACGATACAAACCCGATACCTACCGACTAAAAGGCAACAAAAATCTTCCCAGTCTCCGGACAGCACCTTACAAACCCCTGCCGAATAATTGTAACGTCACAACGTAATATCCCCAAGACAGTAATTATTATTAAGTCACTTCCACGATAATTTTGTAAGCGAAACTGCAAAGGACAGCCCGTTAGATCGTTTAATATGGTATAAGCCGAAGCAGTAAAACCTTCCGTCCAGGGTGAATATGGTCATCACCATACCAACAGAAATGAAACTTTAAAGAAGATGTGACAGAAATCAAAATTTACATTAGGCTTGTACACATCTAATTAAAATGGCCTCGGACTGCGTATACGAAACACGTCTAAAAACTCTACCGACATGCAAGCACACCGCTTTAACAGCTGTTCTCACTAAACATAGCTGCAAAACGGCGCAGAAGATTTCATACTTTTTGTGCGTTCTCTAATGGGCCAAGATAAAAAAAATAAAAAACGGGAAATAAATAGGCCTATCACAGTACGGACAGTTCACATTTTCATGTACGTAAAAGATCATCATACGAAGGCTCAGTTGTTAAATTGATATGATATGATACGATAAGATACGACACGATATGATACGAGATATGATATGATATATGATACGATACGGTACGGTAGGTACGATACGATACGATATGATATGGTATGATATGATACGATATGATATGATATTTTATTATATATGTTTAACTGCAATTGGGTTGACATCTGGTGGCAGTAGTACAGCACACATTTGCACGCAAACAATACATGAACAACACAATTAACAAAAGAACACAATTAACAAGAACAACAATACAATTAAACAAGAACAACATAATTAATCTTTATAGTAGCTTGTAGTAGTATTTACATCAGTAATTAAAACGGGCAAATGCCCAGTGACGTGAAGCTTCGTTCTAGGACTTCGACCAGGACTTGAAATATTTAAGACACTGGCGACAATACGAGGTGACAATGCAGTGCACATAGACAAAGCTATAAACTATTTCGTCAACTGATCAACAAAATGGTTACAAAACTGTCCATTCTTCCCCAAGATCCCACAGGAAACCTGACTGTAGTTTTTCTGCCGTGTTGATTCGGCCCCGCACCTCCGGAGCCCTGCCTCCTGTCCTAACTGTAGTTGTTCTACTGTGTTGGTGGCTCAACCCCCCGCAGGGCACAGCGGTGTGAACCAGCTAGGGGGGGTATTCGTCAGCGGCCGACCCCTGCCGGATTCTACGCGACAGAAAATTGTCGAACTGGCGCATTCGGGAGCTCGGCCCTGCGACATTTCGCGCATCCTGCAAGTATCCAATGGCTGTGTTTCCAAAATTTTAGGCAGGTAAGAACAACGTCCAGTTTAGCACTTATGCATAGGCAATTCGTCAACTTGTCAGCTCTGGGTGGACGTGGCTATGTGGCCCTCTCACTCACCAAATCCAACAGTACGATGTTACCTGACGGGCGAGGGCACACTGCTGTCCACACCCGCCCAGCGCTCACGAGTCGATGAAGCACTTATACCTACAGAACCACAGTGAAGAAACTGTAGGAAACGTGTTAAGGTCGTGCAATTATTTGACAGTTGTCACTTGCGTGCTGCTGTGTTGCACAATAACACCAAACACGATGAAATGTATGTATATATAGGGGCCGGGATAGCTCAGTCGGTATAGCGACTCGCTACGGGCTGGACGGTCCGGGGAATCCCGGTGGGGGGCGAGATTTTCCGCACCCGTCCAGACCGGCCCTGGGGCCCACCCAGCTTCCTATACAATGGGTACCGGGTCTTTGTCGGAGCTAAAGCGGCCGGGGCGTGGCGTTGACCACCCACCCCATCTAGCGCCAAGGTTGAAGGAAGAGTAGAGCTGTACATCTGCTCCCTCGCCGGGCCTTCGTCGCCTGATCTAGGGTGAACTTTATCTTTATATGTATGCATTTATATATATATATATATATATATAAGGTAAAGGTAAAGTGATCCCGTTACAGGCCCGGTGTGACCCAGAGAGTGGGTAGAGGTATAGCTCTACTCTTCCATGACAGCGGAACTAGAAGAGGGTGAGTGGTCAGCAGCACGCCCCGGCCGCACTTTACCCCCGGGAAAGACCCGGTACCCATTGTACAGGAGGCTGGGTGGGCTCCAGGGCCGGTCTGGACAGGCGGAAAATCTTGTCCCCACCGATGTATATATATATATATAATCTACAGCGTTCGCAGCGACTGAAATCAATAAAACTTTTTCGGGACGGTAGCCATATCACGTGGTTGAACAGCGAAAAAGCAAAAGTTTCGAGAACCATCTCTGTTATCTTCATCAGGGAAATAAATAAAACGGATATCGTGTTCCGCCACTGCTATTCATACAGCAAAAAAAAGAAAGAAGTCAGCTACGCTGTATAAAGCCTATTTCACACACCACTGTGACCTCGGCATTCCTCAATTGTTTGAAAAAGCCGTATCACTAATAAATTATCAATCATTTTCCAGCGGCTAACCACTTAAAGCTTTGTGGTCACTTAATGCACCACCTGGTTTCAAATTAAAAAATTCCACGTTCTGCCCACACAGTGCACTTATGTGTTTTGTAAGGATCTCAGTACAAACAGCGATTATTACCCTGTACAGCATTAAGTGGTTGGATTTATAACTGAGATGGACAATGTTCACTGCGCGGTACGGACTGACTCTTTAACTGCAATTCATAAAACCTTAGCTCTTTAAGAGGCATATGTAATATATATTATATACACATATGTATAATCTGCATCAGTCTCACGCTCTAAATTCGGAGCCACGTTCTGCTACAAAATATCAGAATAGAAATTTGCAGTACTAATGATATTTGAGATATTTAAGAATCGAAACGACAGTTAGCTAAAAATTTATTTATTTTGAAATTAAACAACAGAATTTTATTCGTCAAGGCTTGCATTTTGTTAAAGCCAGACAAATGTTTCACCAACTGGACACATGACTCAAATTTTTTTTTTTCAAATTTTAGCAATAACACTAATGTTTTTAAAAGCGTGTCTCATGATGACATGTTTTTGGCATCTAAATTACGCTGTCGATGTACTTTCCTGAGCCATTAAAATACCGTACCGGGTATTTTGAACACTGCGGGTCATATCATGACACGTAACATACTGCGTTCTTCACTGTGCTTCTTACCATCAGACAATACATTTAGCTTATAGCACCAAGTGACAATGTGTTCGCAGCTCTGCTTCAGCAGTCCACATTGTCACTAAACATACAGTACAGTATACCCTATTTTTGTGTGGGTCTGTTGTGCCACTTGATCGTAGTCCTTAGGAACCTATTCAGTGCAATAACAAGCCCTTTGATTGGAACGCATGAAGCCTAGCTTCTTACTGCATACAAAGCTAGTAGTACAGATAGATATAATTACTGTTTTCATATTCTTGTATTGGTTCATACAGAGGTGCACAAATTCTGTGCGCCAGGTCGCCGTTGCGACTAAATTTTGCACGCTGGCGCCTAGTACTATTCGGTCCTCAGTATGTAACATGATTCATATCACTGTACTGGCGCATAGAATTCATAGGCAGCTCATAGATTGTTGGGAAGTTTGTGCACCCCTGGATTTACACATTACGTTAGAATGTTTTTATGTAACCCCTCAACAAGTTTCGCATCGTCACCATGTTTGTATTTTAATTAAAATATTCCTACACCGCGTGATGCAGTTGGTTTGTCACAACGTTTCGAGGCAATGCTTTGCCTGCTTATTCAAGGTGGCTGCATTTAGTTCGCGGTCCACGTGAACTAAAAGCAGACACCCTCAATATGGGAGCATTACATTCTTCCGAAACGTCTGTAAAAATCCACTGTACCTCACGGTTGAAAACCCCACAAGAATATCTGTTGAGTAATACACTCCGTGAAAAATTGTGAACTTATATATACAGGGCGTTTCATAATGTTCTCCGTGATTACAAACATTTATAACAAGAAAACCAAAGGACCTATCTTAATGGAGTTGTTCACAGCCACAGGAAAACTGATTTTTTTTTTGACAACCAGAGATGTTCGATGTGTGCACCACGGGCGACACGGCACACTTCGATACGATATTCAAGTTCTTGCCACACACGCGTCAACATGGGTGCATCGATATTCTTCACTGCTGCAATGATCCGTGCCTTTAGGTCACCGAGGTCACGTGGCAATGTTGGGACGATTACTTTGCACGAAATGCACGTTGCACAGTAACCACAGACTTACTCGTGTGATATTCCAACACACAAAACGACTTCTCCCCCGGAGCGGCCATTTTCTCACTACATACACTCGCATCGCCTAGC
>Ga0131853_10024478_pt1 | contig 10892 bp, 8 predicted proteins | sample TergutLab28metaG_FD_92764 | JGI IMG/M metagenome (GOLD analysis project Ga0131853, IMG submission 92764) | Labiotermes labralis P1 segment gut microbial communities from Petit-Saut dam, French Guiana - Lab288 P1 (version 2) (version 2) | ecosystem: Host-associated > Arthropoda: Insects >...
GGTGAGGGTTATAGTAGAAAAAGAAGGTACAAGAGACAGGTATATATACTTTCTTTCAACTATAAATCGGAACGTTTTCCCCTTGCAGATGGGTGATGGCAAATACACCATTACTTTGCTTGAAAATGTGATACGTAATGAAAGTAAAAAAATTGCAGCTAAAGTTGTGGATGTGAAAGGTCTTTCAGAATCTGAGTTATTTACTCAGTCAATACAGCTTATAGATTTTGAAAGCAGCAAAGAGGCTGTCCCTTCACTAAGCGAAGTGATAGCAGCGCTATCGGATGAGAAAAAACTCAGCATGGTTTATGAGTATATAATAGACAATATTGACTATGACTTTGATAAAAACCCCCAGACACTTTTTGATTATTTGCCTGTTATTGATGAAACATACATTAGTGGGAAAGGTATTTGCTATGATTATGCTGCACTGCTTGCCGGAGTTCTTCGTGCAAACGGCATACCTGTAAAGCTTCAAAAAGGCTATACAAGCAAAATACCTAATGTGTTTCATGCATGGAATGCGGTTTTAATCGGTGATACCTGGTTTAAGATAGATACCACTTACGACAGGCAGCTTAGGAAAGCGGATTTAGATATTACCATGATTAAGGACAGAGAGGTTTTTACTATCGTGAGAGAGTTTTAGAATTATGTGTCACAGAATTGACATATACTGAATTCCTCACAAAATAGTTGCAGAGCAAATATTTTGAAAGAAATTCAGTATGTTTTCGACAATCTTAATTTTTTTGTCAATATTCAGAACAGGATAAGTCTTTACAACTTATTACAAGAGTGTTATAATTTTGTTAAATGTCGTAACTGTCGTAAATTATGTTTAAATATTTTGCAAATTTAAGGAGGAAGTTTCAAATGAAGAAGAATCATAAATTTATACTGACATTTTTGTTTGCCGTAACATTTATGTCGCTTAGCCTTTTCCCCCAAAGGGTGATGGCTAACGAGATAAGGGTGTTTTTAGATGGCGTAGAGCTTAATTATACCTATGTTCAACCGCACATCATTAATGAAAGAACAATGGTGCCATTGACTGAGACGGCCGCTCATTTTAATATGGAATTTACTTGGGACCCGCAAACGGCAACGATGGTCTTTACAAGCCCCGGCAGAACAATGGCCCATACAGTTTTTACTGACACAGTATTTATCAATGGGGAGGAAACCAGATTTGATGTACCCTCTATGGTTGCAAATGACAGAACCCTTATGCCCATAAGGATGCTTGCTTTTGCCATAGGTATAGAAGATGACGGCATTGACTGGGACCCTTCCGGTATAGTTGATTTATGGAGAAGACCCTCAGGCTCTACCGCCAACAATAATCAAAATCAAACTGCCGAGAACCCCTTTGCTAATGTAGGCGCAGGTCAAACAGGCGAGACTCCGGGAGCGGCGGCAGGTAATCCGGCTATAATATCAGCTTCGGTAGGCAGAATAAACCACGATCAAGGTACACCTATTGTTATATTAGTTGAAACTAACAGAGCCGCCGACAGAGTCAGAGTAACCGATTTTGACGGTGCTGTGCTTAGTGAGCTTACAGAGTTTGAAGAAGATTTCCAAGGCAGATACTTTAGAATATCGGTAACCTTGGAAGATATCGGTGAAAGAACTCTAAGAGTGCAGGCGGGTGGCGCAAACGGCTATGCTATAGGTGCCAGCAATATAACGGTTAATATTGTACCTTCAACACCTGAACGCGGCGCTATTTCAAACCTGACTCTGGCAAGAAGCACGATTGACCTTAGAAGCACTAGCGAAAATAACACTATGGTCGAAGGTACAGTAAGAACCAACACCAATGTAACTCATATTGAAGTTAATGGCAGTGAAGGAAATAGACGTACAAGAGTAACCAGACCAGCACACACATTCCCTACCTTTTTAACATGGGAATTTAGCTTCAACTCTAACAGTAGAAGTGGCGAGCATATATATACTATAGTTGCTGTTGATGATAATAATAATAATGAAGAATTGAACTTTACCATAAATGTAGTTAGCGGTACAGGCGACAGTAATCAAAATAGAATACAAAGTGCTTCGCTGCGGGATGGAAACGCGCTTATGGAAGGCCGTTGGCATTATATAACTGTTATTACTAATGACAGAGTTGACAGAGTTGAGATTCGTGATAGAAATAGTGCTGATCTGGGCCGGGACAATGGCCATAGGGATTTAAGCTCGAATCGCCGCGAATGGGAATTTGAGTTTAGAGCCGATGAAACATCAGCAAATAATTATTGGATATATGTACGTGAAGATGGGAGTTGGAGCAGCAGAAGGCTTAATGAGCTTATATCAAGCTTAAGAATAGATTAAATTAGTTGATGATAATAGGCGTATAAACTTAAGCATTTAACCTCCTCCGGGAGGTTTTTTGCTTGTTTTTGACGCTTTTTGTGGTATAATGTGCACATAAGTAAGAAACTCCGTGCGAAGTGAGGAGTTTCAACAGACAGGTGCAGCGAGACTTTTACAGAGTAAAAGTCGAGACACAAAGCACATAAGTAAGAAACTCCGTGCGAAGCGAGGAGTTTCAACAGACAGGTGCAGCGAGACTTTTACAGAGTAAAAGTCGAGACACAAAGCACATAAGTAAGAAACTCCGTGCGAAGTGAGGAGTTTCAACAGAAAAACCCGGAGGACAAGAAATATGAAAAACATTGGAATAACATTAACACTTGCATTAACAATATGTATTGGCACTTGTTTTTTTGTGCCAATGACAGTATTGGCGCTAAATGCAGATATACAAGTGCTTTATAATGAAAACCCTATATCATTTGACAGTGCGCCGCAAATCATAGATGGTAGAACCATGGTGCCTATGCGGGGGATTTTTGAAGCGCTTAACGCAGAAATTGCATGGGATCCTTACACGCAGACAGTTAGCGCATTAGCAGATGGAGATATCATTACCCTTACTGTAGGAAGTCCTTTTATAAACATAAACAATATTCAAGAAACAATGGATATATCGCCGCTGATTTTAGATGGCCATACCATGGTTCCTGTGAGATATGTTGCCAAGGCAACAGGGCATTTAGTGGAATGGAATCATGATTTACGCATAGTGATTATTTTTTCTGATGGTTTTGAAGCTGAGCGAAATGAACAAATCTCGACCCATGAAGAAAATTACTTGGAACCTATACCAAAGCATCCTATAAGCGCTACCGAGCTGGATGCATGGATAAGAAAATACAAAAGGGATGGCGGGGCAAATGACTTTGAGCTGGAAGTTATGCGCCTTGTAAATATTGAAAGGGCTTCTGTCAGTATGAATCCCTTAAAACCCAATGAAACATTGATGATGGCAGCCCGTTTCAAGGCTCAAAATATGTACTATTTGAATTACTTTAGCCATACTAATCCTATTTACGGTAATTTTTATGTAATCCCCAAAGAGATTTTTGCTTTTACTTCTGAGCATCTTGGAGAAAATCTGGGTATTGGGCAAACAAGCCCGGCCCAAATTGTGCGCGATTGGATGAATGCGCCCGGCCACAGGGACAATATACTGAATGATAATTATACTGATATAGGCATAGGTTTCTATAATAACCGCTGGGGCCAGTTTTTTGGAAGTGAACAGCAGTAAGAGCCTATCCAACAATAACAACGGAGTTAGATTGCTTATTAGACTTCTTTCGAAATCAGTTATTCAGGCTCGCGGAAAATCTATGTAGTCTCCTTTTCGCTTAGCGAAAAGGACCGTTCGAGTCAACGCCGCCTCAAAAGCCAGGCGGCTGACCAACGACTTCACGCCGTAAAAGCGTTCGTCGTCTTACGGTGCTATAGCACCGCAGGGGTTCTCACTGACCTACTGAAGCCTGATATTTCGTGCTCGCTCAGAAAAACTAAGTTGATTTCGAAAGAAGTCCATTGTTGGATAGGTTCTTAATATTGAAAGTTTTTTGACGGGAGAAAGAAAATGGCAAATGCAAGGGAAATCGCTGTCTCAGCCCTTAATGAGATACTGGACGAGGGCGCTTATAACAATATTGTTTTAAAACGCACACTGAATAAATATAATAACATAAATCATATGGAGCGAGGGCTTATAACAGAGCTTGTAAATGGTACTCTTCGAAATATGATTTTAATTGATTATGTGATAGCAAGCTACACTAAAACCCCACCGAAAAAAGCATTTATTAATAATTTATTAAGAATTTCTGTGTATCAGCTTATTTTTATGGATAATATTCCGGATTCAGCAGCTTGTAATGAAGCTGTAAAGATTGCAAAGGGCCGGGGCTTCAAAGATCTTTCTTCTTATATAAACGCTGTTCTTCGAAATATTGCAAGAAATAAAGAGAAGCTGTCATTGCCAAAAAAGGATGAGAATATAATTTCTTATCTGTCAGTAATTTACTCACACCCGCAGTGGTTGATTGAATACTGGCTGGGCTTTTTGGAAGAAGAACAGGTAGAAACTATCTGCAAAGCTAACAATCTATCACCTGCTGTAAGTATTTGTATTAACACTGCTAAAATAACTGCTGCCGAGCTTGAGTCTAGGCTCATAAAAGAAGGTATTACAGTAATGCCTTCTGACCACAGAGCTGCTTTTAAAATAAAAGGTGCCGGAGCCATTAGCAATCTTGAAAGTTTTAAGGCCGGCCTTTATCATGTTATGGACTCTGGCGGGATGAAAGCCGTTGATTTAATAAAGCCTCAGCCTAAAGACTCTGTCCTTGACTTATGTGCCGCTCCCGGTGGTAAATCTTTTTATGCTTGCACCCTCATGAAAAATGAAGGCAAGATATTAAGCCTTGACATACATGAGCACAAACTTTCACTTATTGCGGAAGGGGCTAAGCGCCAAGGCTTCTCAATAATTGATGTAGGTAAAAATGACGCTTCCGTATACAACGCGGAGTTGGAAGATAAATTTGATAAAGTAATATTAGATGCGCCCTGCTCAGGTCTTGGTGTTTTATCTAAAAAACCTGATGCCAGATACAAAAAAACCATGGCAGATATTGAAGAGCTTGTTAAAATTCAGCGCTCTATGCTTTTAGCTTCTCATAAATATCCCAAAATCGGCGGCCGTCTTTTGTACTGCACATGCACAGTATCTATTAAAGAAAATGAGGAAAATACAGCGTGGTTTTTACAGAATTTTCCTTACCAACTGGAGTGTGATTATAAGGGTCAAAACGAGCTATCCGAGCAAGGGGACAGATTTTACGCTGTTTCTTTTATAAGGAATGACTTTTCGCAATAGCGATTCGAAGTTTCAGCCAGTAATGAAACCCATCTGCGGCAAGGCACGGTTAAAGGAGTTTGTTTTTTAAATGGATATATCCTCAATGACTTTAGATGAACTTACAGGGCTTATCATATCAAAAGGTGAGAAAAAGTACAGAGCCAAACAGATTTTTGAGTGGATTCATTCAAAATTTGCCCGTGATTTTTCCCAGATGACAAATCTTTCGAAAGATTTTCGCTGCTTTCTAGAAAAAGAATGGCTAATACCCTCTGTTGAAATTGAAAGAAAATATGAATCTTTAGAGGATGGAGTTTGTAAATACTTGTTAAGGCTGCCAAAAGATACTATAATAGAAGCTGTGCTTATGAGATATTCTTTTGGTAACTCCGTCTGCGTATCGTCTCAGGCGGGCTGTTTTATGGGTGGTGTATTCTGCCGCTCCGGCGAGGCTGGGTTTTTTAGGAATTTATCGGCTTATGAAATTTTGGCTCAGGTCTACCGAATACAAGAAGATATAGGGGAGAGAATTAGTAATATAGTGATTATGGGCTGCGGTGAGCCTTTGCATAATTTTGAAAGCGTTGTTAAATTTATAGAAATAATATCAAGCTCTGAGGGCTTAGGTATAGGTAAGCGCCATATAACGCTGTCTACCTGCGGTATTGTGCCTTATATTTATAAATTGGCCGATCTTAGGCTGGGGGTCAATTTGGCACTGTCACTGCACGCCAGCGATGATAGCAGCAGAAGAAAAATAATGCCTGTAGCCAAAAGTTACAGTATTGACGAAACTATTTCAGCTTGCAGCTATTATGCTGAAACTACAGGCCGCCGCGTTACTTATGAATACGCTCTTATAGGCGGTATAAACGATAGCAAAGAGGCGGCTAAAAAGCTGGGTAATTTACTAAAAGGGCGTTTAGCTCATGTTAACCTTATTCCCGTTAATGAAGTTGCCGGCAGTAATTTATCAAGATCAGACAGCAAGATTATACAAGAATTTTATAGTATATTGTGCACATTTAATATAGATACAACTATTCGCAGAGAGCTGGGTTCGGATATAGCGGCGGCTTGCGGCCAGTTGAAGTCAGAGTTTTCCAAGGGGTGATGTATTGGAGATATTAGGTCTTACGCATAAGGGCATGGTAAGAGAAAATAATGAGGATTCTTTTGCGTATTTTTCTGACGGTTTAGGGGTTTTGCCTAACCTGGCTATTGTGGCCGACGGTATGGGCGGCCATCAAGCCGGAGAGGTTGCCAGCCGTCTTTCGATTGAGTTTTTTGTTGAGTATATTAATAACTATGATGACAGTGGTATGGTTGACTATCTTGATCTTCTTACAGAGGCGGTTCAGTATGCAAATGAAAAAGTATATGAAGCCTCTCTTTTTGAACAAGGGCTTTTTGGTATGGGTACCACCTTTACAGCCTGCGTTGTGGCTGATAGTAAGCTTTATACAGCTCATGTAGGTGATTCAAGGCTTTACTCACTTAGAAAAAATACCATTGACCTTATAACAACAGACCACACATATACCGGAGAAATGCTAAGAGCCGGCCTTATTACCCATGAAGAAGCGAAGGTTCACCCAAGGCGCCATGCTTTAACCAAAGCCCTTGGCATTGACCGCAAAGTTGAAGTAGACGGATACTGTAAAAACATAAAGATAGACAGTCTCCTGCTTTTATGCAGTGACGGCCTTAGCGAAATGCTTAGTGATGATGAAATTTTCCAAATTGCTGATGAATCGGATGAGCTTGGCGATCTTGCCGAGGCTCTTATTGAGCGCGCCAATGAAAATGGCGGCGTTGATAATATCACAGTGGTTTTGGCGAAGGCTAGAGGTGAGAGCAAATGAGACTTACTGAAGGCATTCTTTTAGCAGGGCGCTATGAAATAATAGAACCCATAGGCAGCGGCGGCATGGCCCTTGTCTATAAAGCTATGGATATTAAGCTGGGGCGCATTGTGGCTATTAAAACTCTCAGAGAAGAGTATATTGCAGATGATGAGTTTTTAAAGCGCTTTGAATCAGAAGCGCGCTCAGCCGCCAGCCTTTCAAACGCAAATATAGTTAACGTCTATGATGTAGGCACCGAAGATGATATACATTTCATTGTAATGGAATATATAGAAGGCGTAACTTTAAAAGAGCTTATAATAAGGCAAGCGCCCTTTGATAATGAGGAAGCGCTTGGGGTTGCCATTCAAATAGCCGGAGCCTTGTCACATGCCCATAAAAACAGCATTATCCACAGAGACATTAAACCTCAGAATATAATAGTAGCAAAAGGCGGGGTTGTTAAAGTAACAGACTTTGGTATAGCAAGAAATGCTGACGCACAAACCACGACTACCGGCGGTGCTATGGGTTCGGTGCACTACTTTTCTCCTGAACAGGCCAGAGGGCGCTTTGTAGATTTTAGAAGTGACATCTATGCCCTTGGTATTGTAATGTTTGAGATGGTTACAGGCACCCTTCCTTTTGATGGGGATACGGCTGTCTCTGTTGCCCTTAAACATATTAATGAAGCGCTTCCCGACCCAAAAGAAATTAACACAAGGGTATCAAACAGTGTTTTTAAAATCATAAACAAAGCGGCGGCTAAGACCTCGGCTCTGCGCTATGACTGCGTTGATGCTATGCTCTCAGACCTTAAAAAAGCCCTGACAAATACCTCCGGTGATTTTGTTGTAAGCAATGACGAACTGGGCGGCACAAGAAAAATGGGTGATGATGAGCTTGCAAAAATAAACTCTATCCACTCTGAAAACTATGATGATGAAAGATTTAATGAAGATTATGACGATGATTTCGACAGTGAAGATTATGATGATGAGCCAGATGATGATTATTACGAAGATGACAATGAAGACGAGCTGGACAAAGGCACTGAGCGTAAAATAATCATTGCTGCTATTAGTACAGGGCTTGCCATAATTATTCTTGTAACCAGCATTGGCCTTTGGTTTTACCAGAGTTTAGGCGGTAATGAGGAGGAAATGGTACCTATGGTTTCTCTTGTTGAAGTTAGCGTTGATAACGCTGAGAGAATATTGGCAAATATGGGTCTGGCTATTGGAAGCATTGAAGAGGCTTATCACGATGAAATTGGGGAAGGCGCGATAATCGAGCATTTTCCAGGGGAAGGGGAAGAGGTAAGCCGCGGCAGTGAAATAGACCTTATTGTGAGCCGCGGTACAGACAGAATAGTTGTGCCTGAACTTACTGGGGTGCTGCTTGCTGATGCGCTTAGCAACCAAGTATTTACTAACAATATATTTTTCTATGAAGAGCTCTATGTGTTTGATGATGACCTTCCCGAAGGGGTTGTAGTTTCGCAGGAACCGGCCGCAGGTGCCCTTGCAAGGGCCGGGTCTACTGTGGTTCTTGAGATAAGCTTGGGCAGGGCTATCAGGCGTGTTCTTGTTCCTAATCTTTTAGGAGATACGGAAGATGTTGCAAAAAATAAACTAATCGATGCCGGCTTTGCAATAGGCAACGTAGTATCGGCTCATAGCGCTGATTTTCCGGCGGGGCAAGTCTCCGCTCAAAACTTTGACGGGGGAGATGAAGTTCTTGAGGGAACGGTTATAACCTTTGTCATCTCACTTGGACCCCGCCCTGATGCGGAGCCTGAACCTGATGAGCCTGATGAGCCTGTAGAACAGCCTCCTGTTATAGAACTTCCCGATATTTTGGTTCGATCTGAAACAATCAGCATACCACCGCCTCTTGCTGCCCTTGCGGAGGGGCCGGTTAGGGTTCATGTTGATAGGGTAATGGGTGGTGTAACTCAGCGGCTGTATGAGGAAACAGGGCTTCTCATGGGCAACTTCCCCATACCTTTGCCAGTGTCGGGTTCTGAGCCTTTTGAGATACGAGTCTATGTAAACGGTCAGCTGGAATCGACGACTCCTTTTGATCTAAGATAAATGGAGATTAATATGCAAGACGGTCTAATTGTAAAAGGGGTTGGCGGGCTTTACACTGTTGACACAAAGGCAGGCATTATAAAAGCTAAACCCCGCGGCATTTTTAGAAAAAAAGAGATTGCTAAATCCCCCGTTGTGGGGGATTTAGTTTCTGTGTCAATATTAGAAGAAGATGAAAACACCGGGGTAATCGAAAAAATACATGAGCGTAAAACCCTTCTGATTAGACCTAAAGTTGCCAATGTAACTCAAGCCCTCATTGTATTTGCCTATAAAGAACCGGATTTGCACCTTGATCTTTTAGACAGATTCATCATACTTTGTGAGTGGTCAGGTATTGACTGTATTATTGCCTTTAACAAGATAGACCTGCTAAGTGAAAATAAAATAGAAGAGACTAGAAATATAAAAAATATTTATGAAAAAGCCGGATTTAGGGTTGTAGAGCTTTCAGCGTGGAAAAATATGGGAACTGATAAGGTGAAAAGCACTCTTTATGGAGAAGTTACAGTATTTGCCGGCCCTTCTGGAGCGGGTAAATCCAGCATATTCAACGCAATATCTGGCAAAGAGCTTATGGAGATTGGTGAGCTTTCCTCAAAAATCCGCCGCGGCAAACATACAACAAGGCATTCGCAGCTGATAAAATTCGCTGATGACAGCTATATAGTGGACTCGCCCGGTTTTTCTTCTCTTGATTTGACAGGGATTGCAGGCGATGAATTAAAAAATCTGTTTCGTGAATTTAAAGAGCAAAGTATAGAGTGCAGGTTTGTAGACTGCAATCATATTGATGAACCTGATTGTATGGTGAAACAAGGGGTTTCATCCGGACTTATAAGCGATATAAGGTACAAACGGTATCTTAGCTTTTATGAGCAGTTGCGAGGTGGGAAGTGAGAGGCATAATTTTTGGCGGCGGAGATGCCCCAAGGGCAGAGTTTGTTAAAAATCTTATAAAAAAAGATGATTATATAATATGCCTAGATAAGGGCTTGGAATATGCCGCTGCGGCAGGTATAACTCCTTCTGTAATTCTTGGCGATTTTGACTCTGTAAGCGAAGATATTCTAAAAAAATATAAATCAAAAGGCATTAGCATTAGAGAATATCCGGCTCAAAAAGATTTTACGGATATGGAACTGGGGATTAGCGAAGCAATCAGGGCCGGTGTTCAAGAGCTTATAATGTTAGCGGCTCTTGGGGGCCGGGCTGATCATATGATGGGCAATATAGATAATATGCTTCAAGCGCTGGAAAAAGGAATACAGGCGGCAATATACGATGAAAAGCAGCATATTTATCTGATAAATACATGCAGAAGCTTTCATTATAAAAAAGGTGCTATTATTTCTTTGCTTGCATTTAGTAATAAAGTGGAAGGGGTAACAACGGGGAACCTTGAATACCCTCTGAAAAATGAGATATTAGTCAAAGGGTATTCACGTGGGATTAGTAATATTTTTTCAGAAGATATGGCGATTATTGAGCTTTCAAGCGGTATTTTGCAAGTTGTTGTAAATATATAGAAGAAATTTTAAAAAAAGTTGTTGACAGGGTAGTCTTTGTTTGATATTATATTTTGTGCAGTCACTTGAGCAAAAGTGCTTGCAAAACATAATCGAGCCATGACAACTGAATAATAGGGAAAAAGGAAAGAGACCATAAGAAGACCCGTAAGGAAGAAAAGAAAGCTTGAAGAGA
>Ga0131853_10024480_pt1 | contig 10891 bp, 11 predicted proteins | sample TergutLab28metaG_FD_92764 | JGI IMG/M metagenome (GOLD analysis project Ga0131853, IMG submission 92764) | Labiotermes labralis P1 segment gut microbial communities from Petit-Saut dam, French Guiana - Lab288 P1 (version 2) (version 2) | ecosystem: Host-associated > Arthropoda: Insects >...
CACACACACACACACACACACACACACCACACACACACATACACACACACACCACACACACACACACCACACACACACACACACACACACACACCACATACACACACACACACACACACACACACACACACAGAGTCTAAGTGATGTCTTGGTTCCCATTTTTCGTTAATACTCTTTTCTTTGCAGTGGTACCTCCATTTATCATGTGATTTATCTTTTGTGTTGCATTTAAACTGTTGTATACTTGAGTTTCTCCATTGTTTCACATTGTTGCAATTTGTTTTGGATTAACCTTTTTATAGGCATGTTCACAAAACTGCAAAATGCAACTATTAGCTTCTTGATCTCTGTCTGTCTGCATGGAGCAACTCGGCCCCTGTGGGGCAGATTTTCATGGAATTTGATATTAGAATATTTTTTTAAAATCTATTGCGAGAATTCAAGTTTCATTAAAATCTGATAAGAATGATGGATACTGGACTTACAGGTGTTTGTACATTTATGATAATATCTTGTTGAATTCTTAGAATGAGAAATGTTTTGGACAAATTTTGTGGAGGAAATCAAACCACACATTGTATGTTCAGTAACTTGTAACTTTGTTCCAAAAGAAGTGCTGTTTATGAGATAATGTGGAAAGATGTGGTAGAGCCAGACACACATGGCAGTGCAATACAGTGCATGCCCATTTTATGCTGGATAACTAGGGCTGCAGACACACACTCATAATATGTAATACTTATTGCTTTTCATCAGCAAAAACAGGCATGCAAATATGCCTCATTGTTACATTTATACATACATTGCCTGTCTTGTTTGTGAAGCTTTAATCACTTTAACTTTAGAGTCCAGATCTAATGGTTCTGATTTCTTGGATTCCATGGCAATAAATAAACAAAGTGAAAAATGTTTTGTCTAAAGAAACTGCATTTACTGCATTGAACACAGCATAGGTTAATATTAATTTGAACTTACATATGCTACATGTTTCAACCCTTTCTCAGGTCATCATCAGGCATGTCAGTACAAAAATCATCTAAAGGAAGATACAATGAAATAAAATGTAAGGGCCCCCTTGTTTACAGTCACCATATTCTTACAGTATTAAAATATAGAATACAAAAATATATAAAATGTAAATTACAGTATCTAAATAAGTCTTAAAAGTTACTATTAACTTTTAGGCTCTCTTGTGTTGTAGGGAGAGTTCATAGTTTAATTCATCTGTGATTATTATACTCATTGCTGTGTGGTATCTTTTTAATTTTCCTTCTTTGAATTCCTGTTTAGAATTTGAGGCCCACCATGTTGTTTAAGTTGGTAGTGCTGAAGCAAATTTACCTGTGGCTAGTTGGGGCATATGGCTAGTTGGTTGGGGTGTCATACTCACAGTGTGAATGTGTGGTTGAAGGTAATGTTGCAACAAAAAATGGACATCAGACTGATCGTTTTCTGTTATAGTCTCATTCCTGCTTTCCCTTTCTGCAGTGGGCAGTTTCTGTGTATTAGAGGTGGTACTGTACAGTTCTTTATGCAAGATTCCCAGAACCACAAAAGTCTTCTGCTAGAAAGAAGTTCGCACTTCATTCAGGTTTTGTTAAAACAGGGTTTACTGTAATGAAACAGTTGATGTAAAAGTTTTGTAGAACTACAGAAGAGACAAAGTCCTAGTTTTAATGCTTCTGGCCAGTTTTTGGAGTAGGAGTGTGAGATTGAGATTGTTTTGGCTGTGACTATGAAAATTGCTGTGTTTTCAGACGGTCTGTGTGATTTCTGATCCACCCCCTCCAAGATTGAATGCTGTAGTGTATGTGTGTTGCAGATTGTAAGATGCAGAGAGTGAAACAGAGAACAAGAGATCTAGCTACCAAGAATTTAATACTATGTTATAAGAAACAAGACCTTGAGAAGGAAGCAGTAAGATATGAAGGGTTGTGTCAGATTGCAAAGTTCTTTAATCAACCAAAAGAGAGTGTCCTTGCTGATGAACAAGGGTCTTGTGCAAAACATGTAAAAACTTCTTGTGAAGTAAGTGATTTACGTATTTTGTGAGAACCACAAGGATTAAGATAGATTCACAGTTCCTGCTTCCGAAGTGCGGAATTGTGTAACCGTTTCGTAACCATTCCTAACTTTCTGATCTGAAAAGTCATTAATTTTATATGATTCACTGATTAGCCATGTGATGTAACTCTTACAAATTTTGGACTTTGTTTTGTTCATGCACTTCATTAGTTTGAGGGAAAATGTGCCCCTTCTGAATACTGCCAGTTAACCCTTTGAATACTTATAAAATGAATGGTAGTTGTGGTGATGGAATGTGCTGCTGAGTGAGAGAATGTACAGTATACTACAAAGTGTTGTAAAGTATCACTCATACATATAAGTGAAACAGGTGTTATGGGCAAAATTTACAACAGTATGGGAGGCTGCTAGGGCCATTCCAGAAGTAGTGAGCATGCTTATATTATTTTAAAACAAACATATATATATATGAAAGTAGAAACTGTAGTTCTTTCACCTCTGTACAATATTCCCATTATGATCCATACATTTGTGGCATGGCTATGTTGAGATTGAATATGCTGCTGTGGTACTGGACTGTTTCTGTACTCTCGTTCGTACACACGTGGCTTCTTTGACTGTCATGTCATTCGCATAGTGCAAATGACTGATTTGGTTTTGAAGGTACCAAACAGGTGGCAGTCTGGACTTTAGGCAGGATGAGAGGAGAATTTTCCAGATACACTTTACAGTTGCATCTGACATCTCATGCGACGTGTGTAGTCATGTACTTTTGTATTAAAGGATGACATGCCAATATCAGGCTTGTATTCTTTGGAGATGTGACACAGTGCCATTTCATTCTCGCCTCTTTTTGAGGTCAAGATGTTGGAACCAACTGTTATCACCAGTCATGATGTCTGGTGGGAAACCATCATTCAAAGCAGTGTCTTTCAAGAAGCTGTGATGCCACATAAATGTGTGCCTTTTGTATTCTTTATCTGTTAACATGTGGGAAGCAGGAACCCAGCAGACTTACAGGTGTCCAGAAGTTGGTATCATCTGCATGCCATTGTGTCCAATTCCAAGTTGAGCAGCAATTTTCTGCTTGTTGCATTCCATGTTGGCAGTTCTTGGTCAGGCATTGCAAGACTGTGTGGTGATGTCCGTGTTGCTGCACTGCTGGAGTGAAACTGTTTGACAGTGCCTGTGGTGTAATTGTCCTCCTTTGTGATAAATTCAGTCACAGTGTGCTGGCAAAATGAAACATCATTGTCAGTCATTTTGTTGCAATGGTTTGTGAGTAGAATGTGGTGTGCATGCATGCACTGGACTTGTACTTCAGGTTAGAGGGAAGAGATTATACTTCCAGCTGTGTAATTACAAGTCTGTAATATTTCACTATGTGGGCTGGGTAGCTCAGCCGGTATAGCGACTGACTACGGGTTGGACGGTCCGGGATCAAGTCCCGGTGGGGACGAGATTTTCCGCCCGTCCAGACTGGCCCTGGGACCCACCTAGCCTCCTGTAAAATGGGTACCGGGTCTTTCCTGGGGGTAAAGTGCAGCCAGGGCGTGCTGCTGACCACTCACCCTCTTCTAGTGCCGTGGTCATGGAAGAGTAGAGCTATACCTCTACCCACCCTCTGGGCCACGCCAGGTTGGTAACGGGATTATTTTACCTTTAATATTTCACTATAGTTTGTGCCATATGATGGTGCATACAACTTTTTGTGTGATCCTTGTATAATCAGTAACGAAGCAAACATAGACTTTTGTCAATTTATCCAACAGTTAATGGAGAATTAACTTCATGTATGCGTTTGTGTGGTCTGTGAATAGAGGAACCATAACATTTGTACTGATGCATAAATTCACTGGCTGTAATGTGATCTTTGTTATGAAATAGAGTGCAAATTGAAGATACAAAAGCCACATTTCAGGTGCAATACAAGTGTAATCATTCTGCTCTTCATAAAAGAATGATGTTGAACAACAATAAATTCTTTACAGAATGCAATTGATGAGTGTAAAGCACAAATTCTTGAATTTCGTAAACTTTACAAAATGAAAGATGTGGATATGGAAACTTTACGTACAAACAAAAGAAAGTTACTGAAAAATGTGCATTGTTTGATGGAGGATATTCCAATTCTGAACATCTGGCATACAATATTGGGTTCCATAATTCAAGTGAAGAAGATATGTGATCAGCCTCAGAGTCATGTACAGAAGGAATCTCAACAGTTGCAGTAAGTGAAATATTGTGACCGTGTATGCAACATTTTTAATATAATCAGAAATAGTTTTAAGGAATTATCGTTTTAATTATTTTCTTAACAGAAATGTAATTTTTGATAAAAATAATACAGCTAATTTTCAAACGTGATTGGTTTTGGGTATTATGTGTCTTAATGGGTTTTTCCATATATGGCATTTTGAAAATTAGACTTGTTTCCTGCCTCGGATACAGAGGTTCCTATTTGATTCCCATAGTAAGAGCTAGGCTTAAGCACAGGATACCAATAGAAGTTTTAATCAGAATATATATAGGCCCGTTGCTAATGCCATATTGTCTGTATCGGGAGCTAAGAATGGGAAAATTGTGAATGAAAAAATTCTTATCTGCTCTTAGGTAGGATGAAAATCTAAGACACCAACACATGCCTCAAAAACAAGAGTAGTTACATGGGGGATTGACAAGTTATGAAATTCTTGACTCTGCAAAATGACCAGACTAGCTAATGTACAGATAAAGAATTAAATTTTACAAAAGGCTAGTAATACTGTGCATTACTACACAAAACTTTCCAGTAACTTGCAGAGCTTCTTGCTGATGAGTGGAGGCCAAATGGGAAAATTTCAAGATCAGGCTGGTTTATTAGATTGGTCATACAAGTTATATGGACCAATTAGATGTGTTTTATGCATGTGTTATTTGATTCAATTTGTTAAGACCCTATCTTCATCCTAACATATATGGTGACATCATAATCATATAGAACGAGTTTTTATTTTTGCATCAACCCAGAACGTAAGAAGTATGATACAGGACTGTGTATTGATGGGTGTTTTGAATATGTGGTATCAACATTTACAGCTAGTTTTTGGAATCAGAAAATATATCACATAAGAAGTATATAAAACAGATGTTTGTTTTGCAGTGTACTGTTGAGTAAATTTACAGCAACTAGGACTTGGATCACAAGGACATCTTCATTACAGTTTAAAGACCAGAGTATGGTTAGGCAGGATGTTAAAGTTTAAGGCTGTACCATTTGCGGATTTTGTAGAGCTGAAGATTCCCACTTCCATTGCATTAATTATAAGGTGACTGAGTACTGTAAGACAGTATTGCTGTAGTAATATTTCAGTGTGTATTACCTTTTAAGAATGACTGTAAAAGTATTTTGTTTCTAGTGACGCTGTTGTTTAATTGTATTTTTTCTTTACCAGATGTTTGAAGGAAAATATTAAATCTGAATTGGACAAATTCATGAAGTTACTTGTGGAGTTATTTGCAGCTCATCATAGTCTTCAGCACAAGTTAAATCAGAGTACCACTGCATGTGACTCACTTCTTGACAGGGCTGTAGAATTGGTACAGGTCAGTACAAAGTAGAGTATACATTGTACACCCATGTTGTCTTAGACATATCACATTTTCTCTTATTTTTGCCTTTAGTTTATGAAATTCTGAAGTAATATCCAAATTAGAGAGATCATATAGGAATTGGAGTGTATGAAAATTGGGAACGTGCCAAGTAAGTGGCAGAAAAATACGTGGGTGTTGTAAGGCATTTATCATTTCAAATCTTTCATGCTATTCTGTCAAAATCACGTTATCTTTCTTACACCTAATATAGGTGAGGCGACGAGTTTAGTTGGGAAAGCGAGTGTATATGGGCTGACTGTCTGAGGTTAGCCTTTGCATTAGTTTGCTGTGTCCAGACCAGTTCTGGGCTCATTAGGCCATTTATCAAGCAAGTAGTGCTGGGAGAAGAGTGACAGATAAAACTCACACTTCCCATCAGTGATTGCTGTTTGCCATCACAACATTTTGCTTTAGCACAATGATAGCTGTATCTCTAGCATACAAGACGTGCACTTTTGCTGGAAAATGTCTGTGCATCTTACAGCTTTAAGGTGTAACAAAATTTTTCATTCCATTCTTCAAACATTCATGTTTAACACTGCAAAGGCATTTTAAAATTTATATTACATAATATTAATTTAAGGAATAAATAACTTCTTCGTAGGCCAGTTGCAAAACTTTCATATTTTCGGAAAATTACATACTAGGCTGGCATCAAAACAATCAACAGCTTGGTATGTAGGCTCACTGATTAATGGAAAGGCTTGATTTAAAAGAGCATTAAGAAGATACTGAAATATACTCTCCTTTTATTTTCTGGATGAATTTATTATGCTTAAAATGATGCATAGTCATATTGTTGGATGCATGTAGTTAATTTGTTGTAACATTAGATAGAATACCCTGTGTGAAATGCAATATTTGTGTGTTGTACGTTTTGTATTTTATGACTTGCTGCACATCCTGTTGTCTGTTGACTAAATTTTGGGTCCAAGGAATATGCATTGTATGTTCATATGTATGCATGCCCATATAGAAGAGTAAAAATGAGATTTGTATTTTCAGTGTGTTTTTATATCTTCGTTAGTAGAACTGAGATACCACAATTATGGTTTTCAGGAGAAGATGAGTGGTTCTGTCCAAGAAACTGGCAATGTCAAACAGTGGTTGGAACTTCAAATTGGAGACACGGAATTGGGTGTCATTAAGGAAACTGTGCAGGAACAGATTAAGAAATTGAAAGGAAACAAAAAGTTGTCAGACATTGATGTCCTTACTTTGCAAGAAGAGGAAATGAAGAGACGTTGCAAAGAATTTGTTAAGTATTGTTACTGTAGTGACAGTTGTGTTGGAATGTTATGTATAGATATAAAGATAGAGCTAGACACTTCCTTTGTTGTAGTCATTGTGACTGTTCCTATTAACAAATTTGATTAATCAGATTCTGGTTAAAAGACAAGGCCAGGTTTCTGCTGTTTTTTCTTCGTCACGCAATATATCAGCAGCTGAAATTTTGTTTGCAGTTGTTGGTAGATGAGCTCTGTAAATGCACAGAATTTCGGGTGAATTTATGACCTGAACAGTTTCCCTGCCAGTTATTTTCATTAGTTCCTCCAGATTTTACAATAGTAGTTTAAACTTTTCATGTTTTTGTAAATGTAATAAAACATAACATCATCAACATTTTAAATTTGAATACCCGGACGAGACAGTGCCATGATGGTTCCAGGTACCTGTGATACAAATGGATTAGTTAAAGGTTTAAAACATGCCTTGGCTGTTATCTAGGTATTTGTTTTGTAATCATTCTAACGGGCTCATTTGAATAGTACATAACTTTAGCCATAAATGCCGTGGCTGTCTTCAAAAAAATTGTTCACAATCATTCTGTTCTCTTCCCATTTCACTAACATGTAATTCCATAAGCCAGTGTCCAGACTGTGGCTAATTCATAATCACTGATGTATCTCTAATTTAGTAGTACATAATGCTGATGTTATTAAATATAATTTGGCTTCATTTTGTTTATATGTGTTATTTCCTGTTGTGTGTGTGTGTGTTAGAATAGGTGTTAAACATTTGAACTTTTTATATATAATATTGAATACCAAATTGTTGCAGTTTTTTTAATTGATTAATTATTGATGTGACGTGTTTCGACCTTAGTTCTTGGACATCTTCATGGAGCTCATAAGTTTGTGCAGTTTGTATGTTAACTTATTTGGCAGAAGTTTTTACACATATGATTAAAATAATAATTAATATAGAATTAAATTCATTAAGATTTGTTTACACTGTAGATATAAAATAGTTACATGGAAGATGTATCATATTAAATCTGATTTTTTGTCTAATAGCGTTTCCCGAATTTTAAGATGTCAGTTAGGAAAGGTAGCAGAAATTTACAGGTATACAGTTTTTGTATGTAAGGCAACAGTTGAAGGTAGCCAGAAATTATATCTGAGTCTGTCTGCTTACAGTTTGCAGAATGTATCCAAAGAAGACCAGCTTCTTAGGGTAGAAGTATTTTTTGTGTTATACAGGAAAGGCTGAAAGCTGATATCAGGACTAACTATGTGTGGCTTACAAAGACACATGAAGATCAGATCAAAACTGAAGAGGAGGTGAAACAGGCAATTACAATGCTGTCACAGATGTGTACATTGGACGAGCATGATCTGACGGATTTGGATAGATTAGTAAAACGTCTTCAGGGCGCAGTCCAGCAAGAGTTGAAGGAATTCATGGCCTTCCCTCTACATTTGCTTGATAATATCACCCTTCCCTCGTAAGTGTGAAGATCAGGTTCAGCTAAATTATCACTGTTATCTTCGCTTCTCAGGTGAAGGTGCATGTTTGTCTGTAGTCTTTGAAGTGTTCTTTAGTTGATTCTGTGTCTTGACAAACACATTATCTAAGAAGTATTCAGGCTATGCCATGGCTGAGGTGGTTAGTTGCTGGTTTCTTGCTGCAGACACCTGGGTTTTGTCACAGGCTATTTTATGTGGGATTTGTGGTGGACTTGGGCACTGGGACAGATTTTCATCCGAGTGCTTTGGTTTTCTCCTGCCATTATTAATCTATTAGTAATTCATACTCTTTTATTTGTCCATCACCAGTGCTGTATAATCTTAGTTAAGCAACATGTTTTAAAATATATTTGTTATAGTTCTCTAAGACATGTGAAGATGTTGACTAACTGCATGAAGTATAATCTATTAGAAGCTAACAGATCCTCAGCTGATGAAGAAATTCCCCATGTTGTACGAAACTTGAAAGTTCACAAGAGTCTGCCACTTGACTCTATTGTGGGCCACACGAATGTGGTTCATTCATCAGAGCCGCATTCATGTGAAGACAGTAACAAACTATTACATTGTGTAAATGAATGACATTTCCTTACCAGCTCCACATCTTACAGCAACTCGAGAAGAGGGGGGCTCCTTAATTTTGGTTTACATTTTATTTATCATTTCATGTAATTGCTTAATTTACTGAAACTTTCTGAACAGGTGTCTTGACTGCTGTTTATTGTGCTAGGACCAGTCTACAGTTTGAGTCCATACATCTGTTTTAGCTGTGGAATTTAATTTTGGGTGTGTGATATGCTGGAACTCTCTGACGGTGTTCTCTTGCTTGTGGACAGGGGTTCCGTGTTACATAGCAGTCATCAAATACTCAAGTGTCATCATAACATTATAGACATGGACTATGAACTGACTGATCTCCTAACTGCAATGAAATGCATTTCTTCAGCTGCACCCCATAGCATTGCACTTCAGATCCTGGAGAAGAAGTTGTACCTCAACTATATGAAGACAACATGCAACAGTGCCAATGACTTGAGCTTTTCACTAGGTTAGTATATGAATATATATGTACAGGACTGCTACCAGTGCCTTTAGTGCGATATATTCAATAAATTTTGGTGGAGGGGGGGATGTCAGTGACATTTTATTGTATTTGATTATTCCGTGAACCTGATTTGAGGGTCACCTTGTAACTGCACAAAGTTACACACACTCTACACAAGTATTTTGCTGAAAAGTCGACAATTGTGACTGAAGGTTGTCTCATATTTCAGTAAATATGGTATTTGGATTTCAAATAAGAACAGTGTATGACTGTGTAATTAGCATGCTCAGACGATGGAGACAGAAACCACATGACCATCGAAATTATGCAGGGGACATCATATAACCATGAAGTTTGTGCAAAAAATGTTTCTGTATTTTAATTACAAACATTATGATGGTGTGAAGCTGTTGTTGACAGAAATTCTTGTTTTCTGTTTGAAAATTGAAATGGACATACAAAATCAGTTTATTTAATAGGTACTGGTTTATTGACCACAGTTATTGTTGGTTGGTCTGAACGGTTTTATCATTCATTGCATTTGTGGTAAACAAGTGTGTCATGTGTGTGATGCAACAATGTCTAAATGCTACATGCCGCTACTTTCTGGTGACATGTAAGAAATCACCATATCCTAGAGGTGGCAGGAAACGGATGTTTTATTTCTGAAATTCATAACTGGTTTATCTTAATACTACAGTTCACAAACATTACATGGCATTTCTTGCATAATAGAGTCTGTGGAAACGAGCACTGAAAGTGTTAATGTATAATTATTCCAAATATAGATTCTGTTGAGTAGAGTAATTTGAGCAGATTTCAGCAGAAATTAATATTTGGCATAGTTATGTTTTGTGCATAAAGGGGAAAATCAGTGAGAACGCTTGAACAAACCCACACAACAGACTGCATCCAGCAAAAAGGTTTAAAAAATTACGGAACCAAGGAGTTCGACCTATCAATCACACAAGGAGAAAACCTTGACGAGGAAGCTCATTCTTCCCACAAAAACATACCGAAGTAAACAGACAGCGAGTCTCATCTGAGTAGTTCCATCCCGAAGTCTACAAGACGTATTCTGTGTGAGATATTATGATGACGCGCATTCCCGTGAGGAAACAAAAAACACTGGATACACTCTGGCTTCACTGCAAGTATAACCTCACAACCCTGGAATAATTAGATGGTAGTGGGACCTACGTTTTTTAAATGGTAAACGCCAATACACTGTTTTTAGATTTTTTAGATGTGTTTTAACCAATTTGGGACTGTGGTAGCACAGTGGCTAAGGTGCTGCGCTACAAATCGGAAGGTTGCTGGTTTGATCCCAGCTGGTGTCAGTGGATTTTTCATTGACATAAAATCCTTCCGATCACACTATGGCCCTGGGGTCGACTCAGCCTCTAACAGAAATGAGTACCAGGAGTATTTCCTGGGG
>Ga0131853_10024484_pt1 | contig 10890 bp, 13 predicted proteins | sample TergutLab28metaG_FD_92764 | JGI IMG/M metagenome (GOLD analysis project Ga0131853, IMG submission 92764) | Labiotermes labralis P1 segment gut microbial communities from Petit-Saut dam, French Guiana - Lab288 P1 (version 2) (version 2) | ecosystem: Host-associated > Arthropoda: Insects >...
AGAATCTGACGCAACAAATAAAATCCCCGTTATATTCATAACCGGGCTGGCAAGCGCCGAGGATGAGGAAAAAGGGGTTGGCTTAGGCGCGGTGGATTATATAACAAAGCCGTTTCATAGATCTATTGTCAAAGCCGGGGTGAACTTGCACATCAGGATTATTGACCAGATGCGTACCATTGAGAATATCGGCTTGATAGGCCCGCTTACGAAAATATCCAACCGGCGCGGCTTTGAGAATCAGCTACATGTGGAATGGGGAAGAGCTTTTCGAGAGAAGACGTCCATCAGTATTTTAATGATGGACATAGACAAATTCAAAAATTATAACGACACTTACGGGCATCAGCAGGGAGATGTTGCGTTAAAGGCATTTTCTGATATATCTTCTAAATTGATTAACCGTCCCGTCGATTATGCCGCGCGCTGAGGCGGCGAAGAATTTGTTATATTGCTGCCGGATACAAATATACACGGCGCCGCGAAGGTCGCCGAAAGAGTACGCAAAACTGTTGAGGATTCGGTTATTACTGCCGGAAAAGGAGCGAAAACCAAAATAACATTGAGTATCGGAGTAAATTCTGTTATTCCAACAGAAAAAACCTCCGTTGACGAGTTTATAAAAAAAGCCGATCAAGCCCTTTACAAAGCAAAGGAAACCGGCAGAGACAGGGTTGTTGTAAGCGGGGGTATAGCAAATGATCAGGAAGAAGTTGGCGCGCGTATGTTCCCTTATACTTGCCGTAATTATGCTATCTGCGGTTTTTGCGGGCTGTTCGGATTTAAGAACCGAAAGCGGGGACGGCCCGGTATTCGCTTCATTCAGGGATATCCCCGGCGTCACCGCCGCCGAGATAGCTGCGGTTGAGGAACTGCAAGGGAGCAGGGCGTCCTTTAATTACGCGATGCTTTACGTAACCAACTCATTCTATGACGAGGACGGCGTAGTGGGAGGTTTTGCCGCGCTGGTCTGCGAATGGCTGGCCGAGCTGTTCGGCATACCGTTCATACCAAGCATCGTCGAGTGGGATGAGTTAATCGCCGGGCTGGAAGACGGCTGTTTATGCTAATCTAAAAACCAGCCAAAAATGGCTGGTTTTTAGATTAGCATAAACAATCTTGACGCTTACTTTTTTCTTCAGCTTTTTTACAGTTTAGGCGATGTTTTTTTGTTTTACCAACACTAATATTTCAACCTCATACTTCGCTTCCCAAAGCCCTTTATACCCGTCCGCCCTTCTCACAAAATCATATTTCTTTTTGCAATATGTAATACCAATTTCCTGAGCTACCTCCATTTGGGTTTTGCCCACAAAAAAACGCAGGGACAGTATCTTCTTTTCCCGCTCTTCCAAATTCTCAATAGCTTCTTTGAGAAAGATTTCATCCAGCCAATCCTTATCGCTTTGCTTGTCGCCAACCTGATCCATAACAAAAATGGTATCCCCGCCGTCAGAGTAAGCGGGCTCGTATAAGCTGACCGGCTCTACTATAGCCTCCAGCGCGAGAACTACATCTTCTTTCCTAACTTCCATTTCTCTGGCGATTTCCTCCACGGTGGGTTCCCTGTCGCTGTTGGCGGTGAGGCGTTCTTTCACTTGCATGGCCTTATAGGCGGTATCTCTAAGAGAACGGCTTACCCTGATCGCGTTGTTATCCCGCAGGTAGCGGCGGATCTCGCCAATGATCATCGGAACGGCATAGGTGGAAAATCGCACGTTGAGCCCGGTGTCAAAATTGTCGATGGATTTGATAAGGCCGATACATCCAACCTGAAATAAATCGTCGAGGTTTTCGCCCCGGTTGGTAAACTTCTGCACCACGCTGAGTACAAGCCGCAAATTGCCGCTTACCAACAGATTGCGGGCTTCCTTGTCCCCTTCCTTGATCCGATGGAGCAGTTCCAGCTTCTCGCTTTCTTTTAGCACTTTCAGCTTGGATGTGTTAACGCCGCAAATCTCAACTTTGTTGATCATGCAAACTACCCCCGTTCGGCCAACGTTTTCTATACAAGTATTGGCCCGGACAGGGAAGCTAATGCAGAGCTTTTTTTGGGAAAATTTAGCGGCGTGTTGAGGGTATTGCCACCGGCACGCCGCTATTGCTTACGATATTCGCTCAAGTTCTTTTTTCAGGCGTTTGACGATCCTTTTTTCAAGGCGGGAGATATAAGATTGAGAGATGCCGATAATTTCCGCCACTTCTTTTTGAGTGCGTTCTTCGCCGTCCAGCAGTCCGAAGCGCAGCTGCATGATCTGCCTTTCCCGCTGCGCCAGTTTGTTTACTGTTTCAAGCAGGATGTTTTTTTCGATATCTTGTTCGATCGGGCGGTTGATGGCGTCAACATCGGTGCCCAAAATATCGGAAAGCAGCAGCTCGTTGCCGTCCCAGTCGATGTTTAGCGGCTCGTCGATGGAAATTTCGTTTTTATGGTTTTGACATTTGCGCATGTGCATGAGGATCTCGTTTTCGATGCAGCGGGAGGCGTAAGTAGCCAGCTTTATCCCCCGGTTTGGGCAAAAGGTGTTCACCGCCTTTATAAGCCCGATAGTGCCGATGGATATAAGATCTTCAACCCCTATGCCTGAGTTTTCAAACTTGCGGGCAATATACACCACCAGCCGCAAATTGTGGACGATAAGCTCCTGCTTGGCTTCTTCGCTGCCGGCGCTCAGACCGGCGAAAACGCTGTCTTCTTCCTCCCGGGTAAGCGGAGGCGGCAGGGTATCCGGCCCGTTTATGTAATATATTTTTGTCCGCGCAAAGCGGTAAAACAAATTCAGCCATTTGCCGCGAGCCCACTGGAGCAGAAATCTTATCATCAGTTAACACCACATTCCATCTTGAGTTTGCGGCCGATCAAATCCGGGTTGAGTATGGCCTGCCCCTCTCCCTCCCCGATTTTTTCGGCCGAGATCGCCATATAACACAGTTCGGTCTTGTATAGCCCGTCATCCTGATTGATGATAAGCTCATCCACTCTTAGAGCGGGCAGCATTCCCTTGCTTCCCATTGCGGCGTAGGGGATTACGCGTATCCGGACTCCCGCCTGTTTGGCGGTTTGCTCCCAATCTCCCGCCCGGATAGCCGAAACAAGCGCCGGAGCCAGAAGAAAACTCACCGATTGCAATGAACATACAATTACAGGGATACCGCTGAAGGGTTCGTATAAGCTGTTTCCCGTGTCGATCAGGGCATGGAGGCAGCAGCTTTTTCCGCCCAGTTTGATCGTAACCCTGCATTTTGTTCCCGGCAGTCTGCCCGCCCGTGACAACCATCCGACAAATCCAAGCAGCGCATATGCCGCCGCCGTTGAAACCAGCAAAGTTACAGGGTTTATGTTGAAGTAAACCACGCCGTTGTAATAAATCATGCCTCCGGGAGCAAACAGCAGCCATATGCCCAGCATTGCCCCCGCGAAAAATAAGCTGACCGCAAAAAACACAAACCATCCTTTGAAAAAATGCCCCCATCCCGCCCAGGGCAGGGCTGCCAGCACAATAATGCCGGAAAGTAATATCCGGTAGGCAAACATGGCGAAAAATCCCCAAAACGGTAAAAAAATAGTCAGCGAACCCAACGCTCCCAGCAGAGCCGCCCCGACTATTTTACGTCTTGGTATTTTGATTCCCAAAAGTTTGGCGGCGCCGCTGAGCAGCACCGCGGTAACAACATAATTGAGAACCAGCAGCACATCCACATACACGGTAGTTTCCATTATCTGTCCTCTTATTTCTTACCTCTATTATAGAAGAGGCATGGCCTCAATTATTGTCGTAAAGCGGCGCTGACGGGCTGGCGGGATGACTGGCTGCTAAACTGCCGCGCAAAAACGCCGCCCCGCGCCGGCCGGCGCGGGGCGGCGTAATTTTTGCCAAAAACTAAGAAATAGTCTTGCAAAACGACAAAAACATTGCTACAATAAAAATTGACAAACAAAAAGCAAGCAGGAACAAGGCGCGGAAACGCCTTGTCCCCTAGCAGTCGGAGAACGGCTCTCCTATGCCAACGGCCATTGGCCGAGCCTGCAATTGACATTATACCGTAACACTCGCCATTTTTCAAGTCGGATTGGCAAGCTGCTGCGGGGCGTTTTTGCATTGCAGCGGCGTGAGGGTATAGGATATATTCCTTTATTCTTGCGCCGCTTTTGTTTGTTTAAAACGGAATTGCTGTGGTGAGAAAATTATGGCCGATTACAAAAAAATGTACCTGACCCTTGTTGACGAAGTAGCCAAAACCATCGACAGCCTGACTGGCGCGCTGCAAAAAGCGGAAGATATTTACATCGAAAGCGATGAGCCGCCTGAATTAATTATCCACAAAAAAACGACAAACGAAGCGGACGCTTAGCGCCCGCTTCATTTTATGTAGCGTACAATGTTCGCCCCCCGTCCTGCTCCCGAAAAATTTCACCAGGGGCGCTGAAAAAAATCCGCGCCTGTGTTATAATAACCGCAAAAAGGAAAGGATTGACTGCGATGAAAGTTTTTGCCGTCAACGGCAGCCCAAGGGAAAACGGAAACACCGCGGCTATGCTGAAAACCGTCCTGGACATATGCGCGGGCGCGGGATTTGAAACGGAACTCTATCAGGCGGGCGGGAGAGAAGTAAGGGGATGCAAAGCCTGCTTTGGATGCGCCAAACAGCATAAAGGCGTATGCGCCATCGACGATTGGGTAAATGAAGTTTATCAAAAAATGTCGGGCGCCGACGCCATCATTTTAGGTTCGCCCACTTATTTTACAGATTTAACCCCGGAACTCAAAGCGATTATTGACCGCTGCGGGTTTATGACAAGAAGCAACCCGGCGGCGCTTAGCCGCAAAGTTGGCGCGGCGGTATGCGCGGTGCGCCGCGCGGGCGGCATTCATACGCTTGATTCGATACAGCATTTCTTCCTTATAAGCGACATGTTCGTGGTTGGAAGCAGCTATTGGAACATGAGCCTTGCGCGCGTAACAGGCGACTTTGAAAAAGACGCCGAGGGCGTGGCCACCATTAAAAGGCTGGGCGAAAACGTTGTCTGGCTGCTTGAAAAACTACACGGCAAGAAATAAAAAAACCGTCTTTCAATACAAAGAACGCCTTTCATCCTCAAAGCGATGAAAGGCGTTTTTGTTTAGCCGCTCTCTAAGAAAGCGTTTTTGCGGTTCCCGCTTTTATCGAAGTTTTTCCTCAAGGCTATTTCAGTTGGGATAATTGCCAGAATGAGAACAGCTATTTGTATGCACATAATCACAGTCCCAAAGATTCCCACGGTATCAGCTTCACGCCCCAGCAGGAAAAGCATTGCGGCCACCGTAAGCGGCAGCGTGATCCGTCCCGCAGCCCGCCATAGCTTTCCGCAATGTTTGTGCGCGAACTCCCAGGTATCCTGGTTTTTCATCGACATGGATGTTCTGTAACCAAAAAACCAGTTGATATCTTTTGGGCCGCCTTTTGCCATAAAATTGCCAAAGCCGATCATTGTAAACGGAAAGATCAAATTCATAATCAGCATAACAACCCAAATTCCCATTTTTCAGCCCCCGCTAGCTCATATCCGGAGCCGCTTCATCGTCTATGAAAACATGCCCGCCCTCGAAATAGGCGCTGCCAACGCCGAAAACTTCCCTAAAAAACAAGAACGGAACGTAAATCGTGCCGTCTATTACAAAGCTGGCATGGGGAAGCGCAATAGTTTCGCCGTTTACCGTAAAATCCGCGGAATCATTATTAAACGTGATCTCGCCTTTTCTGCCTTCCACCGTCACCAAACCGGAGGGGCCGTAGGACGCGTTAACTTTCGCCTCAAGCGCCGCCAGCACAGGCAAGAGCGTGATATGAGTAGGCATGTCCTCTCCGGCGGCGGTTTCGTAAAACCCGCCCGTCACGGGCCGGCCGTTGACGATAACCTGATAGTTTGTCCAGGGGCGGATATAATCCTCTTCGCCCGGATCGCCCCGGCCGTTTTCCTGCGGTTCCGGCGCGCCGGGCAGGTTTGGCTCGCTTGCGGGAGGAGACGGCGCCGGCTCGCCGCACGCGCCCAGCGCGACCGCCGCGGCAATAAGTACAAAGACAAGCGCCAATATCTTAAACTTTTTCATGTTCCGCACCTCTCGTTTGCTTTTTAAAAAATGCCGGGGTTATAAAAATATTATACTATTGGCGTCTCTATCAATAAATTATATCATTTTTTCAAGGCTTGCGCAAGCGCCCGTTTGCGCGGCGTTCCGCGGCCCCAAAAAAGTTTCCGCCCGCGCAGCAAAACGGCGCCGCCGCGGCACTTATTAAACAGCCGAAAAAAATATTACAAAAAAGTTACAAAATATGAAAAAAGCGCTTGACAGATAAAACAGGGCGTGCTATACTGCAAATGGCTGGCAAGTATATAGTATGCCAAAAAGGCTGCCGGTTATGCAAAAGCAGCCGCCGGTAAAACAAACCAAGGTTTCACGCGAGGCCGGCGCGGCCCGCTGGAAATAAAATTAATTAAGGAGAGAAAAAAGACTATGAAAAAAGTACTGAGCCTGGCTATAGTCATCGTAATGGTGCTTAGCCTTGCGGTAACCGCATCGGCCTCGTGGCAGGCGGCGACGGATTTGGACGTTGATTGGCAATCGGGCGCTACACTCCCAGGCTTGACGATCGCGCGCGGGAGTAGCGCGACGTTCGTGGTGGATCTGAAATTTGACTTCCCCAATACCACCACCCCCACCGCTGCTATCGCGGGCGCGCTGCAAGGCCGCCCAATAACGCTTGCTCCCGACGTCACAGTAAATGGGGTAAGTTATGGCATTGGAGCCCGCAGTTTCATTTCTCTGGTTGACACTGGCGCTGGCGCCAACGAAATCGTGCTGCGCGCGACTGTGACCGTAACCGCGGCCGCGAGCGCCCCTCTTGGTACTTTCCCAGTTGGTAACTTAACGTTCACCATGGCTGGCGCCGCTGGCGCCGGAGTGGCCGGCGCCATATCCGACTTTGAGACTATTGGTACTATCGAAATCACAGCCGCTGCGCCCCAGGATACTATCGGCAGCAGATATAGAATCCGTGGATTCGCTACGAACGCGGCGGATGATCTGGATACTCAGTTCTTAATTGGACGGGAACGCGCTTATGCCCAGCATGGCCCCAACACAAGAATGCTTGGCGACAGCGAACTCTGGTTGCACCTTACGCCCGACATGTTCACTTGGGAAACACAGGTTGGCAGCAGATGGGAATCGGTCGCTTATGCGCCTGCAGGCGAACTGAACGCGGGGCATCTGGATCGCATTAGCGTAACTCATCGCGTGATTGCCGGCGACCGCGACAGAATCCGCGACGTTAGAGTAGTCATGGGCGGCGCAGATAGAGCAAGAGTAGGAAGACTGAGCATCCGCACTCCTGTTTACATGACCAGAACAGACCGCCAGAACGTTTCGCTTGACATTACCCTGCGTGTCGGCAACGACAGACTGGTCATCGACGGCTGGGACATCGAAATCGGAAACAACAGAGTGAATGTTTGGGGCAACGACAGACATGTCATCGTTAACCACAGAGAATACCTCCGTGCCGACGAGAACGTGCGTAACCTCGAAATCGAAGCCGGTGAAATCACTTTCTTCCGTGACATAACCAACGAGCGTCAGATCTATGTATACGCTTCCACCGAGCTTTCTTTCTCCGGCGAAGCTATGTATCGTCAATTCCCTGAAATCATCGACATCATCGAAGTATATCATGTAGGCATGAACGTTGCCGGCGTACGCTGGGAAATCGAAGGCCGCAGCACCAACTTCGTATATGACGGCCGCACCGGCGCATACCTTGGCACAACCAACGACACATTCCAGGGCTTCCGCGACAGAGTCATCCTGACAACTGCCCGTATCGACAGAGAACTGGCGGCCGCTCTTGGCGGCGCCGTTGAAGAACCCGTGCAAGAACCCCAGGATCCTGCGAATCCTCCCGGCGGCGGAGCCCCTACTGCTCCTCCAAACGTAAACCTCAACCCTGGCACCGGCCGCTAATTAACGGCTAATAGTCTAACAAAAAAGCCCCCTGCCGGGGGCTTTTTTTATTGTAAGGGGCGCCCGCGAAGGCGCTTCGACTACACAGCCCACAACATAGCCGAAACCCTCGCCGACGAGTTTTACATCGTCTGCGAGGGTTCAACTACGTTCATAGGCTGGTTGCCCGATAAGGATTCGAACCCTAACAAGCAGAGTCAGAGTCTGCCGTGCTACCGTTACACAATCGGGCAATACCGCGCTGGCAGCTTCAACATTATAGCTTGCCTGAGCGGTTTTGTCAATCCCACTAAGGAATAAAAACAGAGGACGCCGGCGCTGCGCCCTCTGTTTTTATATTGCACGCAGAGATGACATGACTATGCTGAAGCTATAATTAATTATACATATTATGTTTTCGTTTTTTTACGCAGTTTTAATGAAATGCCTTTCTTTTCAGCCATTCCCTCAAACAGGCGGGCAGCGGCGGCAGCCTTAATTTTCAAAGTCATTTCCGGCTCAATCATGCTGCCAATCCGCCCTATTACATTTTTTACATCCTGCAAATCCAACAAGTTAACCGCCAAACAATAAAAACTCTTACGCCGTCCATCGTTATAGTTTTTTACAAGATCCCCCAATATCATGACCTTTTCATTGAGTTCGGTTTCATAGGCTTCCATTCCGATTCGTTTTGCTTTTTCCAAATCGCGCAGCTGATTTTTATGTGTGATGAAAGAATCTGTCAAATCAGCGCCGTCGTATTTTTTGCAGGGGTATTCCTCACATAAAAAGCAATATTCAATGCCTTTGCGCTGACAACATAACAATACTCCGCATGATGGATGCGCCTCCGAAAACCCCTCTCCGGCGCAACCGGGGCATCTTGACCGGCCATCGGTATAAAACCGGGGGCATAGCCCGCAATTCAATCCACAAGCTGAAAACAAAGGATATTTTCTCGCGGGATATTCCATATTCTCTCTCCTGAAAGATAATGTTTTTTATCAACTATCTCATATGGATGCGCTATGCGCTAACAAGTTTATTTTATCTCCGGAAATACGATAAACTGTCCAATCACTCATTGGCTGTGCGCCCAAAGACAAATAAAAAGATATGCCAGGATGATTCCAGTCAAGGCACCACCAATCTAACCTGCCACAACCTCTTTCAACCGCAAGTTTTGCCAGCTGCCTGAACATTATTTTTCCAAAGCCTTTACCCCGCATAGACGGATTTATATATAAATCTTCAATATACATTCCGGAGCGCCCCATAAAAGTAGAAAAATTATGAAAAAAGACAGCAAACCCAATAGCTTCTCCATCATACTCGCCGATAAGAACCTCTGCTTTTTGTTTTTCAAATATCCATTCATGCAGCAATTCCTCTGTTGCCACTACTGAATGCAGCATTTTTTCATATTCCGCAAGCTCTTTTATGAACTGAAGAATTATCGGCACATCTTCCGCCAAAGCGAATCTAATGTAAAATCGCTTATTTTCAGTATCAAATATTCGATTGTCCATAAAAATACCCCCTAAGGCGAAATTATAATTCTATTGCCGAGCCGGTTGAAAAGTATTGAATTTTATCGCCCAGACTGCCGCGCATGATCTCAAACGCTATATTCCCTGTGCAATGGCAGGTATAAAATACGGCGTCATGCTGCGACAATTCCTGCGCCAACCGTTGTATCGCTTCTGCCGGTTCCGTAACATTTGTAGACGGACTGTACAAATGAAAGCCGCCAAAAACCGCTTTAATTACCGGCTGGTATTTGTATGCCGTACGCAGGATATTGGCAACGCCCTTGTGCGAACAGCCGGAAAACAATACAGATTTACCTTTTTCGGTAACAATAAGGCTTTGTTCATGTGCGAAATCATCCTGCACATAGCTGTCAAGCGACTTTTTTAGCGGCACACGATTGCTTTGGGTATCAAAGTTTTCTTTGCTATCCTTTCCGATGCACAACAACCCGCAAAGTATAATGATTCATGGTAAGCGTTCAGATTTTCCATTCAATCTGGACGCTTTCGCTTGTGGCTCGTATCTGTGATATAAGCCCATCCACCACAAGCCGCCTGTCCTCGAAGTCTGCGTTATCCCAATTTCTCAAATGCCCGGATATGCGCTTCATATGTTCCGGCGATACGGCATCCGCGCTCATGTTGGCTATTGCCTTTATCAGCGTTTGCCGCCTTGTGTCCAATTCCTCTATTGAGCAATTCACTTTTGGTAAGGCGTAAAAAATCAAGCCAATATGCTGTTTGGGCAACGCTTATACCTAACCCCGATATAAACGATAAGCAAGTAAACGAGTGGAAATTAGATTTTTCAGCATCCATTTGCCGACTATGGCGATAACGGCTGGCTGCGTTTTATGCGTTACACCCGGCTAATAGACAGATAGGACAAAAAATGGTGCCAAAAAGGTGCTGATTTCAAGTTTTTTCGCTTGTGAGCGGTGATAAGCAAGGTCGGTAATGGTTTTATACTATTTGGCACGAATTTTGGATTGCGAGGGTAAAAGGTGCCAAAATCGCCCCTTTATCTTTGGGATATTTTAGGTATCAAAGCGGGTTTGGGCGGCAGCCCAAGAGAGGGGTTCGGGGATTTCCCCGACAATCAAACCGCAGGGGTTCCCTTGACCGCAGGGCAAGGGGCGGCGATTGAAGGAACGGCGGTACGCTTTAGCGTTGCCGCTGTTCCTATGCTTGCGGCAATCTTATTTATGCTATGATATATAACGCCGTGCGGGGCGGTGGCTTTTGATTGTGTAGTGAGCAAATGAAACCATTACTATTCGGCCTTTTTTGAAAAATAAAAGATGCCCAAGAATTCTTGTAAAAAGCCACTTAATAGATATGCGGCGATATGAATTGGCAAATTATGAATGGGAGCA
>Ga0131853_10024485_pt1 | contig 10889 bp, 5 predicted proteins | sample TergutLab28metaG_FD_92764 | JGI IMG/M metagenome (GOLD analysis project Ga0131853, IMG submission 92764) | Labiotermes labralis P1 segment gut microbial communities from Petit-Saut dam, French Guiana - Lab288 P1 (version 2) (version 2) | ecosystem: Host-associated > Arthropoda: Insects >...
ATATATATATTATTATAACACCACTTCACGCACACTATATATCACTCCGATATGTTTGAGCACTCAAAGGGACATCCTCAGGGACTACGACTGATACATTTCAGTAGGGAAGGTTAACAAAATTCCGGAATTCAAATAAAACATACTTACAAGTTAGGATATCGTGATAATCATTAGAATGTAAAAAACATAAAATTATAAAACATTTAAGGTAGACCAAAGTTCTTGATACATACCAACTTGGTAGCAACCTGCAGTGAATTACGCGGCAGGCACATGACTGAAACATCAGTGCAAAAGAAAGAACCAGTTCAAGCAGAGGCATGACGTAACTGTGCGTCATAAAGTTTCCGCCTGTTATTTATTGCTGAATCAACGTATGTTCTGGGCTACATTTTTGAATACTGAATTGTTCTAAAACGTCCATAAGGCGTCCTTTAGATGCTCGGTTTATTAATGTCATTGTATTTTGTAAGGGTCCAAATTTGTGTGCATGTTGTAGAATACGATTGGCACATGCCGACTGTGGATTGTTGTATCGAATATATCGCTATGTATAACGCTGTTAAAGGGGCGGCCAGTTTGGCCCACGTAACAAATCATATGTGGCGCAAATGAGGTAATGTATCCCACTATTGTTATGTAAATTATTATTTTTTTTAATAGTTCTTTTAAACAATTTACATATTGTACTTCTGGTTCGGGATGCAATATACAATAGTGTGTTTAAATAATTTGGTGATAGTTCATATTTGTGGATCTGTAAATACTATTCATCTTTAATGAAAACTGTTCCATCATACAAATTATTACTAATACAGGCTATGTCCTATTTGACTGCAGAAACGCGATATATACAGGCTATATTTTATGTGAGTGTAGAAATACAAGTAATGTTTTAATGTACTGTAGGAACACGATAAATACAGGATATGTTTTATGTGACTGTAGAGATGCGAATAAATACAGGATATGTTTTGTTTGACTGTACAGGTACGATAAATACAGACTACGTTTTATTGACTGCAGACGTACAATTCATGGTGTGCGTATATGTTGTGTGGAGTGCAGAGATGCCGCCTTCGATTCACCTTAGACCAAGTATCAAACAAGTCGAAGGACGATATTTGTACCGTATCACTGCAAGTCACGTGATTACAGCTAAACCCATCAGTGTCGGTCAAGCTTCCCTGTCGGCACAACAACAGTCAACTAGAGGATTGTTTTACCGTGCATCTTCCTCATGAAATAATGTGAAATGCCAACTTGATGCCGTCGCACACCATAGCCAGACGCATTCCTAACAACGTACTCTTACACAACACGATATGCTGCCACAACACCCTGTTAATGTAATGGAACTATTTTGTGAATGTTTTTAAAATGACTTTAGCAAGGAACAACGTAGCTCCCTGAGGATGGTCTTAGGATCGAAACATGTTGGAGCGATTTTAAGTGTTTTAATGTGAAATTTTATATAGTGCATTTGTTGGTTGATAAGTAAAGTGATTAAAGCGCTATTAGTGCTATGAGGTTCCTTCGGTACTCATGAGATACTCAGTTCTTTGAATTTGACATTCTGAGGACCGTGCGTCGTGATATATTCTTATAATAAAACCAACGAGAAGCACTAATTTCACAAATGTATTTTTGGAATACGACTCTACATGTTTCGGACAGTATCTATGTCCACCATCATGAGTCTAGCACTGTACACACAGCAATAAGTATAGGTCATACAGGTTTCCTGACTGCTTGCTAGCAAGCACTCAGCGTACCCTGTACGTACTGCTGTGTGTACAGTGCTAGACTCCTGATGATGGACAGGGATACTGTCCGAAGCATGTAGAGTCCTATTCCAAAAATAAATATGAGAAATTAGTGCTTCTTGTTGGTTTTATTACAAGAATACTCAGGTCTCTTTTACGCTGCTGTCAGGTCCGGTTCATCAGCTCTTCCAAATCGCCTGACCAATGCTGCACTGCTCCATGGATGTAACCTCTGGTTCCAGATTACCCAGTGCGGTTTGTGTCTCCTTTTAGTGCCGACGTTGATACTTCAGTTCATTTCACTCAAATGAGGCTTCCTTTCGAATGAAGGACGTGTTATGTCTCAAACCAACTCGTATTATTTCAAAGATAAACTCCACCGTTTGTTCAGAACGCATCAGTAGTGGAATAAACCCATCAGAGAAGCGAAGCGAATCATTGTGCCAACTGGACCGAGACATTTGTTGGTTTCAAAAAGTACATCACGGTTGGAGTGCGGTGTGGCAGCGGGTTTACCGGTTTAGTACGTTAATCGATAATAATCATGAACATTAAATAAAGAAAATACCTGCATTGGTCGTTATATCGTCTGTATAATTATAGGCCGCTCATGGTTCAAGCGGATAAACGCCGGCCTTTCACTGCGGAGGCAAGTTTTCGAACCCGGGCAAATCCATTTGGGATTTCTGACGAACAAAATGGAACTGGTATAGACTCTTCCCCGAGCACGTCGGTTTTCCCCTTTCAGTATCATTCTGTCACTGATCCATACTCATCATCACTTTATCATCATCATCAACATCAACAACATCGTGAAAGTTACTACTATTTAGGTGCCAGAAACCGTTCCTTCAAAACTCACGGTGTTCTTGGTCTTTCTGATTCATACTCATACGCTAAATAATCTTAGCAACTAATAGCGTTGTCAAACATAGCACTGCACCCTGTCGTTATATGCTGGTGTCAAAATAGCATTTCACTCTATAATAGCATCAACTACAGCATTTCAATCTACGTCTATAACATAACATAACATAGTACTTAACCCTTATTTCCATAAAGGCACAATATACAGCATTTCACTCTTCTTCTACAATGGCGTCGAATACAGCATTTCACTCTGTATCTGCAGTATACCAGATACAGCGAAATAATACATTTTGGGGACCAACAACGTAGGCTTACAGGTGGATGTGACTTGCTGCGGCGCCGTCAGCAAACTGAAGCAACGTGAAAACAGGCTGTGACGACGTGGACTGCAGTTCTGTTACATATCATAAAAAAACATTGTAGGAATAACGTGATATCGGGTTTGCACGGCCGCGGATATGAAGATAACGATCCTACGGGATGTGACAATGTGACACCCTTTAGATTGGTAGATATCAAACACAATATCACACACTTCCCATTGGTCCAGTAGCACCAGGCACACTGAATTTAAAAGTCGCTGTACATGGAAGTTTCCTTACGCCTGATACCGCAGGACTCCTGGAGATTTACGTAGCTGGCAGAGGTGTTGTCCTCCTGTTTGTTATTAGTGTTATTCTTAAAGGAAAGCATTTAATTAGCAACTTGACGTTCTCACAGAGCTGTTGCTGAAGATTCAAGCCCTCTGGGATGGTACGCCGTATAAACTAGTAAATTCATTTTCGTGGTCTGCTCGACTTTGAAGATTAAGGTGGAGAAGTCGGTAACCAGTCACCAGTGGTCACACGTCCTAAACCAGTGTTTCTCAACCTTTGTGAGACCGCGGCCCGGTAAATTCTTTTTTCATAAGACGAGGGCCCGGTCCCAACAGATTTACTCGTCAGTGCCTTTCCAAATTTTTTTTTCAAGTTCATACATTAAACTAACATAAGTATTAATAATTAAGTATGGCATAATCATAAAGAGTATTAGTACAATCATGTGTACGGTGTGGCATGCTGACAAATATAAAATTACATATAAATTAGTTATCAATTCCAGGAGAACCTCTCGCGGCCCGGTATAATTGATGCCAGGGCCCCGCGGTTGAGAAACACTGTCCTAAACGACTTTAATCTTCCAACCGTATCCAGTTATTTATGTTTATTTATGCCTTCTCGAACCAACAACACCAACAAACAATGCTGATTCACTAAACCTGCCAATACTGCTGACAAGTGCCTTCAACAGTGTCCACAAGTATCTATGATCCCACGTACATAGCTCTCTGAATTCCGACAGGCAATGAAGTAACAGGTCCAGATTATGTCTACGGATGGAATTGGCACCTCGTGATCTACTTATCGTGATGTTACATAAAACCTTTTCTCTCCTCAGAGTAACCAATAGAAGCTGAACTTCTCCACGAGCGCCTTCGAAGATACTGAAGAATCACAAATACTGATTGGATTCCTGGTTGGGAAAGAGATGCTGAGAGATTGGAATTACGTCCTGTCCTGTAGAGGGGCTATCACATTAGCAGGTCCCCAGGGGCCCAATGATTTACGAGAACCATTGGATGGGCAATTAGAGAGGGAGGGTCTGAGAGAACGAGCGTCAATACTGTAATCCCAGCACACGGGTGGAAATGTCAACTGATGTGTTCAGTGTAACATAACGTAACGTACAATCGCAGTATAATATAGTAATTATTTTGTGTTAATCCCACTGGACGCGTCATGTGCCCCTGCAGAGTACTTCGCTCTAGCAAATACAATATACAAGGGGTGCAGAACAATTCATTACTAATTGTAAATTCAAAAGAGAAGGTAAGCCACCACAGAGTTGGGATTGCAAATGAGAGGGCGGGGGAGTAGTGGTGACGGTAACGTTCAAGTTATTCTTCATCTGAGACCAAAGAATATGTCTGACTAGTGGCACAATTGCACAGGCACAAAGACCTTCGATCTAGCGGTTATACAGCAAAGAAAAATTGTTTAAATACGAAACACACAGGGCACAGGGCTGTCGTAAATAGGTCTATATGTTTCGGCAGGTACACGTGTACACAGTTGCACAATCTGGTCTATGCTTCTTCTTGCGACACGATATTCAAGAAGAATCGTTAATCTCTACTCAATTTTGGCAATTATAATATACTACATGTTTCGGCATTACAAGGCCATCAGCATGTACCTATATTTATAAAAATATTCTGACAAAGCATGAGAGGCAATGTACGCATAAATATAACAATGGGGCGCGCTCGCGTAGCCATGTTGCAGTGGCAAAGCAGGAAGTATTACACATTCTGAGTGTGTGTCCGTAGCCTTAGTTATCCAGCATGCAATATGCATGTGCCGTAATATACAGTCGTCTGTGACCTGTCTGGCCTTACCATATTTTTCCACACTATTTCACAAACGGCACAAATTTCGACAAAAAAAGATGTAAAAGACATAAAGGTGCGTTCTGATTTTCTCTACAGCTTTTGTCAGAAACATTTCCCGTTCTAAGACGAATTCAGCGAGATAACATAAAAGTATATAGTTAGAACCCGATCTCCGGATCAAGTCCTAACAATCGTGACCACAAATCACAAACATTACGTATAACACTCGTGCACACAGCTCGACGCATGCGGTAGTTCCCATACGTGTTCCTCACAACTTCAATACTGTTGTTGAGATCTGAGATTCTTACGGCGGCGAACTCCGGCTCTTCCGGGAAGTGACGCCGTGTAGTCTGAAAATATTTATCGAAATTTCGGAGAATATATTGTCCCTTCCTTCAGAATCAACCCTGCAAATGGCAGTAGCAGTTTCTTCCAAAAACGTAGTATCCAAGTGTTAAAACAGGTATACGGTGTCACATCTCAGAATACCTTAAGCGGATTTACGTAGTCTTTTATACCAAGCTGGATTTCTACTAAAATACCTAAGGTTTGGAGAAGTCTTTGTATTAACATGAGGCAATACTGAATATAACGCAGCGGACAGGAAGCTTTTTTCTCTTTAATACATTGCTGGGCGGCGGACAATTTGTTACAGTCTTCACCTATCAATTATATGCCTACCAGGGTGAAAGAGATAGCCATGTAACGTTTTATGGGCTTAGATATTGTTCCCTCGTGCAGATTCTGCAACAAATATTCGCTGAACATTAAGAATATTAGCAGCTGCAGTCAACATCACTTGGAACAATGAGCAAACGCGGTGTATAGAATGCGGCACTTTAGCGTGGCGCAGCTGAAACGGTGCTACGCTGCGAGGTTTGGTATTCTCATAGCGGCCAGTGTTTTGTGACGTCACGACGTTGGCACCACCCCCCCCCCCCCAGTATTATTGTGAACCATACACAGAAATACACAAGTAAGCTTTCGCATACGTGGTGTTAGAAACGCCTTCTCTAATACCCAATTATCATCATATCAGCAACATCACATTCCGGTAGTCTGTCTTGCGATAGGTCCATAGCCTCATCCGAAGCCAGTTCTCCACCAAGTACGATCTAGTGCTTCCTCTTTCAAGTTCCAGCATGCTTTCTTTTCATTAATGTCATCCTATAGCTGCTTACGTCTTCTTCGTCTACCCATTCCTTCTACCCTTCCTTCATTAACGTGTTCCAGCAGGCAGTTCCTATGCAAGATGTGACCAATCCAGTTAGGCTTCCTTCGTTTTATTGTACACAGAATGCCCCTTTCCTCTTTGACTCCATGTAATATATCATTTTTCATACTATCGCTCAAACTGACCTTCTCCACCCGTTTCCAGCACCACATTTCAAAACATTCAAGGTATTTATCTATTTTAGAAGTGTCCAAGTTCCAGCACCAGCAAAGTTATGTTCCAAATGTAGTATTTCGCTACTCTCTTTCTTAAATTTAAGTCTAATTTGCTAATGAAAAATGTCTTCTTCTTATTGAATGCTGCTTTGCCAAACCCTCGATTTAATTCCACGTTAACGGCTTGCATCATTTGTTATCAGGCTACCCAGACAGTAGAAATAATCCACATTCTCCAGTTCTTGTTGATAAAGCAACCAAACCCTCTCCACAAACAAAGTCCACAAACTATCTGCACCACAGACACCAAGATATATCCTCGTCAGTCTCCAATCCACTGAGTCTTAACCATCGCTACACAGGGGAGTGAAAATTTATAAAACAAGACAGGCACTGTCCGTGTAACGTAACAATGAGGGGCGTTCGGTAACCATTTTGCCGTGCAAAAGCAGTTAAATATTAGATATTTATTCTGAGTGTGTGTTTGTAGCCTCAGTTATCAAGCGTGTAATGCACAGACGCCACAGTGTCGTATGTTGCCTTTCCGTCTCTACAATATTTTTTTTCACGTTATGTCATCATAAACGGCACGATTTTCGAAAAAAAAAGTTGTTGAAAATAAAATGCTTGTTTCAATTTTACCTGCAACTTTTGCCTGAAAATTTTCCCATTGTAAGAGGAATTGATGGAGATAGATAAAAAATTTATGTTGATCTTCATGTAAAAAATGTAAAAGGTAAAGCAGTCCCATTACAAGCCTGGACAGGCCCACAGGGTTCCAGGAAGTTAAGGTTCCCAGATTTCGTGACAATGGCACAGGATGGTGGTGGGTTGTCAGCCTTACGCACCGGCCGCCTTTACCCCTAGGAAAAACTCCTGGTACTCATTTCTGTTAGAGGCTGAGTCGACCCCAGGGCCATAGTGCGATCGGAAGATTTTTATGTCAATTTAAAATCCACTGACACAAGCTGGGATCGAACCAGCGACCTTCCTCTTTGTAGCACAGCATCTTAACCACCGTGCTACCGCGGTCCCCCGATCTGCATGTAAAGTACACATAAATCTTGTCAGATTGCAATGAAATTTGAATTTTCTCGACAGATTTTCGACAAATACTCAAATATAAACTTCATTGAAAATCCGTACAATGGGGAGACGAGTTGATCCATGCGAACGGACGGACAGAAATACAGATACTCAGACAGACGGACAGTCATGACGAAGCTATCAGTCACTTATCGCAATTCTACGAACGCCCCTAAAAAACTCCAATGGAATGATGAATTTGTATCTAACTGCACTGTGTAAAATATTTCTGAAGAATGTAGGAGCTGAGCATCAGAACAAAAAAATAATGCTCCTTATGAAATCAAAATTTTCGTTCTGGGTGGGCGCCACATGATACTATTCAAAGCAACTGCAAACCACTTCATCCCACTTAGGCCCATTTCTCTAAGATCCACTGTTATATTTGTTTAAATCTCTAGGGTGTTATCATCACTATAGTTTTAACTTTTAAATTTTGAGACACATTTCTTTTGTAACCCATCCATTACATCTTCAGCCCCCCGTCTCTCATGAATTACACGCTCGAACAACTTTAATCGGAGAGCCAAGTGGGCAGCTTATTCTCTATAATAATCTCCACCCTATCACTTGCTATTCTTGCGGGTCAAATACTCTGCTCACAAATTAGTTATCGAACACATTAATCCAACTACCGACGTCAGAATTACGTTCTATCACAACCTAGCTAAACAATAAGACCAAGACTACAGTCCACGAGATGAAAGGACCCGTATTTGAGATACACCGATCAAACAAACACCATACTGGAGAAAACTAATAGTTTACTCATGACATTAAACAAACAAAAGCAGCCTATGTACTTAACGAAGGCCAGCGCAGTGCTGTGATGATTTTCATTAAGTGCGTAAACGTAAGTACTCTATATCAAATCCAGCACATTTATACAACTACTCTGTAATTAAAATGTAACCATTTTAACTATTTGACACTTTCATATCACGTGAGTTGTGAACAAAAGTGAGTAATCTGGTTGTACGCAGTATTACTTTGGTTTGGTTCCCTCATAACGGTCCCTTGCTGACGGAACCAAGTAGAATACTAAGTGTGATGATGTAATATAAATATCTAAGGGACAAGTGATCCCACCCGCACTCGCACCTGCCCCTTCCACAACCTGTTATGCACCTACCCGCCCACTTCCGGTCACTCGCCTTCAAGTGGCTCCTCCACCAGCCTGCCAGAACCCTGTCAGGTATGAATGCACCACACATCCCATCCCCTGTCATACTTCATCCACCTGCCTATGAAGATGGAACTGATAGAGGGTTCCGAAACGTCGGCTATTAGCATTGTGACGCCTGGGAATTACCCAAAAGAAAACATATTACATACAGAACACGGCGAAAGCTTAAAATCAAGAATCTAAGTGACAAGTTTGTGCATTTTGTTGCCTTGTGTCAATTATCGAAAATGCACGGAATTTAACATTGTAAAAAGGCAAAGTTTTCTGAAGATAACAACAAAAAGTACGGCAAAATTGTATTTAAATTAATCGGAACAAGCAATTTTAATCCAATTTCTACACCGGCGCAGCAGTGATTGCATCTAAAATTCAAAGTTTCTTGCTACAGTCGACGGAACGTTCAGTCTCTATAAGATTAAACCGAAGCATTCAAATTACTCGGCGAAATCGCACGAACGAGAGAAAAGGAAATTGATTTTAAAAACACTGAAATCTCTTATCGCAACATTTCCTCGGTTATGGTTCGCAGGGGTACTGCAGAACGGAGTAAACGTTTTTCTAGTGTGCATTTTGTGCAATTCTGAATATGCTATCGAGACTAACGTGCAGTTCTTACGGGGCTCAAACTTATCATATTACTGCCTAACAAAAACATGAGATGCGACACAAAAGCAGACAATTGTGTGCATACTTCGCTAAGTGGACGCCGTAAAAGAAAAGTTTCGAAAACAAATTTTCGATCTTGATAACATTTATGGTTCAGCGGTACATAGCCCATTGTAAGAACAGAACTCTTGCCTACTACGCATACTGAGAAAAGAGTGAACAAGAAACACTTGCCCATGAAAACAAACAAACTCCACTTCTCTTCAATAAACCATTCTGTAATCAACTTTAGTACCGAATATACAAATTCTGTAATATAGAGCACAGTAAAATAAGAAATTTATTACAGCGCCATCTACTCGGCCATCTTTCCACCATCTACAACGCTGCAGTCGTATTCTATTCCTAAACTCTGTGAACAGAACCATCTTGTGCTGCCAGCTCGTAACACAGACACAACATGGCAAAGTACTTTATTATATTCCGGTTATATTCGTAATTACCACCAACTCTGATATCAAACATGTAGCAATCCCGTTACGGGCCTGGACAGGCCCTGAGGGTTCCAGGAGGTTGAGGCTCCCAGAGTTCAAGACAATCGACACATGAAGGTGGTAAGGTTGTCAGCCCCACGCACCGTCCGCCTTTGCCCCCACGAAATATTCTTGGTGCTCATTTCTGTTAAAGTCTGAGTCAACCCCAGGGCCAAAGTGCGGCCGGAAGGATTATGTTGAAGAAAATTTTCAATGACAACTTCGGGAATGGAAAACGCGACCTGCCGGCTTGTAGCGCAGTGCCTCAACCAACTGCACCACCAGCAGCGTGCCCCATCAAACATGTACAACGATGGTAAAAAAGCCTAAACCCTCATGGAAGTCCTGTGTGAAAGAAAGTAATTTCTTACAGGCACAGACCATAGACTGAACTGTTTCTGAGAACCGGTCAGTTTAATTTGGGGATGCAAGATTTCTGGTTCTCAGATGAGTTGGTAAAGGTTCAAGTATTCTGGGATATTATGTGGTACGGACGGGCGAGGAGTTACCGGTGTTTGGAAGGAAAGTTGTGCCTTCACCGTCATGGTCAAGCAGCCCAAGATTCAGTTTTTCACATTCTGAATCCATACGAACCAAAATCAAAATCGCCCAGAAACTATTACTGCCAATCCTCAAGAGTATAAAAATTATAACAGAAGTGTATGAAATGTAAACTGGAAACACTGAATATTGTGTGTGCGGCGTAAATGTAAACCTCGACAGATGTATAATAGGTGCAAACCGCAAACCTTAAGAGATATGAATAAGGTGTAAAGTGCAAACCTTGACAGCTATGTACGAGGTGTAAACAGCAAAGTTTAACAGCGTGCGTAATAGCTTAATATGATCTGAAGGATCGAAACGTGGGAAGAAAATACATTTATTCTATTTTATTTTTTTTAACTCATGGTTCCGTGCATCGTAATTCAGTGTTAATAAAAATCCAACCAGATGCAACAGTATGCAGATATTTATTTACTGCAAAGTCACTCTACATGTTTCGGGTGTCACAGCAC
>Ga0131853_10024487_pt1 | contig 10889 bp, 3 predicted proteins | sample TergutLab28metaG_FD_92764 | JGI IMG/M metagenome (GOLD analysis project Ga0131853, IMG submission 92764) | Labiotermes labralis P1 segment gut microbial communities from Petit-Saut dam, French Guiana - Lab288 P1 (version 2) (version 2) | ecosystem: Host-associated > Arthropoda: Insects >...
AATTAACCAACTTGATGCACAAAATTTTTGTTTTACAATAAGTTTATTTCATGCCTCTACATGTTTCGAGCACCATGTGCTCGAAACATGTAGAGGCATGAAATAAACTTATTGTAAAACAAAGATTTTGTGCATCTAGTTGGTTAATTACTGAGATAAATATTGTATGGGAATGTTAGGATGTCAGAAGGCTTCTGAGATAGGCTAGGAACGAGTTCTGTTTTGAGCTTCCTTACATTACCTTTTCTCTGCTTTAATGGTTGTTATATTGTTCATATGAGGCACATGACAGTGCAATTGCCAGGTGAATTTTTTTTATATATTTATGATAAATGAGAAAATATGTGTTTCAGTTTAAATGTTGACATAGTTAGGGTGTGGCGTAAATTATTGGAGAGACATGAAATAAATATTCATGAAAATGTGTTTGAAGTTGTATAATAGAAAACTAAATGGTATCTGCTACCTTAAATGGCTCCTCCATATGCAGCTTGTCTGGCAGCCAAGCCTCTCCATCTGTTTTCTGAACGTTTCTTTTCGTCTCTTTTTCTTTTTGTGTGTGCTTCCTTTCTCAGCCATTCACATCTCAGTTTTCATTTAGGGAATTCATGTTTAACCATTTAAGGACGAAAAGTAGTCCATTTTATTTAAATGCACAGTACGTACTGCATAGTGAATGCCTTCTTCTTCTTCTTTAGGCGCTACATCTTCAGTCTTTGTATGTTGTGACCGTCTCAACATACGATTTCCACTTATTACGTTCCTGGATGCAGCTAGTCCAATTCTTTATTTTCAATTTCTTCGTGTCATTTCTTATGTCATTTTTCCATCTGTTCTTTGGTCTCTCTTTTGGTCGTATTGACATCGGTTTCCACTTATATGCTTTTTTTTTTCTACCTTTCTCTTTTCCACCATTTGATGTAAATTGCCAAACCAGCTTAATCGTTGAGTTTTTATGTGATTTATTATATTCTTATGTCATTAAAATTCATCGTTTGTTTTGATTCACCTTGTACCACCTCTTTCTTTTGTAGGACCAAAGATCTTTCTTAACACTTTCAAATACCATTAACTTGTTTTTTTATGGTTTCTTTCAAGTCACATACTCACAGGCGTATGTTACTGTTGGTCTTATAATATTCTAGTACAGTTTAAATTTTGATTTCTTGGAGACCGATTTACTTTTAAAGAGAAATTGGTGTAAACACTCGCCTCCTCGGTTAAAAGAGCCAGTCGTTGAAGGTTGTATATGGAAAATTTCGATATTTTTCCTGAGACACGTACAAAAGATATAAATATTCTGTGGGGAGAATGTAGAATTTTTGAATGTTAATACTAGTGTGTACAATACAGTAACCGCTAGGCTTTTAAAGGTTAAGTCACGCGTTCTGAGACTTTGTTGGAAGTCCGTCTTTCTTTGGTTCTCAAAATATGTCCATACTGTTCTGTTCTGTTATTTATTGTAATTACGTTCTGTTATTTATTGTAATTACTTTGTTTTTATTGTCTTGTGTTTAATTATTTTCATTAATTTTACAGCAGTCTTCACATACTTAGACACTGCAGTTCGATTTTCCAGTTTGCTGTTACAGTTCACAGATCAACTGGAAAATTAACTACCAGTACATTAACAATAAAGCTTTGACACTGTTTTTCCTAAGATCCATTTTAACATTAGCCTGTATTTCTGTTTTCACTTTTTTGTATGGTAATGTGAATTGAGGGAACTTTCATTTTATCAGCTGAAAGTAATCGTCCTGTTGCTCTTCTACTTGGGGGTGAGGAGTGGTACAGTTGGGGCACTGTGGCCCAAGATGGGAGTTTGTGGGTTCAATTCCCAGTAATGCAGCGGTACAGTTTCTGTGCAATTGCGAGCTTATTTTAGGGCACATTTGCAAGATTGTGAAAAGTGGCTATTAGTTTCATCATGTCTGTCCCTCCAGCCATCTGCATGGAACAACTCGGCTCCCACTGGACAGATTTTAACACTATTTGAGTATTTTAAAAAAAATCTTTCGAAAAAATTCAAATTTCATTAAATATGACAAGAATAACAGGTACTTTACATGAAGATGTATGTATATTTATGACAGTATCTCAAAGAATTCTTCTTAGTATGAGAAATGTTTCAGATCAAAGATACACAGATAATCAAAACACAAACATTCAGACAAGCCACAGATAACAATATATGATGTAGAAAAGATGTGATTTGTATGATGCCAGATACCTAAGGCAAGAACACAGTCACACACTCATAATATTCATACTTATTGCTTTTCCATAGCAACAATGGTTATGCGAACGTGCCTCGATGCTACTTCATGCATAAAACTTACGGTACCTGTGCCACCATGGGATTAGGCTGTGGGTGGATGACATGGAAATGTGTGTTTGACTCCCAACAGGAACAGAACCTTTCTATCTTCTTGAGTGTCCAGACCAACCCTGTGGCACATTCAGTCTGCTACTGGGTACTGGAGGAAAGGTGGCTACTGCATGAGGATGACTATTCACCTCCATCTAGTACTGAGGTTGAAGATTGTATGAAGCCACAGATCCACTTCCCAACTACCTCTCATTTTTAAGCATAAAGAACAGCTGCAATGACTATGCCCTCTACTCACGGACAGGCTGACTCCTGGCAACCAGTATGTGTGATTTTGGCTTTGGGATTTAGTTGGGTGGTGTAATATTAAAATATTTTGGCATACATTTGTCACGTGTAAGACAGCCACGGCACTTCATGCAGAAACACGACACTTTCAACATAATACAATGGTTCAACTCAGAAGATCCAAGTTAGACATTACCACAGGCTATGTACCCTGTGGACAAGAACAGACCAGGCTAAATAGAAACAACATCACATATGTTTCTTTTATTATTGTAAAACATATTTCCATAATAGGAATATATGACAACACAATAAATACTTTTGTATATCAGTCTAGACTTCTAGTGTTAATAGCTCCAGGCATTGCTGGAACAGATAGTGGGATGTAGGATAAATTTATATGAAAAGTACAAAGAAAATAACGTAAGAATTAATACAATCTTGAAACATGGGCGTCTGTTCATTTCGATGATATTTACAGCCTTTAGCTTAACACTAGGGCTCAATATGTATTTGTATAGGCAACTTATAATATCATTGCAGTATAATCTCAATGTTCAGAATTGCATTATGAAGCTTCATGGACAGAGGAACAGGAGTTCACCCATTATATCTTGGTGCCATACAGTCACCCCTGAAGTCTGCATACAGTCAGCTACTTAAATTATTAACCCTGTGTGTGTTTGTTTACCTCAATTTCAAAATATGCTTTCTCTTGACCTGCTGAGCTTGCCCACCTGCTGGTTTATTTTATGCACTTCCCATGTTTTTTTGTAGGACTAAAGATATATGGCCATCATATGATTCCCACAGTTATGTTAGTAACCTGTAGGCAGCATTGCTAGCACCCTGCTGACCTTACACTGGCTGCTAAGGAAGACCAAACTTCAAAATAGGTTTTTTTTTATCTCAGTATTTAACCAACTTGATGCACAAAATTTGTTTCACAGTAAGTTTTATTTCATGCCTCTACATGTTTCGAGCACATGTGCTCATCATCAGGAGGTGTGATGATAACGGAGGCTGTGTAATGCAATTTTGACCTCCTGGATGATGAGCACATGTGCTCGAAATATGTAGAGGCATGAAATAAAACTTACTGTGAAACAAATTTTGTGCATCAAGTTGGTTAAATACTGAGATAAATGTACTGAGGTGCACGGTCAGCAAAACGTCAAAAAATTCAAAATAGGTGTTCTTGGCAGTACGCCACTACTGGAAATGAAGAGGTTAAAAGAAAGAATGCAGCAATTGCAGATTGTACGATAAAGCCGATGTTTGCAGTAGCCTGACAGGGAAGTTACAGTTGGGAGTTAAACTTGATATTACTGAAATATTAGTGTGTTCCTTAATATTGGCATGAAATTAGTGACATGTACTGTAAATATCTAATACCGCAGTTGTCTCTTGAACCATAATAAATAACTGATCTTAACATATTTCTGTATCTGCAATGTTTTGGGGGGAGGGGGGGGGGTTGGTGGTGGTTCAGAATCCAAATTTTAATTCTAATGGCTTTGCTACATTTTATAAATGAATTAACAGTGACTTCTAATGGTATATGTTTATAAATTCCTTCTTTAGAAATGCAAACTGTTTTTATAATTATATCACAATTACATGCTTTATAATATTTACACATAGAATATGATCTCAGAAAGTTTGTATTGTATTCTACATACATTTCTATTAGATTTGGTGTTTTCACTTCAGTTAATAAGTCTGTCCACGATACAAAAATTTATCAAAGTCGTGTTTGTTTTTTTAGCCAAAACTAATCCTTTCTCACACCTGTCAGTCAAGAACAGTAAAAAGCTGCTAGCTAGCATCATTCATAGGAACTCAAACAAGAGCAATGTATGAAGAATTAAAAGCTTTTAAATGTACCATGTATGACACATAAAGATAGGAATGTGCTCAAGGATGCATAAGAAATAACATGAAAAAGAAAATTCAAGGTACAGAATAAATGGTATAGCGGGATTGCATCCACAAAGTCCCCGTCATTCTGCATGACAAATTTCAGCACAAGTCTCACAAACCTTATAGTCTTTCTACCTCAGTCACATGATTAGAGCCACTAAGTAAGCAGGCAAATACTGGAACCTACACCACTCTGACTGCAAAAACACACTGATCTACATGCACGTGATTTCGCGCACTCTCTTGACTTGTGACATCAGCCTCTTGTTAATGTCACCTGTGCCTGAAGATGGAGAATTTTAAGAATTACTCCTGCTGTACATGACACAGGAAGGGTTAAGATTATTTCTTGTGGAATGTGACAATACGTTGGCTAATCTAGCAGGCCATATGGTGTCACACCACATTAGACTGTTAAGTAGCATAGTGGCACTACTGCTTACTTTACAATGGGTTTAGTATGAAGTTAGTGCAATGAGAGCCTTAAGGTAGAGATCCAGTGCTTCATAATGCAGAAACTGATTTTTGCTTGTTAGCTCTGTGACAGTAGCTTCTTGTGTTGATGTATGGCACAGTGCAGCATCGATAGCAGTACCCAACAGCAAGAAGCTACACATAAAGTTATGTGTTGCCTGCAGAATTACTATACTTCATGTATCATCTAAATATCTAAGCAGAAAACATTCCTGACACTAGATTTGTTTCTGTCCCAAGGCAAAATGCGGAGAGACAAATAATGAGTTGTGTCCGTTATGTGGTGAAAATGTTCATCACTGGACACAGAAAGAGCTCCAGTTCCCAAAAAGTGTTCCGTGTTCCGTTCAGAACACTTTTTGATGTATAAAGTCCAGAAGGTGTAATATATGATTATCACAACTGAGAAGGAAAACCATTACACCATTTTATAAGAAGGAAAAAATGGTTTAACCTTCCATCTTGTCAAAACTTCATATGCACAGTGTACCAAAATATACACCAAATATCTGCAGAACTACTTCATCAGCTTAACTGAATAACAAAGTACATTTTCTGACCTCATTACAAATTATATGAAACTAAAGTTCTCAACATAAAAACAATGCAGATATGCTACAAGGTAAGGACATACAAGATGCCCCCTCCAACTGCGAGTGTATCTGACGGTGGTAGATCTGAGGTTACTGTACAACTGTATTCACCACCTGTGCTCTGGTACACAGGTACCAACATTTCGTCAGAATAGATGAAGAATTTTACCCTGAAGACAGAGGCAGCAGATTCAAACAAAACATTGGTACCTATTTATGAAACTGTATGTCGTCAATTCCACAAAACCACAAACTGAATATCTGCTTGTATTGGTGAAAACATTTTGAACATCTCACGCAGACCATACAGGGGAGCTGATAAGTCCTTAGCCCAACCAGGAAGGAAACAAGCTAATCTTTCTGTCACAATGGCGTGAATTTCCTTCGGCGCCTTGCCTTGCAGGAAAAGAAACTTGATGACAGCTCGCGTCTCGATGTTGTTGAAATCGCGCGCATCCCTGACGTGCTTTTGAGCTTGTTTCCTTCCTGATCAGGCTAAGGACTTATCAGAACCCCAGTACTGTACTGAATGCACTTCTGCTATAATAGATTTATATATTATTATTATTCTCATGGCGTGCTCATATGCTGATGTTTTGTTTAGGTAGTTAACAAATAATGGAGTACTTTGTAACGTAGATTCTCACTTCATCTCACATTTGCTGATTTCTCCTTTTAATGAGTATTCTCATAAGTGTTCTGAGACATTCTGTACATTTGAAAAGAAGCCCAGAGCCACTTCTAACAAGTCACTAAAATTTATTTACCCTACTTCAAGAACATGCGGCTTGCCAACATGACAATTTAGACCCTGCACACTGGTTTGCTGTTATAATACTGAAATAGTAGTTGCATTTGTACGAAAGATTGAAACCAGGTGTTTATAAAATGATATATACCTTCTTCACGGCCACAATCCGCTACTTAAAAATAAATTCAGTCACATACACAGAATGTTTTGATTCATTACTCTCAGGCATTACTCAGTTGCAAATCCCCCCCCCAAGGTCATCTCCAGACAAATGTCCCATGAACATTGGTCACATTCTCAGAAGTTAGGAAGCTATAGGCACTGAGTGTTCAGTAACAACCATTAAGTAACTTAAGCATCACTACTAAATGAATACTGCCAGCTTATACATGGGACAGTGTAGTCAGTAGCGTCTCGCCATAGGCCGGACAGTCCGGCGATCAAATCCCAGTGGGGGTGAGATTTTCCACACCCATACAAATGGCTCTGGGGCCCACCCTGCCTCCTATACAATGGGTACCGGGTCACTTCTGGGGGACAAAGCAGCCAGGGCGTAGCATTAACCACCCACCCCCAACTAGTACTGACATCAAAGAAAGAATAGAGCTACACTTTTTTTTTATGTTTTGCTGACCATGCATCTCAGTACAATCCCACCAAATAACCAACTTAATGAAAAAAATTCTTGTTTTATAATAAGTTTATTATATGCCTCTACATGTTTTGAGCACTATGTGCTCATCATCAGGAGGTCAAAATTGTATTATATAGCATCTATGACGATACCAGATGCTGTATAATACAATTTTGACCTCCTGATGATGGGCACATAGTGCTCGAAACATGTAGAGGCATATAATAAACTTATTATAAAACAAGAATTTGTGCATTAAGTTGGTTAATTGCTGGGAGAGCTACAACTCTACTCCTACTCTGTGCTTTCATGGCAGGTTGAGGGTAAACTTTACATCAGTTTTTACCTGCTTATATGAGTAAGTACGCACCAAATATAGAATTTAAATGCTGTGTGCTCTCTCTGTCAAGGTCCACAGATCACTGACTGGTGCGTGGGGTTATACGAAAGAAATAGTGTGTTAATGCACAGCAGACAAGAACAAAACAAAGTCAGTAAATGACAGATGTTACAAGATGCATACTGTATTTACCTAAATACATAATGCAAATTTTTTTCTGATCATTATCCGAAAAAATTGGGGGTTCACCTTATAATTATGCACAGATTTAAACGTGTTCTCTAATGGTACATTTTTGAAAAAAGAAGACTGTGGAGGAGTCATGTTATATTTGAGTAACCACGGTAAATGACCCAGAATTTCTTGACAAGGTTATCCAAGCTGCAGGTGACAACTTCAAACATATATAGCAAAATAAGCTACACAGTGTAGGAATTTGTTCATGGAAACAACATTTTTTTTGTGTCAGTTACTGTGGAAATTGAAACACCCACAGCTGTGTCACCCCTGAGAATTGCGCCTATGGTTATGTGACATCTTGGACTGGGAACGGCCTCAGAAGCAAGCTGCTGAAGTCATGAAACACCCTGTACGTGTGGGTTTGAAACTGTTACTGCAGAACAAACTGCGGTAGCCACAACCTTACGTTAACTGAATCAAAGTCAACTGATTGAGCAGTGTTACCATAATGACACTGATACTGTGTGACTCTTCAGTTCTCTCTTGAGGCTGTTCCCCTTTGGATATGGTAACTATATGGGATTCTCCCTGAAATCTAATATTGTATTAAAAAATTGCTCAGCCAAGGAAGCGGGAGAGATCAGGCAACTGACCAAACCCCCCACCAAATGCATTAGGTAATCGAGTCCTCTGGGATCTAGGCAGTGGAAGCCCTAATGCCGGCAATGGTGGCACAAGCGCCCGTTGTGGCAAATTGCGGGATTGAGAGCCAAGTGAGATGGGTGGTGGTAGTGTCGTGGTGAACACAATGTCTAGATTTTCTTGACCAGATGGTACAGAGGAATCATCCTGTAGCAGGAAGCCACACTGTGCTGTGCACACATCATCATGTAGGATAGCATCGCGGCTTGCTTGACGCAACAGCTGTCCACAGTCTGTTATTCGCAGTGACGCACACTGTGCCTGCAAGCAATTCATACACATGAAGAAGTACAATCTAACTGCAGAGGCATGTCCAGGTAACAATCATAATGGCAGTTGGCTGCCTGTGCATCACAACAGACTAACTTAACAAACATACTTAAAAACTAGAGATAACCAATATACACACAACAGGTGGCAGGTTAAGAGTGACTATGTATAATATGCGAGTTATGTCATGTTATTCTCATAACGTTACCATAGAAATGCAGTTTTTAGGCACGTTTGCAAAACTGCGGAAAGGGGCTATTAGGTTCATCATGTCTGTCCGTCCATCCTTCCATCTGTCTGAATGAAGCAACCTGGCTACCACTGGATGGATTATCATGAAGTTTGATATTTCAGGAATTTTGAAAATCTCTCAAGAAAATTCAAGTATCATTGAAATCTGACAAGAATAACGGGTACTTTACATGAAGACCGATATACATTTATGATCACACTGAATTCTTCTTAGAATGAGAAACGTTTCAGGCAAAAGTTGTACAGAAAATCAAAACACATATTTTGTTTCCAATAAATTTTTTAAGAAAACTGCACACTTGTGAGATACAGTGGAAAAACAAGCTAAAGCCAGACAGGCCACAAATGACAATATAATACAGTACAGAACAGATGCCAGATCACAGACACACTATGAATACTTGCTGCTTCTCCAAAGCAATATGACTCAATGTTACGTTACATGCACCTTGCCTGTCTTGTCAAGTGTTACCAGATGGCAGCTCGGTGTTTCATCTGTGCAACATGAAGGATGGTATTAAAGCCATAAGTTGATTCCATGCTTTAACATAACACACATAAGTTAAGAAGGGAATGAAAGAAATATACAAGAGATAATATTTGTAAATAACCAACTTGACGCACAATTCTTTTTCATGGATGTTTATTTCTATTCTCTATATGTTTTGGACAGCTATGAGTCCATCATCAGGAGAATTAATTGTATCCTGCATACCAGAAAGTCATCTACACAGAGTGACATATATCAGATGTTGTATTGATGCAATTAATTCTCCTGATGATGGTCACAGCTGTCTGAAACATGCAGAGAATAGAAATAAACATATAGGGAAAGAATTGTGTGTTAAGTTGGTTATTTACAAATATTATAAACGAGATGCACGGTCAACAAAACATAAAGTTCTGCAATGCAATACAAGAGATAATAAAATGAAGGTTGGGAAGAAGGATAGAAGTAAGCACAAATCTTAAGCTTAAATACACAGCAGTTGGTTTGTGATGAGGTACAATTCCACCATTCTTACATATTCATCTATAGCCCCAAAAGAGAATACATTGTCACATCCTTTTTCTTTAAGTCTGAGCTCACAATTGGCTGGTCACAGAGGCAGAAATGGAGAGGCAGCAAATAAAGCAGAATACAGAAATAAATAATCTGAAATCCTAAAATATAATTTACAAAAATGTTTAAAGTATTGTGATTCTGATCGAAACTGCTTACCCCCTCTGCAGTGCAAATGCAGCTGGTGCAGGGTGTTGGAAATCCTGAGCCTCCAACATGTACAGACCGGCCTCCAATCTGACAGCCCTGTGGAGTCTCTTTCCATGCGGTAAGGTCTATGTGAGGCAGTGAATGGCAGGACACTCTCGGATTCCTGAAATTAAGAACATGATCTGTCCATGGTAAAATCCTCCTCTGATTCCCTTAGTTTAATTCTGCTGGTGATCAACAGTTCTTCACATTATAACGTTTTCGAGAATAATTCTGCTTGAATCTTCATAGTTCATTTCTCATTTTAAGTGAGCTACATATCAGTGGAAACACTGTGACCTGTTTTGAAATATGGGGTTCTCACAGCAAAAGCAACAGGACCACACATAAGATGGTTGTCCCATAATATTATAATACTTATCATTGTGTTACAATTGCCTACAGTATTCAGTACAGTAACATGCTGTACAGGTTTGTAGCCTAGGAGCAATAGGCTATACCATATAGCCTAGGTGTGTAGTGGGCTATACTATCTAGGTTTGTGTAAGTACACTCTATGACATACGCACGGTGACTGTACAGTCTTCTGGGATATTACGCTGTGCGCTTCTGTAGATAGGCACCAACATTTCAGAGGAACCTGCTGCCACCTATTCACAGGCATGGCATAACGTAACACTGTAACTGTCTTCGACATATGTTAATTTTTTTAAAACTAGGGTGAGAACCTGTTAGTCTTTGACTGTGGCATCAAATAGGCTGAACTGAAATGCAAGGCAACAAGCAAGGTCAATACAAAATAACCTTTGTTATGCTCGCCTGAACAGAAAATAGATTCAGTGTGGATAAGAAACCAATTAGATGTCACTTTTGTGTTATCCTTTATTTTCTCCTTTACAAGTTGCTCAACATGTTTCGGGCAACTATGTGCCCATCTTCA
>Ga0131853_10024488_pt1 | contig 10889 bp, 15 predicted proteins | sample TergutLab28metaG_FD_92764 | JGI IMG/M metagenome (GOLD analysis project Ga0131853, IMG submission 92764) | Labiotermes labralis P1 segment gut microbial communities from Petit-Saut dam, French Guiana - Lab288 P1 (version 2) (version 2) | ecosystem: Host-associated > Arthropoda: Insects >...
AAATAGGCCAGATATAATAATTAAAAACAAAAAAGAGAAAACATGCACACTGATAGATGTGGCAATACCCACAGACAGAAATGTTGTGCAAAAGGAAGCGGAAAAGAAGTTAAAATACAAGAGAATATGTATAGAGATACAACGAGTGTGGAACCTGAAATGTACGATTGTACCAGTAATAATTGGAGCCACTGGAATAGTAACGAGAAGCTTAAAGAAAAATTTGGTAACTATACCAGGAAAACACTCAACAGATTCACTACAAAAGACAGCTATACTTGGAACATCACACATAATACGGAAAGTACTGCAATGTGTAGCTTGAAGCCTGAGTGGTGGGGATCACCGCTGGTTCAAGAGAAGTACCAGGAAGAAATGCCTGTGACAGGAGACATACATATTGTATAATAATAATAATAATAATAATATGTATATGCCCGTCAGGCCGAATGGATGAATGTGACTAATAAAATAGCAGGTGGCAGAAAAATAACGTGGCCTATTTTAACATATTGTTCGAGACGCTAACCAAAGAGACAAAGGAAGACAAACAATCCTCAGTCAGGAGATTCGTCTGCAGATACGACAATCCTGAACGTAGGCACATATGCTAGCATTGCACTGAAGGTTCCGGCTTGAAGAAAGTGGGACATTGCAAGTTCAACAGCATATCTGAGCTTCAATATGAAGGACATCACCAATGTATCTGCCACTGTGGTTATATGGCTCTTACAGTGGTCACGGCTGAACATATGGCCTCAGAATGAAGAGCCATGTATACAAATTTGTCTTGGTAATCGGTACAGCCTACAGCTGATTTAGTACGGTCATGATCCCAACATGCGACTTCATATGAAGGCCTGTCCTCGATACAAGTGAAACACTCGAATGTTCTTCGGGTCTTCTAAGGTACGACACTGCACAGTAAGCAGCGTGTCTGGGTTAGGACACTTTACAGTAACCAGAGTGTCATCTGGGCTACGACACTGTGCAATATCCATAATGTTATCTGGGTTACAACACTGTGAAGTAACCAGCGTGTCATTTGGGTTACGACACTGCGCATTAACCAGCGTGTTATCTGGGTTATGAAAATGTGCAGTAACCAGCGTGTCTCGGTTACGACGCTGTGTAGTAACCAACGTGTCATCTGGTTTATGACATTGCGCAGTAACCAGCGTGTCAACTGAGTTACGACACTGCGCAGTAACCATCGTGTCATCTGGGTTAGGACTCTGCGCAGTAAGCTGCGTGTCATCTATGTTACAACACTGTGCAGTAATCAGAGTGCCATCTGGGTTTAGACACTGTTGCCTGTAAACAAGAACAATTACAACAAACAGGCTTGCCAACCGTTCACGTCCAATAGTAACAATAAGCTAAGGATGTTCTCAGGCTGGCCAACCGTTCACAGACCAGTAGTAACAATAATTTGAGGATGGTCTCAGACTGGCCAACTGTCCACAGTCCAGTAGTAACAATAAGGCTGTGCTAATTGTGTTCCCAGAATAGCCAACTGCTGTGCCCTCTCTGCTTCATACAGGCACGCACTCCGTGTTTTTGTTGTCACGGTGTACTTTACATGTTCCATATAAAAATAATGACTCTCTTGTCCTTTCAGTTACAATAAAACGTCCGCATCCCTTCACACCAGAAGACACCCAGAGACCAGCACAGTGTGCCTAATGTATGGCGCTCTACATCCTCCAGCTTGTCTTGTCAGGTCGTCTTATCAGCCAACAAAACTTTCCCAATTTTAAACTGCACCTTAGTCTAATACGTATTATAAATTAAGTATCTTTAGCCGTTACCATCAGACCGACTCCTAGTTCATTTGACGACACTTGCCCGACTGTATATGTTAGGTAATATCAAACACCAATACGATGGTGCATTATATATAAGCAGGAAACAAAACATAATGGAGTGGTCATAACTTGTGTTACGATATTACCAAAATATCTGCCTACAGGAAATGGGGAATATTATGAGGCAGTTGATTCACTCTTTACGTGTGTTGTTGAATGACACTGCCAACTGCTAACATTACAGAGCGTCGGTGATGGATGAATGAACGAGTATGAAGCACTGGCGGAATGTTACTAACAGGGAAAAACCGAATACTTGGAGAGAGAAGCTTGTCCCAGAGTCACTTTGACCACCATAAATCCCATAAGGATAGGCCTGGGATTGAACCCGGACCTTCGCGGTGAAAGGGCGGAACTAACCGCCTGAAGAAACTAGTGGTAAGAAAAAACTTTGTAGCATATTACACTCAACTAACGCGACAGATAAAAAACTAATCTTTCAGTCTTTATTTACTGAAGGATAAAATTAAAATATTTGATACCAGAAGAAACTGCGCAGCACTGCTGTAGGTTTTACAACACTGGGTTGTAAGAGTTCATTCCATTTGCGTACGCGTAAGCAACCTCACTGATGGCCGACAAACAATTTGTTGGTTAGAACGCGATGGGGACAGGATTAAAAATGGATTCTAACACTGTGCGCATCGGCGAACTAGTCCAAGAGAGACCGTTAGTTCGGATCAATATTTAATTACAACGAAGGGGTAGTTACCCCCACCCCAAAACCACACTCTTCTGTCCTTCACAGGCGCCACTGGTTCGGATCACGCAGGGTAGCTGTAATGCAGAAGTAATCTGAGAGTAAATCTGGACAATTATTTACACTGTTAGCTTCAGGAGGCCTCGTCTTCCTACGTATATCGCAATGCATTCCACTACAGCACATCTGCTGCCAGGTATGTGTCCGCGGCTGTGGTAAGCAAAGAATACAGAAAAATGGGGGGAACATATGGACGTAAAGGAGAGGGGGTGACAGCAAGGTACAGAAGTTTATGTAATGAATACTTTAACAACCGCTACTTGGTCACAAAGAGTTCTTAACATTAGCGATAGAGAATTAAGAAGTAAGAGGTGGTTTGGAATGTAGTACGAAAGGGAGAGATAAAAATTATTGCACGGAAAAAGCGAAGGGGAAATGTTAAGAGATAAATAAATACAGAGGTGGGGAGGAGCAGACACTGACATTAGCGGAAGGCTTATGGTGGTGCAGGACGTGACGTATAAGTTTGTAACCGAACAGAACAAAGATTGATGATCAAAATCTGTACACAGAGATAATGGTTTTTATTTATTTATTTAGCAGGTTGTTCGACGTTTCTACATCTTCCTGCGCCCATCTGACAACTATTTTATCTTTTTCTTCCATTTGTCTCTGTCATTCCAGTCTTCTTCTATTAATCCCTTTTCCCCCAACAGTCCTCTAATCCCTTCCGCCCAGGTAACTTTAGGTCTTCCTCGTTTTTCTTCCTGGTGGGCTCCATTTCATAACTTTTTTTGTAGTCTACCTTCTTCCATTCTCTGAATATGTCCATACCATTTTAGTTGTTTAGTCTTAATATCGTCTAAAAGAGACATTGTTACATTCATTTTTCGTTTCATAATAGTGTTCCTAATTTTGTCCTTCCTGGAAATTCGAGCCGATCGTCGCCAAAAGTCCATTTCTGTGGAATTCAGTTTTGATACCGTTTTTGCTTTTAAACACCTTGTTTCTGCTGCATATCTAATTGTACTTTTAACTATTGCATGATAAATACGAATTTTTGTTTTGGGGGTCACATCACGGTCCCACAAAATGCTGTTTAGTTTCGTTACGGCTGCTCGTCCTCTATTAATTCCATCATTAATTTCTGGCTCGTGATTTCCACCTTTGCTTATTCTTACCCCCAAATAAGTATATTCATTTACATGACTTATTATTCCCTTCCCGTCTTCTAGTTGTAAATCTCTTGATGTGCTCCTATGGCCATATATTTAGTTTTAAACCCCACAGTTCATACTCGTCTATTAATTTCTTTGTCATGTATTCTAAATCCTCATAATCTTGTGCAATTAATAATTGATCATCTGCAAGTAGCACTCTATGTATTTTCGTATCCTGAATCTCCAATCCCAACTTTGCACATTTCTTCTGCCAATTTTCCAAAGCATTCTGAATATATATTTTAAATAAAGTGGGTGATAAACTGCATCCTTGTCGAAGACCTTTTGTTACATGAAATCCTGAAGAAAGTTGTTTCCCAGTTTTAATTTTGGAAAAAGAATTTTCATAAATTTCTTTATTGCCCTAATAATACTCTTACTAATACTGTAGTGTTCTAATGCTTTCCACAATTTTTTCAGGGGCACACTGTCATATGCTTTCTCTAAATCTGCAAATAATAAGTGTAGTGGTTGATTAACAGCCATCTTTTTCTCTATCAGTTTTCTTAAACAAAATATATGGTCAACTGTAGATCGACCCGCCCTAAATCCTGCTTGTTCTTCTGTTTCTATCTGGGAAAATTCCTGTTCCAAAAAATGTTTTATAATTTTTCCATAAAAATCGACTAAAATATTCAATACTATAATTCCTCAGTAGTTTTCATATTCATCCTTCTTTCCTTTTTTATGAATAACTGAAATATGTCCTATTTTCCAATCATTGGGAATTTCGTCACCCTTTAAGAAGCGTTCAAAAATTTGTCTTACTAACTCATGTAACTTCTCAGTTCCTGATTTTTGCAATTCTGCAGGTACTCCTCCAACTCCACACGGTGTATTACTTTTTAAAGACTTAATTGTCATTTTGACTATTTCTGTATCTAAATTAAATTTATCCATTCCTATTTCATTCAAACCGAATTCAGGTCTTGTTTTCTCGGGTAGCCTTCCCTATTTTCTGTTAAAGTCCTTTAAAACATGTTTCCCATTTACCAATAGGTATGGGGTTAAAATATTGTCCTCCATTTTCATTTTTCCTTAAATTCTTCAGTATTCTCCATGCTTCTGTGCTTCGTTTACCAACCAAGTAGCTTTCTATTGTAGAACATGTCTTTTCCCAACTTTTGTTTTTCTCTTCTGTTATCACTTTTTTATATTTTTCCTTGCATCCTTATAAGCTCTATCCTGGCCTGTGGGTCTTTTGAACTAATCCATTTCAAGTAGTTTTCTTTTATTTTTACCAATTGTCCAATTTCTTCATTCCAGTAATAAAATGGCTTGGTTTTACTTCTCAGAACTTTCTCCCCTAATGTTTCTTTCGCTGCTTGGTGAATACATTTAACAAGATGTCGGTAACATTCTTCTGTACTTTCAAAATTACTCTCTCCAAGTTTCTCATCCAACCTCTTCTTATATAAAAAAAACTGGTACTTTCATCCTTTAAGCTATCTATATTTTATACTGGTGATTGTAAAAATTCTACTGCACAGTCTGTTATGTTTTCCCTTGATTCATTTGCATTGCTTTTCCCATATAAAAACAAAATTTTTGCATTTACTAAATAATGGTCACTTCGAACAGTCTTTCCTCTAAATACTCTTACATCTTGAAATTTTAAACCAGAATTCTCTCTGGCAATAATGTAATCTATTATAGATCTTAGCTCCTGTGTATCTTGGTGCCATGTGTACTGATGTATCTTGGTGCCATGTGTACTGATGTATCCTTTTGTGTTTAAAGTATCCGTTCAAACTTTTTAATGAATTGTGTTCACATATATCTAACAATTTGTCACCGTTATTATTTATTACTTCTTCTCCAATTGGACCCACTACCAAATTATTAATTTTTTCCCTGTTCTACTATTAAAATCTCCTGCAATTAAAATTTCCCTGGAATTTCCTATTTCAACTATTATTTCATTTAATTTCCCCAAAAAATCTTCTTTTACTACAGCATTTTCGTCATCACTTATTGTATAAATTCTTAGAATGCATAACTTCCTCCTAAATAAATTCATATGTAACATATTTTCATTTACTGCCTTCCAAGTCGTAATATATCTCTTGTATCTCTTTTTAACTAAAATACATATTCCTCTCTTTGCTCTTTTCTCTTTTGGATCTCCACTATAAAAGTGTAAGTAGGGTCCTATTATTTCTACTCCATTTCCTTTTTTCTTCGTTTCTGTTAATATCGTAATGTCTTGTTTTAATTCTTCCAAACCCTTTATAATTTCTCCTGTTTTGTTTCTCATTCCTTGTACATTCAGTGTGCCTAATCGTATTCCTTGTACATTCAGTGTGCCTAATCGTATAGTCCTCTTACGTAGCTTATGTCGTCGTAAGTTGCATCTATCCAGATTGTTTCAAATGGACTTTTTAGCAATTTTCTGTTTTTCGATGAGCAGGGGGCTGGTCTGCTGCATCAACCCCCAACATGGAGGACCAGGTGGTTTTTGACCAAGATTTTTTTCCTCTAGCCCTTGATATGCCAGTATCAAACTGCAAGGCAGCAGTGCTAGTTTTGGCCCGCCCCGTGTATTTTATTTCCCCGGTACTCGCCATATCTGGTGAGCATTCCCCTATCCGCCACCGACGGAGGCGCCCTATAGAAGACTGTTTATTATCACATGCGTAAATCAAGGGCGTTAGAATGCCGGGATAAAACATTGTGCGTGAAAATGGTATCTTAATGTTACAGCAGGCAATATACATAGCAACCACAGGGCTTTAAAGTGTTAATAATACAGTTTATGTGTGACCGGCAGTAAGATGTTCGATCAGGAGGGTCTTCATCCTGTCATGAGTGTTTGGTGAGAGGTGATAGACAGAATATGAAGTATGGCCGGCGGTCCGCAGTCAGTTCCTGACGCACATGACCATTCGGCAGATCCAGTACGAGCGGATGGCAGTACATTCTCTCTAGAAATTCGTTGATCTCATGCTTAAAATAACGGCAGTACCAGTAGTAGAGATAAATGAGCTTTTCGCGCTCCTTTACTTACTACATATTTGCTTATACATTTATACATTAAGTACTTTCGTATCTCAGTGTTCATCCATCCTCACCGCTACATCACCACACTGAGTGTCATTACAGTACGTACCAATCTATCGACATTTTATATTTTGCTCCTTCTGTTATTCAACTCGGTCTTAAATCTGAGTCGCTAGGTTTAGTGCTGAATGCATTCGCAAAATCCACATTATTCCGTTCATGCTTACGATACCAAATGTAATACAAACCCTTCCCGTATCTTCTAAACAGGTGTTCTCAGCGCCACATACATTGCCCTTAATGATAGAGGCTTCGAACATAAAACCTCTTCCAGCCTCGGTGCCAGACATATGAAATATCTCTTTATTGTGGTTATATTCGCCCTTCTGAAAGTCACGTATTATGAAAGTACATTAGGAAACCATTTCCATTAACTTTAGTGCGCTATTCAAGTAACGACTGACACAGGATAACCAACACCATTCTGCTACTTTTTTTTTATCAGCACATGGTAGGTGCGACTTCCATTGCTGTAACATAGCAAAGGCTTTCCGGCGTAAAAGACGTGAGTTATCATCTGCATTGCGCGTTTCCATCTATCACGGACGAAGAAAAGGAGAATAACAGGAAGTGATGTTCAAGAGAGTGCATTATAGAGTCTTCCAGACTGGATATATGGGAAGTTGAATTTGGAACCAACTGACTCGACAATTTGTATAAGACTCTGCTTCATTCTTTCCTTCCTATAATATTCAAGTCTTTCTTTTATTGTTCGGTCTAATTCGTTAGAACGTTTTATTTGACAGTACAGCAACTTCTGCTTCTCATTATTTGCCAAACAAATCCTTTAAACCATCTAGTTGTATCTCACCCCCTTCAGTATGTGTCAATGCAATCATTAAGTATCAAACCACTGAACCGCCACAGCCCACATTCATTGTGTTTCTTTTCAGTAACATCAATAAAACAACCCTGAAAAATCTCTCTGATGCTTTAAAGCCCAGTAGTTACTTTATGTACGTTCTGCACAAAGATTGTACTTATGCGTTTGTACGGATCTCACAACAAGCAGCGACTATTTCTCCACAGAGCATTAACTGTTGGTTTGTATAACCGAGAAGGATTGTTTGCTGCGCGGTACGACCCGAAACGTCATATATAATTCACCCTAATATTAGACTTAAATTTAAAAATATAAATCATATATAGTCAAACACAACTTAATTAATTATTTTCTTAAGGTGTAGTTCTTACATTGTAAGAAACAATGTAAGAAATACACCTTAATAATCAGTGAGTTGTGTTTGACTCTATATGGTTTATATTTATAATTCCGTACAAAAAATCGGGGATGTCTCACCTGAAAGTTAGACTTTAAAGGTTCAAGAGTATTCCCGCTACACACTACCACTCTACAGTGTTTACCCACATAACTCTTTACAGGCATCAGCACACTTCATAGATTATTGATATCGATTTCCTATAAACTACCATGGTAACCGATAATAGTCGTTTCCTTACATGTTGTTGATTCTGTGTCTGTCACACTGTAGGCCTTTGGATACCAAACATCCAGCGACAGCTGGCGGTATGCTTGTGAATATCTTTTTTTTTTTGAAGGTCTGCAATACAGTTCTGTGGTAGTATTTCAACCAACATTACATATCGTGCAAGAAGGGCACCTCAATTTTCTGTCGTGGTGAACCTCTTGTTACTGCGACAGGTAGGTAAAACACACACACCAAAACAAAAATCACATATACACACAAAACGCATACAAACACAACACACCAGGACAAACACACATACACACAAACGCACATAAACACACGTAACAAATACATGTAAACACGCAAAAGAATACAAACACACATGCACCAAAACAAAAATCACATATACACACAAAATCCATACAAATACAACACACCAGAGCAAAAACACTTATGCACACACACCAAAACAAAAGACACACATACACACATAAACGCACTTAAACACAAACACCAAAACGAAAATACACATACACACACAAACGCATACAAACACACACACTCCAAAACAAAAACACACATACACACAAACACACATAAACACACAAAACGAAAAACACACGTAAACACACAAACGAATACACACACACACACCAGAAGAAAAATGACACATACACGTACATAAATGCACAAAAAACACATTCACAAACGCACACAAACCCCTACACACACACCAAAACAAAAAGTACACATACACACAAACGTACACAAGCACACACAAATACACAAACACCCCAAAACAAAAAAACACACAAGCACATACTTATGCACACAAACACACACACCAAAACAAAAAGCACACAAACACACACACACACATACAAATCAAAACAAAAAACACACATACACACAAACGCACATAAACACACGCACCGGAACACAAAATACACATACACAAAAGTCCACAACACACACATAGGCGCGCGTGTTCTCTTCCTTCAAAATCCACAAGCATATTCAGAGAACATAAGAATTTTCGAAATTATTTTTACAGCAACGTATAAAAAGATGGTGCTTCGTTTTATTTAGTACGGGAGAGAAAATAATAAGGTAAACAAATTAGACAGAAAATGTCTAGTGCCTCATTCAGGTAGGCTCCTACCCCAAAATTCTGCGCCTGGCCATTCCTGATCAATTCTTCGGCGAGCTATCCCAAGATAAACAATCACGCAGTGCAGCGTTTGGATACATAAATGTAAACTGCCCAAGTACCTGCCACAACGGCACATGTGAGAAGTTGATATACATGTATACCTGCACTCATTCTTCACTCTGACAGTCGTTGGAAATTTGTGGTCAACGTCAGGCCCCGGCCGCTTTAACCGTGGGAAAATAGCCGGTACCCATTAAATAGGAAATACGGTGGGACTCACATGGGTTTTGGTATTCTGGAGGACAGGAAAATCACTTGATCGTCCGGACATCGAACTACGAATCCGCACTTGTTTATCCTACAGCCTAGCCTTTATACTGACTGAGACAGTCCGGCTCCTATTTGCAGCACAAAAAATTATACTACCATTTTGGTTAAATCTTCATGTATATTTATGTTTTGCTCTATTCAGTTACGTTAAAATCGTCAGTCGCTCGTTCTGTATTTGTTTCGGAGGAATGAAGGTCTATATGAAAAATTCATGTAAGAGCAAATTTCATATAAATATTAAACAAGTAGAATATGTTGCACACATCTGGTGCAAATTCCACGTTTCGGAGAGACATACGGCTTCCGTCTTCAGAAGAAGCTAACGCTTCAGACTCTTCAAACCTTTGGCACAAAGTATAAAACAACTTTTTCAGTGTAAACTGAAAATTAACCTCAGTAGTAATTTTGTTGCAACCTCTAAAGCCAAATGGTTACCACATATATCACGAGGTTTAAAATTTAAAAAATTCTACCTTCCCCCCCCCCCCAACAAGCAATTATTTCCCCACACAGCATTAACTGATTGATTTTATGACAGAGAAGCAGAATGTTTACTGCGCGGTACGAGCTGAATCTTTATATATGACTGATGTTAATCTCAGTCTTCAAAGGAGTAATGTGAGCCTATGACTCCGCAGCCGCATTAAATTAAATTTTGGTAGAGCAAAACAGCTGACGGTCGGTGCACAACTGGCGCAAGTCTTCGATCTGACACGTTCCGCCACTCACTTGCTAACTGCTATTACACAGCTTCACAGTAGAATGCAGTCCGTATTACATGCATAGCTCGAGAGCTTTCTACCAACGTCACTGGAGCAGAATTTCTCACCTCCTAACATTCGCAACAGATTACTGACGTAAGGCGAACATCTAAGCTTATGAACATAATGCATAAAACATTAAAAAATGTTTTGTCGTTTCGGACCTCGCTTTTGAATTCCGAAAACATTCGCCTCATTACGACAAGATCTTGGACTCAGAAGTTATCTGGCGAAATCAGTAGTAAGGTTTTTGAATAAAGGTTGACCAACTAGATGACACTTGCTTTATTATATATTGCTCAACATGTTTCAGACGTTAATACGTCCATCTTCAGGAGCTAGCGAGTACTTGTTGTGTTGTGTAGGC
>Ga0131853_10024489_pt1 | contig 10889 bp, 6 predicted proteins | sample TergutLab28metaG_FD_92764 | JGI IMG/M metagenome (GOLD analysis project Ga0131853, IMG submission 92764) | Labiotermes labralis P1 segment gut microbial communities from Petit-Saut dam, French Guiana - Lab288 P1 (version 2) (version 2) | ecosystem: Host-associated > Arthropoda: Insects >...
AAGGAAGCGGGTAGAAGCTGGAATGAACTAAGGTTCTTAGCAGCCGATAGACAGAAGTGGAAAGGACTCATAGACAACCTATGTTCCTAGAAGGAACGATGGACTTTATTATTATTATTATTAATCACTTCTGCTGGGATTTGATCAATACCTGGTGATTTGTGACTTGTTACATTTTCAATGGCCAACTCAACATCAAAGGTGCTCAACTCTGAAACTAGTGGTTCTGTTGTGTGTATTGCTGTCTGCCTAACATTAACCCCATGTACATTTAATAGACAAGAGATGTTTCCTCCACCTAGTCAAAACACTGCGGGAGTCTGTAACCAAATCACACTTCTCATCCTTTACTGTATTAATTCTAGGCTGGTAACCCTTCTTAAAGTTACTGATGCCCTTATACAAGTCCCTAATATTTTTATCTTACTGTTAATTTCAGGGTCCTCAATTTTAACTTTCAGACATGCCTTCCTTTTGCTCCTGAAATGTCTGCTAGCTTCACATCTTACAATATTTAGATTAACTATATTGCTTTGGCTTGGATCCTGTACCCACTGCATTTTAGCCTGCAACCTTTGATTTTAAAAACCTAAACATTCTTCATCAAACCATGGTTTATGCTGCTTCAATTTGTGCAGACCTAGACACTTTTTAGCCAAGGTTTTGATATTCTCTATAATGTTCTCCCAAGCCCTATTTATGTCCTTGCTATCACTTAAGTTCTCCAAAGCTGCAAACCTGTTTGAAATCTAAATCTGGCAGTGTTTTCTAACCTCCAGTTCATTTAGCATCCAGAGATTAAATCTTTCCACATTAAACTTCGGTGCTGTTTGTATATTTCCTGCCAGTCTTTCCCCAACTTCTGCAACCACCAGATAGTGATCAGTATCACAGTCAGTTCTCCTACAACTTCATACATCTAATACACTCAAATGCCATCTCTTGTCTATCAATATGTGATCCATTTGGTTGTGAGAATTCCCATCAGGAGAGGTCCAGACGTAATTATGAAGGTTTTGATGCAGAAACAATTAAATTTTTGATGTGGCAAAGTTTACTATGCTAACATCATTATCATTACTATCCTGCTGTAGACTCTTGTTACCAATTGTCGGTTTGAAAATATTCTCTCTCTCCACTTTTTCATTAACTTCTTCTAACAGAATTTTCATATGGTACTTAGGAATATGTTAAAAAACCCATATTTCAACAAAATTAATATTTCACATAACTGTAAAGAAAAGGATTTGGAAATTTGTGCTGTTAAACTAGTAACTAAGTCGTCTAAATTAATTATACTGAATTTATACAGAGTACCTACATGAGATATTAATCAATATATAAAAAAACTTACATGATGCCTTGACACAGCTGTATAAACTTCAAGCATAAATTTTAATTTGTGGTGACATAAACACATTTTACCTCATTGGAAGCAACCAAAAAAACAACCAATCTCATTGTTAACAACATACAATGTGTCACACACAGTAAATTTTGCAACAAAAATTCAAAATAACTCGAGTACTGCCATTGATAAAATATTTGTGGATAATGGTAGAATAAATCTATCTTCCATATCGCCTATGTGGGAACACCCACAAGGCAGTATGGAGTAACAACTACAGTACCAACAGCACACAACAAATGGCCTATCAGACCAAGATGCTCAAATTTTCACAATTACAAATACCTATGCAATAATAAACTCATTTCCTTTGAAGCAGGTAGCCAGATTAACAGATCAGGAACTTTCAGACTCTAATAAAAAAAAAAGGAAACCTGGGAATCTGTTTATATAGATAAAGATCCTAACCATATGTTTAACTCACTTCTATGTGCTTTCTTAAACACATTCCAAGCTAGTTTTCCAGTTAAACATTACAGTTTGAAAGACAAGAATGACTGGATAACACACAGAAAGAAAATATCTTGCAAACACAAAAGAGGTCTGTATGCCTTCAATACACACACTATTGATCAAAAGCAAAAGTGCATTATATTACATACTGTAAAATGCTAAGAAATATTATAACAGAAGCTAAGAAGCCACACTACAGTAGACTTATAAGAGAAAAATAATAACAAAATAAAAAACATGCAACATTATTAAAAAAAAAAGATAAGAAAAGTACAGTCATTGGAATAGGATCCCACCTCACTTGTGAATGATGAAACATTAAACAATCCAACAAACGTGGCCAATAATTTCTTAAAAAGAATTACTTAAAAATTAAACACCTCTACAAATAGAGAAAGCAGAAGCTATTTCAGTACTAAAAGATTCATTTCCTGGAAACTTCCTCAACATAAGAACAACAACAACCATCAGGTTATGACAAAATAACAAGTATAATATTAAACACTTGTGCATCTCTTATTAGTCACCCATTCAGCTACATTTATAATCACTTGCTATATACAGGTATTTTTCTGACCATCTTAAAATTGCATTAGTAAAACCACTTAACAAGAAAGGAAAAAATTCTAATATGTCTTTCCTACATGGTTAATTAAGCATACTGCTTTACTTGCCACACCACAAAACCGGGAAAGAGCAAAATGAAACAAAATTTATAAAGGATTGCAAATTGTGTATTCCATGTCATAGTACACAAACTTCACCAAGGCATTTTTTACTTTCCAAAATAATGTGCAGTTTCATGGTACATACATAAATTTAATTTAATTTATGCAAACAATAAAAGTATTAACTTCACTGCGTCTACTTACACAACTCACAATGACTCAGCAGCGTTATGTGCTGATCTAGGCAGCCCATTTTTAAAAGTCAAAAGCAGGTAGACTTAACATTTAGGTTTTGCGTGTGGGGGGAAGGAGTCACGATATACAGGAGGAACAATGTTTAGCTCCAGTCCTTATTAACCTCGGCACTACAGGGAGGCGAGTGGTTAACACCCACGCCATGAAGTCATATAAGGGAAACAGAGGCACAGTTCAGTTCATTCGTAACCTCGGCACTAGATGAGATGTGATAGGTGCTGGACGCCCCAGCCGCTCAAGCCCTTGCAGGAACCCCGGTACCCATTGACTAGGCGGCTGGGTGGGCCCCAGGGCCGACCTAGGCGGTTTTGGAGAATAGACAATCTCTTACCCCTACCGGGTTTCAAACCCCCGACCGTTCAGCCCGTAGCAAGTCGCTATTAAATTTTCAACCTTCCGCGCACTGAAAAAAAACGAGTTCTTTTCTATTACTAAAAATGAGATAATTTCCCTGTCACATCCATGCCTCATCCTTTCTGACTCCGTAATCACCAGATAAGCATCTTCTTCTACCTCTCCTATTCCCCTCTTACTGGCTAACGGCAGTCCTGCTCCAACAGAACTTTCCTCCCACAGTGGCGAAATGATTCTATTTTTGCATTGTCAGAAATTCATTCTGACTTGGAAAAACCCGGGACATTTGGCGTCCAGAAAAGAATTTGCGGACCACTAGGTCAGAGATCTTTAAAACTTATGCAACCCGAAACCAATAAGATATGCCTATGAAGTTCTCACACCGATTTTCAACAAAATCGGGTACTGAACGTGAAAAGTATGGATGAATATCCATTAACGACCACTCAGCCGATTTTCATGAAAACCACGCTTGCTTGACTTTTTTTTTTTAATTCCTACAAGAAATTTAATTGAAATCGCATTAAGGGGTTCAATTGCTGTTACTAGGAGACGTGGTACCCACATAATGCATTTTTTTTTAAAATAAAGAACGCCTAAACTGGCGCAACTTTATGCATCTGTCATGCTACTTTAAGTGATCAATTTAGTATTCATGAAGTGGTACGTCATGTACATCTTTTGCTTCATATTCCTTCCTTATTAGTACCATACCAAAAAAAAAACTGTCACTACGCTCCTCAAGCCATGTGTGGAAGTGTGGCTATACCTCCTCCACGCATTCTAAAACTCGGCGTAATTCGGCGGTAATCACCTTCACAAGCGCAAACAAAACCATGCATCAGTCTGGAATCAAACCCCGACTCCTCTCACTCCGACCGTAACCCATTCACTATCACACAACTAGCATAAATTCAGTACACATATTAGTACTCTTACTAATACACGATAATTTTTCAGAGTATGCACTTACCACAGGAATGTACGTTTTCATCAAAATTCAGTGACACGACACAAAAATACGTTTGATGTTCAACACTTATCCCAACATATTTATACTCGTATGCACTTCGCCTACTTTAGTGGCCAACTTATATTACGCAAGGATCAGTCATACAACGTGACTACGCTTTTAATGCAATCACGGGACTACAGCTCGGCAGGACACTGACCAATACAACGAACACCAACGAAATGCTACTACCCATGTGTAACTCCAGTGATCTGTGATTGAGTTCGAGGTTAATTCGACATAAGATGGCTGCCAAATGATTGTGTATTTTGAATTCAAATGGTGCAAAATTGTCCCTACTCATCATAGTTGTGTGCACAGACCATATGGATGTGCATGACAATGGCATGGATTACTCAAGTGTATCAGTGGTATTAGTTGGGGATGACAGAAGTATTAACATGTCTATGCCGCAGGTCGGCACGAACGTGGTACAAAACGACGGCAGTGTCCTCATAAATCTGTACAGTTCTTCATTGTACTGTATTCTCCCGATGCCATTCACATGTTTCGTCCAAATATTCTCTCGTCAAGGACTTTTCTCACAAGGGAACGAATCAATTATCTGGCACTCTTGGGAAAGTGATCATGTTTCATTCCCATACAGTACGATTAGCGGGATGAGTGTTTTGTAAACAATAATCCTTCCCCACAGGCTCACATCTTTGAGTTTTCAGCAGAGGCGGCGAAAAGAGGTATATATGGCATACTTATACTGCATCGTAAGGGTACACACCAACAACAGAATCTTTCCAAAACAAAAAATTCTTTCCTGTCTTAGTATCTCAGTATTAAAACCCAGAAATCACTGTGTGGAATAATTAACAAAATATATAAACCATCAAACATCAGTATAGGGATCTAAGGACTAAACCCATCATCACATGTTGCCAGTTGTAAAAAACAAAAGTGTGTAAACATGGAATATAAGTGCGTTGAAGAACTTTAACATGGATGTACTTCAGGTTGGACTACAGAAATTGAACAATGTAAAAGCCGCGGTAACAATGTATAGGTCCGCTGGAGACGGAAGAAGGAATATTATCTTTCTTGACAAATGTCCATCCTACACTTTGAAATGTGTTTCCACGTTAATCTGGAATACACTGAAGTAATTTTCGTAGCCACAATAGAAAATGTATATTAGTAAATACTTAATACACGTTGCTATTATTTATGAAAGTTTACAAAATTACATATTATCAACAGCTCTTATGCATACTTACATAAGGCACTCATAGGAAGATAACACAAATATGGACTGCAAGTTGGGTTTTAGGCATCTAATTTTGAAAGGTACAGTATCCTGTATAATGCAGCAGGCATATAACCAGACATTTTCACTATCTCTGTTAAAATACATGACCAGGCAATATGAATTATTATTGCTGTTAATCTGTAGCAGCACACACACAAAATTAAGGTGGTTATAGAATGTACTGAGAATGATCTGAAATTGATGGGTGTTAAGGTGACAGCCCTGTATGTGCAATTGTTCTGAAAGAAGGTTAATTATTATTGCCATTGAAAAAGGTAGGCATAAAAACCTCTACCTGAAATTACGTTTTACAAGAAAATATACAGCTAACCTTTCCTTGGTCTTTTCCAAGTAACTTCCTTTATGGAAGCATTAGCAGCTAATCTGGAAATAACTATGCATTTGTAACAACCACACACTTCATCTAAAACACAAGTGTCACCCACACAGATGTTATTGCCTGCTGAGATTTCCTTAATCTTTGTACACTAAATTTGCCTTTGGCACATGAACTGGTCAGACTTGGAAGCATTTTGAGTAACTGCCACCTCTCTTGCAAGTTGGCAAGTCACTGTTTGTGAAGACATGGTCTAGTGGTTTTTATTTTTCAGAATCAACACAAGAGAATGATGGCCTATGAAACAATTGTCATGTCTTAAGAGTTAATCACTTTGTCTTTGTTTTCATTCTACCTATGAAAAATTTCACTCTCAATGTGTAATTGTGAGTGAGGCAGTACTCTGTCCTCATGGGTTTGGTATATGTGACAGTCACACAATGCAATGACAAGTCGTGTCATCTGTCACTTGATGAATGCAACCAACTGTTAGGTATCTCTGCACAACAGTCTTCTTGTCAACTCAAAACTACCAGTTATTCCCTCATTTACAAAGGAAGTAATACATAAAGAATGGATGGTGTCTTGCTATTTACATTAACACACACTACTCACATGAAACTCTGCAATTAAGAACACAAACTGAAATATGACACACTATATTGTGATTACTAAATATCTCAATTTTACCCTGTCAATAATCATTCTTTCAATGTGCTATATTTATTTACCACTGCAACTGAGGTACAGAATAAGCCTAGTTGCTTAGTCCACAGTCAAGTTTTCTCCTCTTGCTGGACTCAGTCAGGAAATTTTATGTGTGGAAAACAAACTGAATGAAACCTCAGTTTTTATGCCTGTCATTATCACATATATCAAGTTTAGCCTTGAATACACAGTTATACGTTGCATATGGGAACACATTATTCCAAACAGCAATTCACTGTGCAGACAATGGGACATAAAATAAATGTGTTGGACACTTCTTCCTCACAGTTGCAGTCCTGTTTGATATACAGAAACAGAGGGTAGCATGTCAGACTCTGGTTATATTACAGCATCTAACAGGCAAATGTATAAGAAACACAACAACTAATGCACAGTTACATACCAAGAATGAGTGTAAAGAATGGACTACTGAAATTAGAAATATACTTCAGAATTGTAAATTACCCACAGTGCCATGCGTTAATGTTGAAATCCCATCACAATGCAGTCCACATTCAATTTTACATGTTCTGATATGAAACAGTAGCATTAATTCTTCAAGGAACATGATATTTTCTTTGCACATAATATAAAACTAAGGTTAGATAAAATTCTTATAACTTGACAAAATAATGTTTAACAATTACACTATTATGTATGAACTCATAAAATACATAACAACATTTGCTGAGCTACTTGCTAAAAAATATATACAGTGGAATCACCATTTAAGTCTACTTTTGAAGTGGTAGATTTGAACATGGTGAGAAAGGACTTAAATGAAGGTTACGTAACAATGAGATTACTAAATTGGAAGCCCAAGGCCAAATGTTGAGTACAATAAGCCTTCTAGGATGCAGTACATCCATGGCATTAGCCACAGGCCCTACTGACAAAGAAGAAGACCAAATGTTAAATGATGGAAAACCTTAAATCAAGGGTGTCACTGAAATGTTTATATGGTGTGTATACCAAAAGACACATAACACAATAAAAACTATCTACCTGCATACAGTGGATGCAGGAATGATGTTCTGTAGTTGTCATTATAAAGTAAATATAAATAAATATTATTTAGATCAGTGTTGCATAGCATTTTTTAATTGTTAATTGCTTGGCAAAGAAAAATATTAACAGCATCCATCAACAAAACCACAGGTCATTCTAGAACATGGATGGCAAACCAATGGCATCATTGGCAGGTTTGGAAATGACACATTTCAGTGGCATTGGTAAACTGCACAAAATTTGGTAGTGGATTTAATTCTTCACATTGAATTTCATGAAACAAAAACAACTCTTAAAAAGAATGGTAATTCCCACGAATGCAGTTCAATGAGACAAAAATGTATGGCCCAAACACACCTGGTGTGTTGGAAGGCACGTTAAAAATACAAAATTACGCAAGGTAGAACGAGTGAGGGAACATACAGTATGTACAGAATACCGTATTTTGTCAAGATTGCTAGAAAGAAATGACAGTTAAAAATGAAATTGCTTTGCACCCAGAACTTACATTAATTAGCAGAAAATTACAAGACATTACAAGAAGAAACATGTGTTTTGAATATTTACAAAACATACTGTGTCATGTTGTCATTATCATCTGTTAATACGTTGTTTAAAATATTATCCCTTGTACTTTTTGAAGCAGCATTTTGGCAGTATTGAAAACCAGCATTCAAACGAACTGGAGGAGTAAAAGACATTTTCAGGAATTGCAGGCCCTGCAGTCGTAGGTCCGTCACCACAGCATGGCACATACTGAGGTTGCGGATAGAGGAACAGCCTCCAATAAGGGGCGTAGCCGAGAATATATTGAAAAAGCACTTGCAGACAGCTGACAAAGGGTGGTCACCCAGTTTAGGGGTCAGGCGAGGTGCTAACAACTCCTCACCATAAAAACATATCTTGTTATGAAAAGTTCATGCAGAAAGCCTCAGACCTGGACTGATAGTTTGGTATGACCAAAGCAACGAAAAAGAGACATGAAGCTAATGGGAAGTGGAAGGAACTACATAGTGAGTAGCCAAATTACCTGTACTACACACCCAATATTAAAAACAGGAAGAATGAGATGGGCAGGGGCATGTAGCACATTTTGGGGAGAGGAGAGGGTTTTGGTGGGGAAACCTGAGGGAAAGAGACCACTTGGGAGACAAAGGCATAGATGGGAGGATAATATTAAGATGGATCTTCAGGAAGTGGGATGTGAACTGGATCAAGCTGGCTCAGGATAGGGACAGGTGGTGGGCACTTGTGAATAAGGTAATGAACCTCTGGGTTCCATAAAATGCCAGGGATTTCTTGACTAGCTGAAAACCAGTTAGCTTCTAAAGAAGGATTCTGTTCCATGGAGTTAGTTAAGGTGGGCAATGTAGTACGGTGTTACTGTATGTGATGGTGAAGTGATGTATCCTTTACTCCAAGTTTGGTGTTTGTATAACCTTCATTGCCAAATGGCAATTCAGATGCCACCTCCATATGCTGTCAAAAAAGACCATGGAACTAAAAGTATTTTGTAGAGAACTACATATCATTTAACACCCAAAAAAGACCATGGAACTAAAAGTATTTTGTAGAGAACTACATATCATTTAACATCCAAAGTCATCATTCTCAGAAGGCAAGTGCATTAAAGAAACTTTGCTGTTATCTAAGGATTAATTATTTGAAGACTTGGGTAATCAAGCAAGATTGATGAATGATAGAAGCAACTGCCATGTAGCAGGAATGCTGTTTGCAACAAACACCTCTGGGCAATGATCACCTGAAGCCAAATTAAAAGAAGATTTTGATGTGTGTCAGAGTTTCTCCACTTATTTGGTTGAGAAGTCTGATGTTTTCTCAGTAGCAAGAATTTCAGATATAGCAAGATACCATTCACGTGGCACAATGAAAGAACTACTACAGGTGCCTGGTCTCTCTGAGACAACTAACGGTCAACATAATTGTAAAACAGTTCTTCAAATAATGTCAGAACTTGATACTGACTAATGAAAAGCCTGCACAAAATGCCGGAGATCAAATGCAGGGTTTGTCACATTATTTTTGAAGGCTACTGGACACCCACCTGTGTCTTTTTAGGACCTCCTAAATTAGGAGGCACTTTAGGCAGATGCTAGCCAGCATAGCACCATGGGAAATGGGTAAAAAAGAAAAGTTAATTTTCTTCTGATAATCAAGCGTTCAAGAAGCTTCTGCATGACAAACTTACAGTATTATGAACTACAGATGCCAAACCAAGTCATGTACTTTACCACTCTGTAGGAAAACTGCCTGAGATTAAGATATTTTATGGAAGTTAAAAGGTAGGAACCCTTAAGTATATGACCAAGAATGGTTAATAGCCTTCACATTCTTTGCTGCTTTCTTGACACCAAGCTTCAGTGTCATGGAATGACTGTTAAAGGCATGCCTGATATTTTAAATGCATCTAAAAGAACAAAAAATTTCGAGCATGATCAGAAATCACATGCACACACACACACACACACACACACACACATGGAGTGAAGTATTTTTTTGTACTTTAACATCATCAGGAGAACTGACAGTCTGACATTGCTGTTGAAGAAAATAGAGCATGCAATAATTTTCAATTATAAATGATTTTGCAACAGAGGAAATACCATGGAAGGATAAGTCAGATTTGAAATGTGGGCCAAACATTCCAATTCACAAATCCGAACAGATGTAACTAAATGTATCATTTCATTATGACATAAGTGAGTTTCACAATCCATGTCACCTTAGAACAGGCCATGAAGCCCCAGACAGCAGAGACAAGGCGCCACTGTTTCTTTAATGGTGGAGTGTATAGGGATCGGAGACGATTTGCTCGAAGTTTTTCCACAAATAAACGATAAAATAAGTGAATATAGCTGCAGTGCATATAAATCCCAGCTGAACAAAGTGCTTGAAGAATTGGAAACAGCCAGAGCAATCATTGATATCCTTCAAAAAGAATTACCTACAATCGTAACTACTAATAACCTGCACACCTTAAAATAAGCTATTAAAGAAACGTCAAGAAGGAAGAACCAGGCTGATTCTAGAGTGACGACCTTTGATATGAAAAGGGAAATAAAAATTGGGATATGGAATGTACGAACCCTACGAGTGACTGGAAAATTAAGACAAGCAGTGGCTTGCATGAAGAGTTATGGATTGAATATACTGGGAATGAGTGAAGTAAGATGGAGAGAGTTTGGTTAAGTGATTACTCATGATGGGACAACATTTATATATTCTGGAAGGCCCCAGGCTGATGATAATAAAAGTAGAGAAGGTGTGGGTATATTAATGGACAAAGAAGCAAAGAAGAGTTTGATTGAATGGCATCCCGTATCAGCAAGGATAATTGTGGCTCGCTTTAAGACAACTATTAGAAATATTGCGATGATCCAGTGTTATGCACCCACAGCAGTTGCAGA
>Ga0131853_10024490_pt1 | contig 10888 bp, 10 predicted proteins | sample TergutLab28metaG_FD_92764 | JGI IMG/M metagenome (GOLD analysis project Ga0131853, IMG submission 92764) | Labiotermes labralis P1 segment gut microbial communities from Petit-Saut dam, French Guiana - Lab288 P1 (version 2) (version 2) | ecosystem: Host-associated > Arthropoda: Insects >...
GTGGTCTAAAATTACTAAAATACAATTCTATAAATATGAGCAAATAGTAGTAAAATTTATGTGTGAATTTTTCGGGTGTGATTACTGTGTATTACTTGCTATAAACATGCTATGTCATGTAGAGGTTATGTTTATCCAGTTGTTAAACTTCTTAGAAAGGTACTATGTCTATTTACATTTATGTTTCCTTAATCTATCTAGTCATAAAATCGTATAAATTGCTGATTAGTTGTTGTATCTATAGGGTTATGTTTGTCCGGTTGTTAGAATTGTTAAAAATACGATGTCTATTTACATTACCTATCGAAAAAATTTGTGTTTATCTAGTTATTAAGATTGTGTGGTGTCTATTTACATTACATTAATTGTTGAATCTACAGAAAATGCAATTTGACTGTTGTTAAAACATGTTTACACTGTAGGTGGCCGTCTGGTGCACAGGTTGAGAGAGGACTGGTTGGAATGCATGGGATTGTGGGTTAGGCGTCATTCACCTGGAATGCGCAGCCCTCTGGCCAACTACATGGCAACTCATTCGGTCGACACTAGATAGCAAAATACAACAACAGATGGAAGAACACTATCAACGCCTGAATAAAAAAGTGGATCATCTTGAAAAACAACCGAAACAATCAACACCACCTCGGCTCAACGACAAACATCAGTTCTACACAAGAGTAAAAAATCTAACAAACGTTAGACTCAACAGAGAAGAAATGCAACTACTTAAATATGGCTTAAAGTATATTTTTGAAAGACCAATATCACAGCAGAAACCGAGCGAACAATAAGGCTTCTAGATGTAAAAATGCTAAATACGTACCGCATTATAGCAACAAACAAGTTAAAGGAGATCAACTCAAAATGCCAAAATAATATATTACAAGAAATACAACTGCACGTGATGAAAGAACTGAACAAGAAGTTGACTACAGAAAATGCAATAATTACACCGGCGGACAAACCAAAACGATAGTGATTATAAATTCGAACGAATATTCTGAAAAAGTGCACTCATTCCTTAATGCCAATAAGTTCAATATATTGACCAAAGACCCGACCGAACAATTCCACAATTTGATACACAAAACAATGCAAGAAAGTAACCCGATTATTGACAAAAACGGGTATAACTCTTAACACAAAAGAATGCCTCACCACCCACTCTCAAAGCCCAACTAAAATTACATAAAACAAATATCCCAATACATCCAGTAATCAACAACAGAACAGCACCAGCATACAAATTAGCAAGATACTTAACAAGACATTTCGTTAAATAACTACTTCAATGTCACTAATTCCACCAACCTTGCAAATGATCCAACGAAGCTATAAATACATGAGAACCATAGAATGATCTCTTTTGACATCAAATATCTCTACGTCAATATCCCATTGACGAAACTTGAACATAATAATAAATAATTATTGCAAAACAACAACATTCAAATAACATACCAAATGCTCTCATTGTTAAAAGTAATCCTATCACAGATTAATTTCATGTTCCAACAAAAAATCTATCAACCTGCACAGGGTATTTCTATGGGGTCATCGATTTCTAGCCTAATTGCCGAAATATTCCTGCAGCATTATGAAGACGCGAATATAAAACAACTTATGGATATGAAGAGCATAGCACTCTATGTACGATATGTCGTAGATGACATATTAGTCATATACGACACAACAAAAATCAACTTGCACACCTCAACACATATGTAAACAAAATACGCAATAACATAAAACTTAGCCCCACATACGAAGAACACAATTCCATAGCCTTTCTCGATCTGACAATAACACGCAGACACACCAAACTTGAAGTAGACATATGCAGGAAACCAACCACTACAGACACAACAATTAACTTTCTTTCTAATCACCCCATAGAACAAAAAATGACAGCCTTTAGGTTTCACATAACTAGAAAGCATTCTTTACCTCTTAATCCAGACAAGAAACAAACATAATGGGAAATAATTCAATCAATTGCTAAGAACAATAACTTTCCGCAACACCTGCTACTGAAACTTAACCGACAGATACTACACGAAGTCAACAACAAAAAAACTAGCAAGAATGACAAAAAAAATCTGGACAACATTTAACTTCCACAGCCCAAAATCAGAAAAATTACCAATTTGTTCAAAAATACGATTATAGGCATAGCGATCAAGACTACAACAACACTGCACCATCTCATATAACCCATAGCACCAACCCGGTTACAAGAATAATGAAAAAAAGTGGAATATACAAATTTACGTGCAAGACCGGCCACAAAGCTTATGTCGGACAGACAAGTCGCAACTTAAAATCAAGATTCTGGGAACACATAGGTACATTAAAAACAGTGACCCTCACTCGGCATATGCACTACATATACTTAACTGCAGACATGAATATGGTTACATTGACGACCCTATGACCCTTCTCAAGCAGATCAACACACCAACACTTTTGCATCCAGTCCTTCCACCATAATAATGAACTCATCCCCGAACAACATCTGAACGAGCATAATCCTATGTTTGACCTCCTTCATTCAAATACTGCACGTCATAAACCACCTGACGCCTAACCAACAATCCCATGCATTCCAACCAGTCCTCTCTCAACCTGTACACCAGACGCCCACCTACAGTGTAAGCATGTTTTAACAACAGTCAAATTGCATTTTCTGTAGATTCAACAATTAATGTAAAGTAAATAGACACCGCACAATCTCAATAACTAGATAAACACAACTTTTTTTCGATAGGTAATGTAAATAGACATTTTATGTTTAACAGTTCTAACAACCGGACAAACATAACCCTATAGATACAACAACTAATCAGCAATTTATACGATTTTATGACTAGAGAGATTAAGCAAACATAAATGAAAATAGACATAGTACCTTTCTAAGAAGTTTAATAACTGGATAAACATAACCTCTACATGACATAACATATTTATAGTAAGTAATACACAGTAATCACACCCGAAAAATTCACACATAAATTTTACTGCTATTTGCTCATATTTATAGAATTGAAGTTTAGTAATTTTAGACCACTCACTTGTTTCAGTGTGATGATACGAGAGGCTGTGTAATGCAATTTTGACCTCCTGGTAATGAGTACATTTGCTCGAAACATGTAGGGGCATGAAATAAACTTATTGTAAAACAAAGGTTTTGTGCATCAAGTTGGTTAATTACTGAGAAAATATACTGAGATGCACGGTCAGCAAAACGTCAAAATTTGTCTATCCATACGTCTTACACCCCCTTACTAAACGTGCGGCCAAGTGCTCATAAATATGATAACAGTTACTGTGGGTACTCTAATGATGCGTTACATCTGGTCAAAACACTTCATTCTGATTCAAATCAGTTATTTCAACTGCACCTCAAATCGGCCACAACTTCTCTTCATTGTGTTCACTGATGGTTCCTTACGGATAAGTCACTATGCTCTTTTAATGTTGAGAATTTGAACACTTTATTTATTAAACAATTTATAAATAACAGTCATAAACACAATTTATTTGTCTGGTATTTTTTTATACTGTATAGCCACATGTTACAGTTGTTTTAAAAATCCATTATCAGGCGATACAAAGCAATTTAAAAAAGATGATAGAATTTATATGATCAGATGCACTGCTCTAAAATGAACGTGAAAAGTGGCCGTATTACTGTCATGGAGGGTTACACCGGATCAGTTTACCTGTGCTAAAAATACTCACATTTGATATGAAGACACGAGAAACAAGGAAAATAACAGCGTGTCAAAAACAACGCCTCTACATTTTGCATCCTGTTTCACATTAATTACGAAATTGATCCCTCGAGTTCTATTTAGTGACGAAGATTCCCCATGTCACAAAGAAGTGCTGGTTAATGATTTAGTGTGTTTGACGTTCAGGTGACCGTTCGTCGTGATAAATTCTTATAATAAAACCAAATAGGTGCTCTAATTTCTCAAATTTATTTTTGGAATAAAACTCTACATATTTCGGACAGTTCCTCTGTCCATCATCAGGAGTTATTCACTGTACACATAGCAATGGTATATGTCATACAGGTTGCTCGCAAGCTGTCAGCAAACCAGTATGACATATACCATTGATGCGTGTACGGTGAAAAACTCCTGATGATGGACAGAGGAACTGTCCGAAACATGTGGAGTTTTATTCCAAAAATAAATTTGAGAAATTAGTGCATCTGGTTGGTTTTATTATAAGAATAAAGATTTTAATGTGTTAAGGTATTCTACGTTTCCTGTTTTACGGTCTCCCCTCTCATAACACGCACAAAACTGTAAAACGGAGACCTCAGCTAATTTAAAAAATACATTTTCCTATACGAAATCCTTATTTAATTTTTTTAAAATTGCCTGATGATAACGTTTTAAAAAGTCGAAACATGTTGCAGTATACTGTGCAATAAAATATTGCAAATATAGTTGTGGCTAGTGCCTGTTATGTATTCGTTGTTGCTTATATATCGAAAGGGGACGTTCCACTTAAAGAAACACGATAGATGAGGCGTGTCTCTTGTACAAATGCGTTATTTGGTCTGATCCCTTTTTGTAGTCAGTTCCTTACATAAGGCCATTAACCATCTCGACCTGACGCTGTTGACGGAGATTTTACAAGGTCCATGTAGCTTATCCACCTTCTCTGTGTTGGTTTCATTATGGTAAAAAACAAACCTAAAGAAGTCCTATTACAGTCCTGGAATGGCCCAGAGGGTTCCAGAAAGTTAAGGTTCACAGATTTCATGACAACGGCACAGGATGGTGTTAAGGTTGTCAGCCTTACGCACCGGCCGCTTTTTACCCCCAGGAAATACTCCTGGTACTCATTTCTGTTAAAAGCTGAGCCGACCCCAGGGCCATAATGCGATCGGAAGGATTATGTCAATAAAAAATTCCAATTACACCATCTGGAATCGAACCAGCCACCTTCCGATTTGTAGCACAGCACCTTAGCCACTGTGCTACCGCGGTCCCCTTTTCTCTCTGGTAGGTAGACTAGGACACCTGCCACCTAAGACTACTTTTAAGATCGGATGAAATTATCCATATTTTTCAGTAGTTTTGAGATTTACGTTTCACAAATAAGTGAAAAGTCGCAAACATCAGGTTCCACTTGACACACGAAGCGAACATACGTAAGATTCACGGGATAAGAGAAAAACCGGAAGAAATTTGTTGTAAATTGCAGACAATTTCAAAAATTTTTCGGCGCGTCCTGACCAGAAAACGGTCTGTCTGTGTCATGACTACGAAACTCGATAAAACGTAAAACTCTCGCATTTCCAACAGTACGTCACAGCTACAGTTCACAAACTTGATGACGCAGTTCAACTTAATTTTGTGAACTGATATTTTCATGGGGTGAGAGCTGGAAGAGTCGAGCCCACACATTATGTTGAACGATGTGTGCCTATCCCGGTTTTTACCTCCGTCGATAAAAGCGTTCGTAGAATAATGAATATTGTTGGACAAATAATTCCTCGTTAACCCGTGGATTGACGTTATCTTACAGTCAGGTCTTTGTGCGCTGTGATTGCCCACGTTTGTGTGCCCAAAAATTGAAAGTTGTATGCGACACACATCCACATTCCTGGAACATTTTTCGGTGTACGATAGAGAAAACGCTCCTTCAAGAAGACCCTACAATATTTCCTGTCAAAAACTTAACAAAATCAAATATTATGCACGATATCAGGCCTCAGTCGCTGTGTGTGGTCTCAGATATTTTGTGGTATTATGCAGCGTAGATTGGTAGATAATTACCGACGTTTCGGAACAACATATCTATCCCATATTCTTGGATTGCTTGGTCTTTGAAGATGGGACCGATATGTTGTCCCGAAACGTCGGTAATTACTACTCTACGCCACGTATCATCCCAGAAGGGCGAAGAACTACCCTAATATTGATTGAAATGTATTACTGCTAACGGAAAGCTGTAATAGCTAACATCGGGCTGCACCACCTGCCCAAACGTGGAAATGTCCTGTAGCCGAAGATTTTTAATATATAGGATTGCTGGCGTCAGTTACGGACGGTTCTTGACCATGCGTTGTAAGTTAATATGTCAACGTATATTCAGAACCGTTGGTGATAGGTAGGAGGGGAGAGATTTAAACGCCGAAACGGTTGGGAGCTGATAACGGACGCTAGCAATCCAGTAAGGACGTCAGTCGCGTACGAGTGTGGTGTAAGTAGTACAGAGAAGTGACTGTGTCAGTTTCCTAGAAAATGATCTAGTTGTTTTGCTGGATATAGCTCTCCGTTATTTTATATCAAGAATAAAATGAATAAATAAAACGTAAGGACAGTAACTAAAACGAAATGTGATTCGGTGAACCACACCCGTTTCCCGAAAGAGGATCACCTACCAGACTGAGCGCGTCGCGACAACAAAGTCACAAAGGGTGATCGTGTAGAATCCGAACGTGAATTGATGTGTGGAGGCCTGTAAATGTCTCCCTGCAAATAATGCGGTAGGTGACTAATATAAATGTTCCGTCTAATGAATTCTGCCCTTTTCTGCCGCTCTAAACGTGTCACAATAAGGTGAAAATAGAACTATCGGAATATACAATTTATTGCATTATACTAATCTAAAAAGCCACACGTTTCGGCTGTACGAGATAACCATCATCAGGCGGCACGTCTCAGAAATACATAAAAAGTGAAATCATAACAGCTGCAGCTGTTCGTTCAGCAGTAGAATTCTCACGGCCGAAAACTCGCCCATCCATGAAAGATTTGTAAGTGTCATATCTGGGCATCGTTTTGAAAATGTATAAAAGTATTACAAAATATTATTAATTTGGATGAATGACGTTTAGAAATCTTAAAATTGGACTGAGGTGCACGGTAAGATTTTCGTACTGGTGATATGCAGGTCACAGCTGGGTGGTTAAAAATTGAGGAATTGGCGAGATACTTGTCTTTTGGACATTTAGTAAAGTTACTTATATCTGTGGGGCACGCAGTGGCGGAGGCACTGCGCTACAAGCCGGGAGGTCGCCGGTTCGATTCCCGATGGTGTCATTGACATAATCTTTCCGGCCGCACTGTGGCCGTAAGGTCGAATCAGCCTTTAAAAGAAATGAATACCAGGAATATTTTCTGTAAGGTAAAGGCGGCCGGTGTGTAGGGCTGATAACTTTACCACCCTCATGTATCGGTTGTCTCGAAATCTGGGAGTTTAAACTTCCTGAAGCCCTCAGGGCCTTTCCAGGCCTGTACAGGGATTGCTGTTCGTTTAACTTTACCTTTTATTTATATCTGTAATGAAATAGCTTAATATATTATGACATTTTATAAAATTGTAAAATTATATAATGCATGAGAAGATTAATTGGTGTCGGAGACCGTACTTACATCAATGTAAGACTGTGTTATAATTAGGCTTGTGTTATAATGTATTTAAATTTTATTCATGCCATGTAATTTTATCCTCATTCGTCTTTGTTGATGTTATCTTAAGTAAGCAAAAGTCTTGCATTTGGCAGCTCTTTCATTCGAGGATAGCAGAACAAAAGGTAATATATACATAATTTCCGACGTCTATTCCAAAGTTAGAGAAATGCTTTCAAATTCTTAAAATCTGATGAAAACACATCGGTGGGAAATGGTAATGTTACTATTGACATGCTTGCTACACCTGTAAGTAGTTACGCACCCACCTAGGCTTACGTCGAACAATCAAATTGTACCAAATATTTTCCAAGAACAAGCATAGCACAGTATTCTCTTTTTAAAATAGTGTTTATTGTTGAATGAGGCGATTATTTTCAAAGGTTTTGACTCATTCTGTTCGCGATTGCTTGTCGGGTCCTTAATATGTAGGAAGCCGCACATATCGTGTGCGTTTTCCTTTGATCAGGAAATGTATTCATGCTCAAAGAGTTCAGGTTTAAACGTCACATCGATTTATCTCACGTGCACTTCATTAATTAGGTCAGCACCATGACGGGTTTTAACGCAGCGCTGAAACGCACGCGTAGTTATTCAATTTAATTTACATTTGCTCTCTGTATCACTATGGTGCCGCTTTTCATATTTTTAAACCCCATTGTTGATCCGATGACAAAACTACAGCAAAGTGCAGCGTATATAAGCGACACTTAATTAATTCTAGCTTTGTTTACAGCGCAAGTTTCTCGGCTTTAATGTGTATAAGTTGGTACTACTGTGTACAAGTATACATCAAAGAGGATTATGTGTGTGGTTTTGGCTGCTCTACATTTACTTCAAGACGCGTCTGGCTTATCTGCATCTCAAAGACAATTTGTTCGGTTCTCATCTCCTAGAAACTCTTATCAGCGCCCCCCCCCCCCTCTTATGGTGGCCTGAGGTGGTGTGAGTTTTATTGTGCTGTTAAACTGTGAACAAAACTCAACCCACACATTTTCAATTTAACATTTTGAACCATGACAGTAATACAATATTACAAAATTCACTTTTTGCCTCGGAATAATTGCACTACGACTTCATTACAGAGGTGATAAATTAATATTTTCTGATTATTGGGAGAATTGTATGAAACACACAAACACCTCGTGTGGGAAAAAATTTAAAGTTCATTAATACTTAATCGAGTGGTATTGCAGTATTAATTCCATGAGGTCTCCGGCTTCAGACTGAGATAACGTAAGCTAGCACCTAGTCTCCTCTAAGCTCGAATGTTGTCCTCAGTCCCAAATTGTCGAAAAATCTCAGCTTGCTGCCTCCCTCAACACGGCAGACCAAGTTTCACAACCACTAAAGAAATAGGCAAAATTGTACTTTTTTTTTATTTCGGGGCTACAAACTGGAAGAAAGATCAGATTCTGCACTGGATGGGTAGCACGCAGTCCCTGGATTGAATATCCTGGTATACAACATTACAAAAACAATTTTGATATATTAGGTTTGTTTCCGGTTGTTTGAATTTTGCTACACATTCTGTTTGTTACCTATTTTTATGTTACGATATTGTCCTGAATTTTCTTCACGAGATATGAAAATTTTAATAGTTTTCTTTGCATTCGCTTCTAGACTTATTTAACTGTTTGGAACCCTTATTAAATAGGCAAAGCTGTCCCATTGCAGGCTTGGACAGACCCTGAGGGTTCCAGGAAGTTGAGGCTTCAAGATTTCAAGACAATTGGCACATGAAGGTGGTAAGGTTGTCAGCCCTACACACCGGCCGCCTTTACTCCCAGGAAATATTCCTGGTACTCATTTCTGTTAGAGGCTGAGTCAACCCCAGGGTCGTAGTGTGGCCGGAAGGACTATGTCAATGAAATATTCCAATGACACCATCGGGAATCGAACCCGCGACCTTCCGGCTTGTAGCGCAATGCCTCAACGAACTGCGTCACCGCGTGCCCCCAATAGAACCCTTAATTGACTCCATAATTACTTGAATTCTTCCTGAAGAACTTATACCAATTATGTTGACATCAGAAGATGATATCTGTGTTTTCTGGGATGTTACTCATCGTATGGTAGTGATTCCCTATCGACGTTTCGGGAAGCCTATCGGGTCCCATGTTCAAGGTTCAAGAAATCCTTCTTGCCCTTCTGTTTCTTGGCTCCTGAGGATGTACCGATGGGTTGTTCCGAAACGTCGATAAGAAGTTACCAGTGCTCGCTGCGTAATATCCCAAAAGAAAACATATCTTATATAATTCGTGGCGGAAGCCTGATATCTCACATATTAGAATATGGTAGAGAATTGGGCGTACATAATTATGTGGCTGAAGAAAGCTGTTGACACTTTTCGATACCAAATCGTCACTGGTTTGAAGGGAGCCATGAAGGCCCTGTGAACACTCAGTTGGTACCCCGACTACGATTTGAGCTGGTCCTTGACTTCCAGAACGAATACGGACTGTGTATTGCATGAAAACGAATTCACGTTTTTTTAAAATCTTCATACCACTGCACAGAGGAATGAGTAATCTTCTTAAGGGGGTCAAGTCTTCTGCGCGTCATATGTTATAGGTTACATCCAAGTGACTTAGAGTCACAAGGCTGTGTTCCTTTAAATGTAGGTTGGATGTCACAAGGAGGGGCGATCCGCCAGCTTAGTTCCAATTGTCACCGCAGGTCGCGTGTTGGTTGTGACCCGAAATATCCCTAATGCGTGGACATGAGAGGGCGAATGAACGAGCATAGGAGTGCATTTAGCAGTCTGACAGCAGGCGCCTGGGGACGCTGTGAATTAATATTGAGTGTGGGGAGGATTCCAGACCTTACAGTTAGTGCGGGATCCCTGAGGAATTTACTTTGCATTTCGGGTGTTTATTTGCCTTCCTTTCTCGTGTTGTGGTCAGCTTAATGCTTTAGATATGTAATCGTGTGTCCTAATGCGTTTCGTGTCACGTGGTCCCCGTATGACCCCGCGTTATGTTACTAGGCAGCGTCGGCATGAATGTACATCGTAGTCATCATGTACGGGCTAGGCGCGACACAAAGAATGGTCGCAGCGTGTTACAAATAATAAGCCTGTTGAAGCTTGCGTTTATATGTAATGCGTAGTGTAAGGCTTTTATCGGTGGTTTCCAAACCGTGCACCGCGGGTCCTAAGGGATCCGTGACCACTTCCCAGGGGATCCATGGATACGTATCTTCAATGACTAATCTGAATTTCATTTATTAAAATAATAATAATATGTTCGGTAAAAATAATGGCGGTACTTCTTCAGTTGGCGATGTGTTTATTTCGTATGATCTTTCGAATATCTAATCAAGAACCGTCCTGTACCTACGAACTGACGGACAGTGTTTACATCTATTGTGCTTTATCATAAATTAATATTCACCTACAGGTTCCGGTCGCTTTTGCGAATATCATCAGTGTGCTGCACAAGAGCACCGGA